>WLWF01000995.1_pt1 | contig 25428 bp, 23 predicted proteins | sample 6718331 | NCBI WGS metagenome assembly WLWF01 (sample SAMN12718692, study PRJNA515312) | sponge metagenome | isolation source: marine sponge | host: Mycale hentscheli | place: New Zealand: South Island, Marlborough, Capsize Point | collected 2003-05-01
CAACACACCAGCGAAGGGGTGAGCGTCACGACGGAGTCTGGAGAGCGGCTAATGGCACAGCGTGCAGTGGTGACTGTTCCTTTGAATGTGCTTCACAACGTGGACTTTGAACCACCGCTTTCCGATGTGAAACTGGAGGCATCACGCCTCAAGCATGTTGGTGGTGGCTGCAAGGTGTTTTTTGAAGTGGAAGGCGACCCCGGTGCGGTGATGACCCTGTCCCGTTCAACGGATTCACCCCTGATCGGCAGCTTCACTTACAAGCGTGGTGAGAAGCACTCGGTGCTCGCTGGCTTCAGCCTTGAACCTGATGCGCTGGAGAAATCGGTTGATGAGTGGCAGCCCGTTTTGGAGGAATTTATTCCAGGGGTCAAAGTGCTCTCCACCTTTGGCCACGATTGGGGTGGAGACGATCTCTCGCAAGGTAGCTGGTGCACCTATCGCCCCGGAACGGTTGCACGATTCACAGACGAATTACCACGCCAGGAAGGTCATCTGTTCTTTGCCTCTGGTGATCATGCCCAGGGTTGGCGTGGATTTATTGAGGGAGCGATTGCCAGTGGATCGCGCACAGCCGTTCAAGTTGCTGAGAGTCTCAGCGCCTGAACGGCAAAAGCAGCTTCAAGATCAGTCAAACAGCCAGCGCAGACCAAGGTTCACGCCGCTTTGGTCCACGCTGTAGGCGTTGCCTCCGCCTCCGGCGTAATCAAGCCCGAAATACTTGTAGGAAAGGGAGATTTGTGCTGAGTTTCCGAGGGCGTAGGCAATGCCTGCCTGCGCCGTTCCGCTCAGATCCTGTTCTCCGCTCAAGCCGAACCCGCCGGCATCCAGGTAGGCAAAGGCTTGCCAGTCTTCACTGATGGCATACGTACCGAAGGCACCGATCAGCGGTTGCACCCAGGTGTTACCCCAGCTTTCGCTGGAGGATTTCTCCAGTTCACGCGTGTTCTCGCGGCTTAAACGTCGCCCTTCCACGGAGACGGTGGTTTCATTGCGAACGGACCAGCTGGTGTTGAGGTTGGCGTCGATCACTCGGGCTCCAAGCAGGCCAAGGAAACTGCTACTTCCTTTTTTCATCCGTGGTTTCTGAATCGCTCCTGCTCGGTAGCGGAAGGCCAGATCAACGATGGTTTGATTGACATCAGCGTCAACATCTAGATCTCCATCGACGCGAATCGTGCGCTGTCTGAGTGCAGATGGAAGTCCGAGCTGATTGCGCAGGGGGTTCGTTGTTTCCTTGAAGAAGGATTTGGATCCGCTTCCGGACTGGCTCCCGTGATTGACACCAGCCATGAACCCGAATCGGCCATATTCAACTTGTGCTTTAAAGGTGAGCACTCCATCGAGCGAACTAAGCACATCCGAGAGGGATTGTTCCGCGCTGCTTGTATTGCCGTTGATGGTTGTTGTGCTGTAAGTGGTTGGAACTAAGAAGGAATAGAGATCCAGGTACACACGCCAGCTGTCTTCCTCGTCTTGTTCCTGTTCGGATTGCGTCTCTTCACTATTCGCTTGACTGAGCACGAGGGGGGGGATTTCTTCGGTTTCGCTGATATCAACACTGCCGCTGGCTGCTAACTCAGTCTCAATCTGAGTTTCACTATTATCACCAATGTCTGCTGCTTGGATTGGTCTTGTCACTGCATCCATGCACAACGTGCTCAGTGGTGCGAGGAGAGCTAAGGGGAGAAGGCGTGTCACGAATAACATTGAGATTCGCTGAAATTTAGGTGCATCTCTCTGTTCCTGCTGCTGAATCTGATCCCATCCGTGCTGGTTTTTGCATGATGCCCTTGGCGATTTGATTGGATGCAATACAACTCAGTGGATTTGAAATTGGATTGATGACCTTGCGTTTTCGTGGGAGTTTTGGCCTGGCTTGGCTGCTTGGATGTGCCTCTCTCTTGGCTCCTTCCGTTGCTGAAGCGCAAGATAAGGCTCAGTTTCTGGTCTCGGATCCCAGCGATTTTGATTTCACACCTCTAGTCCACAGTGAGATCGCTCAAGCATCTACAGACGATCAACCTCCTGGTACAGATAATCAACCGGTCACGGTGACGCCAGGTGAATCGACCGCTGCGGAGGAGGGGTCATTGGCGAAGGCTGCGCAAAATCCGATTGCCAGCCTGATCAGCCTGCCCATTCAATGGAATAGCACTCCAAATACGCAATGGGCGCCAAATCTTTTGGATCCCAAGGCCAAGCAGAATCAGACCCAAAATGTTGTCAATGTGCAGCCTGTCGTTCCTTTCAAGGTGAGCGATGACCTAACGCTGGTTACACGCACGATTGTCCCTTTTATCTCCCAGCCCTGGGCTCAAGGAACATCGATTCAGGCGCTTGGGGATATCAATCCCTCGGTTTTCATCGTGCCAACGTTGAAAGGCAATTTCACTGTGGGTGTTGGACCTACCGTGGTGCTTCCAACGGCGACCGACAGCAGGCTTAGTTCCGGAAAGTGGAGTGCTGGCCCAACAGCTGTTTTGGTTTACACCAAAGGCAAGATTGTTGCTGGTGGTTTGATTAATAATGTTTGGTCGTTTGCTGGCGATGGTAAGAGAAATGATGTCAATAAAATGCTCATCCAGCCTTTTTTAAATTACAACCTTCCAAAGGGTTGGTATTTGACAAGCTCTCCAATTATTACTGCCAATTGGAATACTCCGGATAACAAGGGTTGGACAGTTCCTGTTGGAGCAGGCTTTGGAAGGGTTTTTGTGCTTGGACAGCAGCCAATCAATGCTTCGCTTAGCGCTTATTACAACGCGATTAAGCCTGAGGTGGCGGGTGAAACTCTTATGGGGGATTGGACATTGCGCGCCCAGGTTCAGTTCCTGTTCCCAACGGGTGGTTGATCTCATCAGCCTATGCCTGATGCCAAGGATGATGCTTTTGCCATCATCCTTGGCGGTGAGTGTGGCTGCTTTTAACAATCTTTCCTTCTTGGCTTGACTTTATGAATGGTACGTTCGATCGGATGGTTGTCATTCCATCGGGTGATTTCATCCTTGGTTCGGATTCTTTTTATCCGGAAGAATCGCCCGTCCGTTCCGTTCAAATCAAGTCTTTCAGGATCGACGCTTGCCCCGTCACCAATGCCGAGTTTGCCCGTTTTGTCTCTGAGACTGGATACGTCACGGTGTCTGAAAAGCCGCCCGATCCTGTCTTGTATCCGAACCTCCCCCCGGATCAGCAGAAACCGGAATCCGCTGTGTTCATTCCGCCGCCTCCAACGGTAGATCGCAATCAACCGATGTCATGGTGGGCCTTGATCGAAGGAGCCGATTGGCGGCATCCCCAGGGGCCTGATTCCAGCATCGCCGGCATGATGGATCACCCTGTCGTTCACCTTGCCTATGAAGATGCCCTTGCCTACGCCCAATGGATTGGCAAACGTTTACCGACTGCGGATGAATGGGAGGTGGCTGCCAGAGGTGGCTTGGTTCAGCAGAACTATGCCTGGGGTGCGGAGATGACTCCAGGTGGTCAGTGGCTTGCCAATGTTTGGCAAGGAGCGTTCCCTTGGACAAACGAACAGACGGACGGATGGTTCTGGACGTCTCCGGTGGGATCGTTTCCCGCTAACGGCTACGGCCTTGTTGATATGTGCGGCAATGTTTGGGAGTGGACCTCCACATTGTTCCCTGTTCCCAAAGGTGAGCAGGAGCGTCGGATCATCAAGGGGGGATCCTTCCTTTGTGCTGAGAACTATTGCCATCGCTTCAGGCCAGCGGCTTTGATGGGACAAACGACTGATACGGCAACCTGCCACATGGGATTCCGTTGTGCGGCGGATTCAGGCTGAGTTGTGAGTTGATCCGAATCGTGCTCAATTCATCCCTTCCGATGTTTGCTCTCGAATCCAGTAGCTAATGCTTAGGGAAGTTTTTGTTCTCTAATGCCCCGGCTTGAAACCAGTCTGTTGATCTTGGCTTTGCTCGGTGGGGGGCTGCCGCTTGGAGGTCCTGTTCAAGCCGCGGATGCACCAAGCCATTGTGAATCCAACGTGGGATCCCCTTCTGATCTGAAGGAGCTGAAACATGGTCTTGTGCAGGGCTACCTCGCAAAGGACACTCTTCCTGATTCCCTAAAGCTGCTTGCTCCGCCGCCTGCTCCAGGATCAGCGGCACAGGCGCTCGATGATGAGTACGCCAACCTCAACATTGCTCTTCAAGAGACCCCACGCTGGAACCAAGCCGCAACGGATGCCGATTTCAACTTCCCTGCTGCTGCGTCAATTTTTTCCTGCAGTTTGGGAGTTGAGATTTCTGAGGAGCGAACACCCAGGCTGTATACGCTCCTGCGTCGCTCACTGACCGACGCGGGACTTGCTTCTTACAAAGCAAAGATGCACTACCAACGGCCTAGGCCATTCGTGAGCAATAGACAGTCGATCTGCACCCCTGAAGATGAGTCGATACTCCGATCCGACGGTTCTTATCCGTCGGGGCACACATCAGTGGGCTGGGCCTGGGCTCTGATCCTCAGTGAGATTGCTCCAAGCCAACAGGATCAAATTCTCCAACGTGGGATTGAGTATGGAAAGAGCCGAAACGTCTGCAATGTGCACTGGCACAGCGACGTGCAAGCGGGTCAGCTTATCGGATCAGCAACTGTGGCCCAACTGCACGCCAATCCCGTTTTTCGCGCTGATTTACGAGCAGCAGCAGAAGAAGTTAAGGCGCAAAAAGCGCTGAATCAAAACGCAAACGGCATCGACTGCGAGCTCGAGCAACAAGCGCTGCGTCCTTGATAGCCCGAAAGGAAGCCATCGCTTCCTTTCGGGCCAGACGACTGATCCCATGACCAAGCCATGCCCTCAACCCTTGTCCTGAACGCCGACTTAGACGTCTGCCCAGCCCTGGGCACTTGGATGGTGAATAACACCCCACTCCTATCTGGGTTCTCACTTCTAATCGCAGAAGATGTGATGCAGGAGCTCGCGAAGCGACATTCCTTGCAGGGCCTCTCGATCGTTAAGGCTCGGGCGATTCGCCAAGGCGGAGACATTGCGATGGCGGCCACGATCCTCAACGGGGAGATCAGTGGTCTCATCCACTTCCCCTCTCCACCTGAACGTCACGCCAGTGATGTGCTGTCTCAGCCATTGGTTCGTGCAGCACTGCTCAGCGACCTCCCAATTGCCCTCAATCCAGCCACAGCATCGGCCTTGATGCAGGGCGTGAAAAGAAGTCGCAGGGGATATCTGATTTTTAATCCAGTTTCCGGTCAAGGGGATCCTGAAGCCGAGTTGGCCGAAATTCGCTCCTATCTTGAACCTCAGTTCATGCTGCAGATCTGGAGAACCCGAGCTGACCTAGACCCCGCGCAACAAGCCAAAGACTTGATCAAGGAGATCAATGCCTTCGATGCTGAAGGGGATGGAAATTCAATCATCATTGCTTCGGGTGGCGATGGAACGGTTGGTGCCGTTGCGAGCGCTCTCCAAAACAGCAACATTCCCCTTGGCATCATTCCCCGTGGCACCGCCAATGCCTTCTCGGTTGCGCTGGGAATTCCTACGGGATTGAAGGCCGCTTGCACCAATTTGCTCCTTGGCAACCTGCGTCGGGTTGATGTTGCTCTGTGCAACAACCGACCGATGATTTTGTTGGCTGGCCTCGGCTTTGAAGCAGGAATGGTGGATAAAGCGAGCCGTGAATTAAAGAACATTCTCGGACCCATGGCCTACATTTTTTCAGGTGCCCGGCAGCTGGTGGATCAGCAACCTTTCCACGCCACGATGCAGATTGATGGAAAGGAATACAGGCTCGATGCCAGCGCGATCACGATGGCCAATGCCGCTCCGGCCACATCCGTGATGGCCCAGGGGTTCGGAGAGGTGATTCCGGACGATGGATTGCTCGAGGTGATCGTTGCTTCTCCGAAGGACCGCATGAGCGGGCTTTCGGTGCTCTCAAGTCTTGCTTGGTCAGCGATCATGAGCAGTAGCGCCAATCACAACAACAACATTGCTTGTTTTCGAACCAAAGAACTACAAATTGAACTGGATGATGTTCAGAAATTGGTGATCGATGGTGAAGTTCTCGATGCGAAAACCATCAGTGTGAGCGTGAACCCCGGAGCCCTGCAGGTGGTCGCTCCGATCCCCCTGACATCTTGAACTTCGCGAGTGATCCCAGCATCCAGCGGAAGATCAGCAAGATGGCCGCTCGCGTGCGCTGGAAGCATCCGGAGCTGATTCACCAAGGGATTGATCAGACCCGACTCGTGATCGACCGGGGGAATGACAACCCAGGCATCGACGATGCCTTTCACTTTTTGGTTCTTGGCGACAGTGGCACCGGCCGTCATCGCTTTCAGAGTCCTCCCCGTCGGATTGCTGAACGACTGCTACCCCATAAAGCGGATGCAGCTTTTCTGCTGCACACCGGAGATGTGGTTTATCTGGTTGGCGCTTTGGATCAGTACCGCGCCAACTTCCTAAGGCCTTACCGGGAATGGCTTGATCACGGCAAGGATTGGAAAAGCATGCGCCCTGAAGGCTTGGTCTTTAATCAACCATTTTTGCCAGTTCCTGGTAATCACGACTACTACGACCTTTCATGGCCTGTTGCCTTGCTCGCAGGTCTCACCCTTCCGTTGCGCCGCTATTTGCAATGGTTTGATGATGTCGACGCAGGCTGGCGCGGCTCTCGGCAGGGTGAGGCCTATGCCCGTGTGTTTTTGGATGTTCTAAATCAAATTCCCCCAGCCCGGCTGATGGACCATCTCGAGTTGCATTACGACGCTGTTTGGGATGGACAGCGATGTTTGCGATACCGGCCTGGTGTGAACACGCGTCTCCCCAATCGTTATTTTCGTTTCCGACAGGCTGGTGTTGATGTGTTTGCGATCGATTCGAACACCCTGATTACCCCTGAACAACCAACAACCAATCGTGAGAATCTGAGGAGAGATCTGCGCAGGCTGGAAGCGCGCCAGACCATTCTCTATAAAACATTGGCAAGTATCAGCAGCCTCGATGAAACCCATCGGGATGACCTGTTTGACGAGCTGGAAACAATCCAAGAGGAATGCTTTGATCTTCAACGACAAATCAAACAAATCAATCAGACCAACCAAGCAGCGCTCGTTGATCATGACCAATTGGAATGGCTCAAGGAGGGGTTAATCACATCCCATCGCGACCCAGCGGTGAGGGGCAGGATTTTGACAATGCATCACCCTGCCTATGTCACCGAGAAAACAAAATGCAACCAGGCCGATACGCATGCGATTCGCAGGCAATTGCGCGCTGTTTTCGATGCTGTTGTGAGGGCTCTCGGGGAGGAGCTCGGATCGGTCAAACCCGTTGATCTTGTGCTCAGTGGGCATGCCCATTGCCTGGAGGTGCTTCGCACCCATGACACGGGACATGCAGACAGCTACATCAACTGGGTGATTTGTGGTGGCAGTGGCTATGGATTACGAGCACAGCGGCGGGAAGGTGTCGAGCTCACAGAGGGAACATCTGATGGCAACACGAGGGTTGTGGCAACCAGCAATTTGTTTATCGGTCGAAACCACACAGCTGCAGAGGGACGCCATGGCTACAGCGGGCTACGGGTTGACATTGCAGAGGGTCGCCCCCTCACCATCCGTTTAACGCCTTTGGTGTCGTGCCGAGATGGCAAGGGTTGGCTGGATGCAGATCCTGATCCGATCAGCTTGAGGTCGTGAACTCTTGGTTGAACGAATCACTGATTGACTAGCAGTGGTGTTTCCTTTTTAGTGCGTTGATTGGCTTAATGCGAATGATTGCGTTGATACATTCTGAGCTGGTGGCTGATCCATCCAGGGCCCAATAGGCCAAGAACGATGATGGTGAGTGAGGCGGTGAGCCGGCTTGAGAGTGTTCGTGCTTCTTCCAGGCCGCCCAATACAAAGGCGATGCCAACTAAGACCCCGAATACACCGGTAAACGTTCCACTGAGCGTGCGCAACAAGTCTCCAATGGATCGCCCTTCAACAGCATCTGGATTGATGCCGACCCGAGAGCCTGAAAAAAAGCCAGTGATGCCTAAGACAACAATAAAGAGAAAGCGTTCTAAGGCCGTATTCGCTGGTGCAGCCCCATGTTGTTGAATATTGTTCACCATTGATGATGCTGTTCCTAGGAAACTTCCGCTGCAGAGTCCGATCCCAGACCACCAGAGCAAAGGTTGATGCAAACGATTGCGCAGTCTGCTCAGCAAGATCAACAAAATACAGCTTATAATTAAGCCTGCAAATAATGGTGCTATAAGTGTGACAACATAACCGATCGCAGCGGAAATAAGTAAAGCGCTCAAGTCGGATCCTTTACGGGGCTTTAACTTGAGCGGGGTTTCATTGATTGGATCGTTTTGCATGGGTGTGATTTCGTTGTTTTCGAGGCATTAAGCCTGTGATGTGGTTTTTTTGCGCCATTTCATGAATGGTGTAGATCCGATTGCTGTGATCACGACATAGCCCACGACAGCAGCCTTAATGTCCATCGCGCCGGGAGTCATCTGTTGAACGATCAATAACGCCAGGCCTGGATTGCGCATGGAAAGAACCAGCGGAACAGTGCTGCGCTCAACACTATCCTCGCCCGCAATCGCAAACCCTAGAGCGAGTGCGATCCAGGTCAGGATCAGCATTAATAAGGCACCTTTGAGGTTGCCGATCAGCATCGGCGCTGCTTGTGGTAAAGCCACAATCAGGATTAAGACCAAGAGGGCTAATAACAGCGCAGTTGCTATTTTTTGAATCAGTGAATTCCAGCGTTCGGCCCACTCACTACGCCATCGTCGGAGTGACACTCCCACCAGGAGTGGAATCAACTGCACGGTCAAGATCTGGAAGGCAACGTCTTGACTTGGGATATTCCACACGGTTTCTCCTGCTTCGCTTGGCAGCTGACTGACCCAAACCGGGACGCTGATGATTGCTGCGCAAGCTGACCAAAATTGCAGCCTTGTCGCTAATTCAGGGTTATCTGCTAGTTGTCTACTTTTCAAGGCGATCATGGGAGCGCTTGGGCAGATTGCCATCAGCATCACGGCTGTTTTGATCGCAGGCGAAAGACCATCTCCCAGAGGAGATTTCAATAGCAGAAGTGCTGCGAGTGGCATGGCAACGCAGGTGGCAAGCAACACGCGAATGAGCAAAGCAGGCCTGCGCTTTAGAAGCCCGAATTGCAGGCTGGGCAGGTTGAGGCCCAGCGACACCATGATGAAAAAGAGGACCAGTGAAATCAGGAGTGACATCGGAATAGGGAAAATGTTTTGGCCAAGGGGGAATGGTTACTGGCTCAGATCAATCCGGAAAGCAGCAATAGGAATGCCAAGACTCCGATCACCAGAACAGCTGTTGCTGTGGCAATCGAAAGGGAAGGCTCGTCTCGGTAGAGGTAGGGGTCGCTGCGTAGCCGAATGAGTTCACGCTTGTGTTGGCGCATGGCAATCAGCAATGTGAAGATCCCGACTCCGATGAATCCCATCGACATCAGTTGCACGCCAATGTCTTGACCTGCGTTTCCGTCGCCTCCTGCATCCCGGATCGCACTGATGATCTTGTCCAGCCCGAATCCGAAACTGATCAGTGCGAGGGCCGTGCGGATCCAAGCCAGGGTGGTGCGCTCTGCGGCAGCTCGGTTGCGTGTTTTGGCCAATTCCGTGCTGGTATTGGACATCTCTGCTGACATCATTTGCCTCTATTGCAAGATTAGAAACCATTTCCAATTCGGGCCTTAATCAATGATCCCGTTTGTGCTGAATTCTGCATGTAGCTGCAAATGGTTTGTTTATTTTCATGTTTCGAGATCACAATTGTTTGAGACCTTGCGTGGATGACGGATGGAATGGGTTGAGCATCTTCTGACCCACACTGCGGAGGGATTGCGCTTGTTTCTTGAGATCCTTTCGGTGCTATCGGTAGCCGTTGGCTTGGTTGCAGTTTTTAGCCCTGCTGGTCCACTCCGTTTACGAGCGATTCCACCTCGACTTCTGCAACGAGGGCCCTTAACTTCCGCCCGCTTGACATTTGGCGGATGGATTGCCTTGGCTCTTGAATTTCAGCTTGGCGCTGATGTGGTGCAGACCACAATCAGCCGCGAAGCATCGGCATTGATTCAGCTTGGAGCAGTGGCATTAGTGCGTACATTCTTGAATTATTTTTTGAGTTTGGAACTTAAAGAAAAAGAGCAGACCTCTTAAAGAGATCTGCTCACAGATGTGCTGCATTTGTGTTGGCTTGGTTTCTCTATTCGAGATACTCAACGTGCATGGTGTGAATCGTTCCGTTGAACTTGAATGGTGCCCGCTCGTGGTAATCCAGAGAGACTGGAGACCCGAGCGCTTGACCAACATCCAGGCAGTCATTAGCAGTGAACAACACAGCTGCCACCCTTGGAACAATGCCTTCGATCATCTGTGTGCCATTGAGGGATACCTTGATCGAGAGCGATCCCCTTGGATTGTCGTCGGTGTGTTCGGTGACCACCTCCAGCTTGTGTCTGCCAGCGGGTAGTGGTTGATCAGAGCGCAGCTTGGTGCGTTCAACGATGAACAGGTTGTATTCATAGGTGAGAATCCCTTCATCCATGTAGAGGGTGAGACCACCTGAATTGGCACCGAGTTTGTAAAGCACGCCACTGGCATTCTCTGGAATGTCCATATCGATCGTGACTTTGTTGTTTAGGCAACCCAGTCGTGGAGCGCAGGGCTCAGGAATGCGGGTGATGGTGCCTGGCAACTCCCAGGATGTTGCTTCCGGGGCCACCTTCAGTTCAGGGTGGAAGATGATGGTCCAGAGACCACCACCAATCGGCATGTTTTTGTATTTCGCCGATTCCACCAGGAACAGATTCTTGAGCATCTGTAGCTTCTCTGGATGCTCATCCGCGACGTTCTTGCTCTGACTGAAATCCTCGTCGAGGTTGTAGAGCTCCCAGACGTCGGTGTCCGGCGACCAGGTGAGGATGTCGGGGTCGACGCCTTTCACCCAAGGCAGGCGTGGCCCCACGGCTCCAGCCATCCAGCCATTGTGGTAGATGGATCGAGAGCCCATGATGTCGAAGAATTGGGTTTTTAGTTCACCCGGTGCATCCGGCGCATTAAAGGCATAGGCAAAGCTGGTGCCGTGAATCGGGTCCTGAGTGACACCATTCACCATCTTGGGTGGAGTGATTCCTACCAGCTCGTAGATCGTTGGCACTAGATCGTTGCAGTGGTGGAACTGCGACCGAGGTTTGGGATCTGGCTTGATGCCCTTTGGCCATTTGATCGCCATTGGATTGCGAGTGCCGCCGAGGTAGGAGGCCATCAGCTTCATGCCTTGATAAGGCGTACTTCCAGCCCAGGCCCAGCCCGCGTGATACATGTTGTCCACGAGCGGTGTGCCAAGCGCATCCAGCCCGCCTAATTCGTCGAGCACTTTGATGTGCTCATCGATCTCTGTGGCAATGGAGTTTTGAGCCAGTAGCTCAGAGATTGTGCCGTCCTGGCCCTCACCGGAGGAGCCGTTGTCGCCCCAGATGTAAACAACCAGCGTGTTTTCCTCGTATCCCAGTCGTTCAATTTCGGAGACGATACGGCCAACCTGATGATCCGTGTGTTCGGCAAAGCCTGCCAGCACTTCCATCAAACGCGACTGGAAGGGTTTCTGGTTCTCGGGGATGGAATCCCAGGCTGCTAAACGGGGATGGCGTGGAGTGAGCTGGGCGTTCTCCGGAATCCAGCCTTTGGCTTTGGCATTCTTGAAGGCACGCTCGCGGTAGGCGTCCCAGCCCTCATCAAACTTGCCTTTGTACTTATCAGCCCACTCCTTGTTTACATGGTGCGGGCCATGCAGGGCCCCTGATGCCCAGTACATGTAGAAAGGCTTGTCAGGACTCAGGGCTTTGTGGGTTTGCAGCCAATTGATGGCATCGTCAGCTAGGTCTTCACTGATGTGATAACCCTCCGCTGGCGTTTTCGGTGGCAACACCACTGTGGTGTTGCGCACCAGATGCGGCTCATATTGAGAGGCCTCACCTGCGAGGAAGCCGTAGAAGTATTCGAATCCCAGACCCGTTGGCCAGTTCTCAAAGGGACCTGCTGCCGTGGTTTCGTTGGACGGTGTGTTGTGCCACTTGCCCCATGCACCGGTGGAGTAGCCGTAATTGCGCAGCACGTCGGCCTGGAGTGCACAACTTTCTGGAATCCGTCCTGAATAACCGTCCCAGTCGTTCGCGAATTCACAGATCTGGCCATTGCCCACGAAGGTGTGGTTACGACCGCATAGCAACGAGGAGCGCGTTGGTGAACACATCGCTGTGGTGTGGAAGCGATTGAAGCCCACCCCACCATCTTTGATCGATTGCAGAGCGGGGGTATGGATATCGCCTCCAAGACACTCCGGCAGTGCGGGGCCTGCATCATCAATCAGCACCACAAGGATGTTGGGTGCATCGTCGGGAAGCCTCTTGGGTTCTGGAAGGGGGCTATACGTCGACTCCTGCATCGTCGTACCAGCCTTACTTCCCGATGGCTTGGGGGGAAACGGCAGAATTGAGCCATCAATGCTTTGAGTGTTGGTCATCAAGAAGAAACCAAGCTGCTTTATTAACCCTTACTTGCTAGCGGCGATTTCAGCCCGTGCCGCTGACCGGACTCTCAAGTCTGCACAGATGGGACCAACAACATTGGTTAGCGATTCGTTGACTTCAGCCAGGTCTCGCTTGGCGTTTCTGCAAACAGCTTTTGGTAGGCCTTGGCGAAATGACCTCGACTTTGAAAGCCATAGTGTTGAGCAACTTGGGTGATAGTTTTGAAGTTTTCGGCCGCACGTGCTTCGGTTGATCGCAGGACCCAATTCACTTGTTCGAGCCGTACCCGTTTCATCATTTCCATCGGACCCATCCCCAAGGATTCCTTGGTGCCCTGGATCAGGGTTCGTCTTGATGCAAATAGTGATTCACTGATTTGATCAAGGTTGCAGTTGTTTCGTGAATTCTTAAAGGCAAAATCGACAAATTCCCTGACAAGTTCCTGCCGGGCAGATGGAGCATAGCTTAGGTAATTCACATTGGACTTGTCTCGAAGAACATGCAAGAATGAACGATATAAATGATTCGTTATCTCTCTTTGCTGCTGCGTTGTAACGACTGGAGTGACAAGAAGAGTTTGAAGTTTTTTGCGAAATTTTTCATGCATTGCAGGCGTTGTTTGCAATGCATTGTTGGCTTCGAGGTGTTCGATGAGCTCTTCTGCTCCGCAATGGGCGATGAATGCATTGAATCGACTGACAGACAGTATTACCAGATAAGTGGTTGTATTGGCTGTGAGCTGGAAATGGGATTCCTTTTGTCCCTGGCGAAATCCGTTGAGGGAGTAGGGCGCAATGGGCTTATTGAACATTAGGTGTTCATCGGCCAGCCCAGTGGCTTCAAAACAAAAACTCATGCAGTCCAATCCTCTATCTCCATTCAGAAGTAACCTCTGATTGGTGCGGATTTCGAGCAGGCACATGCTGCCTAAATTGGTCTGCGTGAACTGCCCGTTTAGGGCCCCACGGCTAACTTGAACGGCGTCGAATGCTTTGCCTATCTGTTGAAACAGCTGCTTCAGTTCGCTGGCAGAGCGAAATGTGGTTGTTTTGCTGTGAATGTTCTTGGAACCAGTCGACGGCTGTGCGGAGCTTCCAAGGCTGGCATGGCTGATGAGGCTGGTAGACAAGAGTTTCCCTTGGATATGTGCATTGTATCAACTTTTTCATTGCAGAGAGGATTTGATGAACTTTGTTGATGGGCGTTCATTGCTGCGTTGCTCGATCAATCCGCTCAGGTTCAGGCTTTGATATCCATTGCTTGTGGATTGTTGGCTTTCGATAGCGTTTGTCTAGGCGTTTCGCCAAAGTGGTTTTGATAAGCTGCTGAAAAATGTCCACGACTTGAGAAGCCAAAGTGATTAGCAATATCACCTACTTTCTTTAAATCCAATGCCGCGCGTAATTCACTGCATCTGAGGTGAAAATTTACTTGTTCTAATCGAATTAAGCGCAGCAACTCCATTGGCCCCATGTTGAAATTTTCTTTGCAGCCTTGTATAAGGGTGCGCCGTGAGCTAAATAAAATGTTGCTGATTTCATCGAGTCTGATGGGATTGGAGCTGTTTTCGAATCCCCAGTTGATGAGGTCGAAAACAAGTTTTTGGCGTGGTGCTATCTCGAACGACTTGAAATTGTTCTCATTTGTGGATTTGAACGCTTCAAGCATCATGGTGAAAACATGTCCAGTGTGCATTGAGCGCAATTCTGCATTATTTAATGGGTTGTTTAAATACCAGAGAAGTTGTTTTGAAACCCTGGAGTATTGTTCAGAATTGAGTCGGAGCGAATTGCTCGTGTAGAGATTTTCAAGTAATTCAAGCTCTCCATAGCACTCCAGAAAGCCGCAGAATTTTTTGGCTGATGTGATCGCAATAACGGTTGTTGAACCTGCTGTTAATTGGAAGTGGCTTTCTTTGAGATCAGGTTTGAATCCATGGAGTGAATGGGGTTCAATGGCCCGGCAGAAGATTCGATGATCATCGAAATTGCCGCTTGTTTCTAAGCTGAAAGTGATGGAATCTGTTCCGCGTTCACCATTGAGTAGGAGCAGCTGATTGGTCTGAATGCTGAGGATGCTGAGATCTTTGAGGTGAACCACCGAAAAGTGGCCTTGAAGCGGGCCGGCTGACAGCTGCAGAACATCAAAGCTTTTGCCCAGCCTCAACAGGGCTGTTGCTAGCTCGCTGGCGCTACGGAAACTTGTGCTCCAGCGGAGGCTTGGAGAGGTTGATGGGGGGATGGAGAGGTGGCTGGTCGTCGCGCTGGCAACTTGCAACACGCGATCTCCTTCCGCAACATTCAGGCAGATTATGCATAAATTTTCTGAAACCTGACGAGTTGCTCCCAAAAGTGCGGATTTGCGTAACAATCGGGTTTCGGCGTTGGCTGCAGGTCTGTTGCCGCCGCGTTTAGCTGCGAATTCTTGCTGATCTGGGTTGTTTTTCTGAGGTGGTCTTGTCCGTATCCAGCCTTTCTGACGTGCTTGTGGCCGGTGGATGCGTTCGCCCCAGCACGCTGCTGGCGGGTTTAAGGCATGGCGCTGTGGCTCCTCAGCGTTTCGCCGTTGCCCTGTTGCTGTCGGGCAGTGGCTTGCTGGTGGAACCGTTTGCCTGGTTGCAAACCCTCAGGTTCGGCCGCGCGATTCAGGCCTGTGCATGCCCTGATGACCCGGTGGTGGTGATTGGCCATTGGCGCAGTGGCACCACCTATCTGCATCAGCTGTTGGCGGCTGATCCCTGTGCTGCCACTGCTCGCAATCAGCTCACCGTGGCACCGCAGGCTGCCTTGGTGCTGAAACCGTTGTTGCGAGCTTTGTTGAAGCGCACGATGTCGCAGCAGCGACCGATCGATGCGGTTCCTTGGGGCCCAGAGGATCCCCAGGAAGATGAGGTGGGCTTAGCTCGGCTCACCATGGACACCAACATGGCGGGCATTGCCTTCCCTCAGCACTACTTAAGGAATTTTCGTCGCAGTGTGCTCCATAGCTCTGCTGTTTTTGAACGTCACTTGCTGGCGTTCACCCGGCTCACTTGGTTGTACGAGGGAGCTGGTAAGAAGCACCTGGTGATCAAAAATTCAGCCCACACCGCTCGGGTTGGCTTGCTGCTCCGTTTGTTCCCGCGCGCGCGTTTTGTTTATTTGCACCGTCGCCCGATCGATTCGGTTCGTTCCTTAACGCAAGTGAAACAGCGCCTGGTGCAGTTGGTGGGTCTGCAAGAGCCTCCATCAACTCTCCGGCAAGTGGAGGAAACAGCGGCAGCCCACGACCAATTGCAAGAGGCTTTCGCGCGCTCGCGGCATTTGATCCCCAAGGGGCAGCTGGTGGAAATCGCTTACGACGATTTGGTGCAGTCACCTCTGATCACCTTGGAGCGGATCTATGGCGCTCTTGGGATCAGCGGATGGAGCACGGCAGGCGATGCGATTGCGGCGCGTATTGCCGAGGCCCAGGCGTATCAAGCCGAGCCTGTTGTTTTGGAACCGGCCGCTGAACAACGCCTGCAGGATTTGTTCAGCTGAGCCGGTGTGATCTTCTACTGACCGAAGGCCACCTGACAGGCCGCATTCAGCAATTGGGCCTCGTTTGCATTCCGCGGTGTTCCGCCGTTGAGCGTGCCATCGCGGCAGTTGGCGTTGAAGCGCACGGTGTCGTAACCGTTGTCGGCTTCAAAGCTCACCACGTCCCCAGTTGCGGTCACGCTTGGGTAGTAGAGCGAGTAATCGGAGTTTGGGACTTCGATGTAGCTCACTTGGCTGGATTGTGCTGAATTCACCAAGCTGTTGATGGTGCCAAAGGTAGCCATCCCAGCAAGGCCCCAGGCGGCTGCTTGGCCGGGGTACCAGCCCCAGTTGTTGTAGTAGGAGCCGCCGTACCAACCGTTGTTCCAGGGGCGGTTGTTGTACCAGCTCGATCCGCTGTACCAACCATTGCCGTAGCGATCCCAGTTGTTCACGGCATCGCGGCGGGTCTCTGAGCGGTTGTTCACCCGATCATTGCGGCCGCTTTGGCGTGTATCTGTGCGGCTCGTGCGTCCCTGCTGACGGGAATCAATGTTGCTGTTGCGCGTGTTTTGGCGTGTTCCCCGGTTGTCTCCGCGGCTGGTTTGACGCTGATCACGGGTGCCGGTACGCGCGCTTTGCCGATTGCTGCTCGTGCTGCTGCGCGTGGTTTGGCGGTTGCTGCGGGTGGATTGGCGCGTGCCCTGGCGGCTGCCGCTGTAGGAACTGAAACCGGTGCGGCCACTGCTGGAGCGACTGCTGGAGCGGGAACCACTGCTGCGTGAACTGCTGCGTGAACCACCACTGCGAGATCCACCACTTCTGGAGCCGCCGCCACCTCTGGAACCACCGCCTCTCGATCCACCGCCGCGTTGGCTGATCAGGAGCTCTTCTGTGGCAGACGTTGGTGCTGCCTCAAGGATGAGACCACCATTGGGCTCAAAGGCGGAGAGAGCTGCTGCCGGTTGCAGCATCAGCAGGACGCCGATCGCTCCTGCTAAGCCTGTCTTTCTGGCTTTGTTTGTCATTTTTGAATGGCCTCCATGAGTCGATCACAACCGTTGTCAAAGCAAGCCACGTCCACGCGGCCGTTGTCTGCAAAGGCCATGCCGAGGCGGGTGCGGCCTTGAATGGCATGACCGCCTTGGGTCAGGACATCGGCCAGGAAGGTGGGATTGTTGACGCAAAAGGCCTCGCTGTTGAAGCAAAGCTGTTCGGTTTTGAAATTGATGGTGGCGTTTTTCACCGATGTCCAGGGTGCGCCGGCCTGGGCCCGACCTTCGATGCGGACATAGGGGTCTTCCATCACGCGGTAGCTCACCGTGCGCGATCCAAAGCGATGGCGATACTCCGTGGAATCATCCACATCCACGGCCTGCACCTGGCAGGAAAAGTTTTGGGAGGTTGGGGTGCTGCAGGTGGTGTTAATCGTGTAGAGCTCCTCGGCGATGACCGCTGGAGCAGCAAGGCCGCTGCAGAGCGCCAGCAGAGCTGTCAGCACCTTGCTTCGTTTGGAAACAAGCATGAAAAGGGTGAATGCGCGGAGGCGTATGACCTCCATCCCTTCAAGATGGCCACAGCCAGAGCGGTGTGGTGAAAATGTGCACCAATGGGATCAACGAGCGTCGTCAACGCCTCCACGACATCCTGTTGGCCCTCCTGGCCCAACAGGGTGATTTAGAGCTGATGGATGCGGACAATCCCTCCGGGTTGGTGGGTGGAGGCAGCCGCGATGCGCCCGTCGACGCCGCGCGCTGGTTGGAGCGCAATCGACGGGTGTTGCAGCGTTATCAAGCCCTGGTGCGCACAGCGGTCACGCTCGATGCCTTGCTCGATGCGGAAGATGGCATCGCTCAGGAACCCTCTTGATGAAGCAGTTGTTGTTCACGGCCAATGATCAGCAGCAGCAAGCTGATCGCAAACAGCAGTCCCGTGAGCACCGCCACAACCAACATCGTTCCGGCTAGCCCCTGGGTGTAGGCCTCCCGCAGCAGTGTGAGCAGTTGCTGCGACGCCGATCCCTCAAGCGAAATCGGGCTATTGCGCAAAAACAGACGAATCTGCTCGTCGAGTTGCGGCAGATGCTCCAGGCCCAGTCCGGCGGCCTGCATGCGGCTGTGGAGATCATGAAACCCAAAGCCGCTGATCATCGTTCCGCTGGCGGCGAGCCCAAAGGCAAAGCCCAGCTGGCCGCTGGTGGTGCGAAAGGCCAGCACCGATCCAAAGCAATCCTCCGGTGCTTCCTGCACAAACAAAGCGGATTGCGGCACCGCCACAAAGGCCAACCCGAGGCCAGCCAGCATCAACGCCGGCAGCAGCTGCCAATAGGGCGTTTGCACCTGCACGATCGCCATCAGGGCTAGGCCAAGCACCAGCGCCAGGCTGCCTCCCGCCATCAAGACCAAGGTGCGCCGGCCCGGCCCCATCCAGCGCCCGGCGTAGATCCCCGCCAGGCCAAAGCAGATCAGAAAGGGCAGCTGAGCGAAGGCCACCGCACTGGTGCTGTAGCCCTGCACCAACTGCCAGAAGTTGCTGGTTTGCAGTTGCACCACCGCCTGCGCCACATTCCAGCCGATCCCGTTGATCACCGCGGCGGCAAAGAAGCCACGGAGGTAGAGCCGGGGCGGAAAGATCGGTTGGCGGCTGCGGCGCTCAATCGTGATGTGCAGCACAAATAACAGCAGCCCGCTGCAGGCCGGCAGCCAGAAGCTGGGGCTGCGCAGCCCTAAGGCGGCGTGGTTGATGCCAAATAAAAACAGCACCATCGCGATCGCGATGCTCGCCAGGCCGGGGAGGTCGGGCTTGAGAGCGCGATTGCCTGGAATCGCTGGCAGCAGGGCGGGCAAGAGCAGCAGGCTGCCGCTGCAAATGATCGGCACCAGCAAAAAGGCCAAGCGCCAATGGATCGTGGCCATCCAGCCACCGATCAGCGAGCCGCTGATGAAGCCCACCACGATCAGCAGGTTCCAGAGGCCCAGGGCGGCGCTCACGCCAGCGGCGGGTGTCACGAAGCGCACGCTGGCAAAGGTGCCGGTGAGCACCGAGCCGAGGGCGATGCCGGTGAGGGCCCGGCCGAGCAGAAACAGGCCCGGCTCGCCAGCCAGCATCGAAAGCAGATTGCCCACTAGAGCCAGCAGCAGGGAGGCCGCCAGCACCCGCCGCCGGCCAAAACGGTCGCCGAAAAAGCCCATCACCAACACCGATGCGGCTTGGGCCAAGGTGGAGACGCTCGCGCCCAGGGCCAATACAGCGCCATGCATCTGCAGGGCATCGCTGGCTTTCACCAAGGCGATGTTGGCCACGCTGGGGTCGATCAGCTGCAGGCTGGCGAGGATGCCCAGATAGGGGATGCAAGCAAGCGATTGCCATTCCCTCAGACTGCCAATTCTCACTGGGTTCTCACGCGTTCTCAATCAGGTCTTGGTCAACGGCCAACGGGGGTGGGTGTTGCTGCCGATGACCCTTTGAAGGATGCAGGGGTGAAGGGTTCAGTCGTCTTGCTCCTAGCAAGGCCCTGGCTCTTCTGGCCAGCTCTGGCAATCTGGGTCCACTTTCGGCCTCTGCATGGCACCGCTCGGACTGTCCGCATTGCGTTCACGGCTGAGCCGCGGCTCATCAGGGAAGGGTTGGCAACCACCAGAAGCCAGCTGGAGCCGCTCCTTTGGTTTGGGCTGGTCGTCTCCGTTCACGGTGCGCTACGCCAGCAATCTCGACGACGGCCCCTGGCATGGGATGCCCCTAGGGGGCTTTGGAGCCGGTTGCATTGGCCGTAGTTCCCGGGGTGATTTCAACCTCTGGCACCTCGATGGCGGTGAGCATTGGTACGGAAGCATTCCCGATTGCCAATTCGCGCTCTGGGAAAAGCAAGACGATCAGGTGCGTGTCCATGCCTTGGCCACAGAGCCAACGCGCGATGACTCCAGGCCGGAGTCGGGCAAGCCGCTCAGCAGCTGGCAGTGGTATCCCGCCAGCACGGAGGAGAGCAGCACCGGCACCTATGCCGCTCGCTATCCCCTGAGTTGGAACCATTACGAGGGGGTGTTTCGCGCTGAAGTGAGTTGCGAGGCGTTCAGCCCGATCCTTCCTGGGGATTACCAACGCAGCAGTTATCCGGTGGCGGTGTTCCGCTGGACCCTCACCAATCCCACCACCAAGCCCTTGGAGCTGTCGCTGCTGCTGAGTTGGCGCAACACGGTGGGCTGGTTCACCAATACCGATTCCTCGGCGGAGGTGCATTTCCGCGATGACGGCAGCCCCGAGCACAATTACGCCCCGGCGATTGGAGTGGGCGAGGGCCAGAGCAACCGCTGGATTGATGGCGATGGTCTGTGCGGGGTGCTGCTCGATGGCAAGCGTTCAACGCCGCTGGCGGAAGGGGAAGGGCAGTGGTGTTTGGCGCTGCCGGACAGGCTGGATGGTGTGGAGCTAATGCGCTGCAGCCGCTGGGATCCCAGCGGTGATGGCGCTGAGCTTTGGCAGCCGTTTGCCGCTGATGGGGTGATCCCCGATAGCAACAACGATCGCGCCAGTCGGGCGGGAGAGCATGCCAGTGCGGCGATCGCCGTGAAACTCACCCTGGCGCCAGGGGAAACCCGCGATATTCCGGTGGCGATCAGCTGGGATCTGCCGGTGACGAGCTTTGCGACCGGGGTGCGGGACCTGCGCCGTTACAGCGATTTCTATGGCGCCGATGGCTGCCATGCGGCGGCGATTGCGGCAGAAGCCCTGCGCGATTGGCGCTCTTGGCACGAGCAAATCGAAGCCTGGCAAGCGCCGGTGTTGGCGCGCAAGGAGCTTCCCGAGGAGCTGCGCATGGCGCTGTTCAACGAGCTCTACGACCTCGCCAGTGGCGGCAGTCTCTGGACGGCTGCCACCTCCAAGGATCCCTATGGCCGCTTTGGCGTGCTCGAGTGCCTCGATTACGCCTGGTACGAAAGCCTTGATGTGCGTTTGTACGGCTCCTTTGCCTTGCTCCAGCTTTGGCCAGAGCTGGATAAGGCGGTGATTCGCAGCTTTGCCCGAGCAATTCCAGCGGCCGATGCCACGCAACGGCCGATCGGTTGGTATTTCACCCAGGGCCGCGGCCGGGTGGAAGCGGATCGCAAGGTGAAAGGGGCCACGCCTCATGATTTGGGGGCACCGAATGAGGTGCCGTTTGATGCCACCAACTACACCGCCTATCAGGACTGCAATCTCTGGAAAGACCTCGCCAGTGACTACGTGCTGCAGGTGTGGCGCACCTTCAAATTGGCTCCCACCGGAGAAGACTTGAGCTTTCTGGCGGAGTGCTGGCCTGCGGCGGTGCAGGCCCTCCATTACCTCAAGCAATTTGATGTGAATGACGATGGCCTGCCCGATAACGGAGGGGCGCCGGATCAAACCTTTGATGATTGGCCGCTCAAGGGGGTGAGTGCCTATTGCGGTGCACTGTGGATTGCGGCGTTGGAAGCTGCGCTAGCGATGGCCCAACGGCTGCAGCTGGAGCTGGGGCTTGATACCGGAGACGAGCAGCACACGTTCAGTGGCTGGCTGGAGCAATCACGGGCCAATTTTGATGCGCTCCTCTGGAACGGTGAGTACTACGACATCGATGCCGAAAGCGGTACGCCGGTGGTGATGGCCGATCAGCTTTGCGGTGATTTTTATGCGCGCTTGCTGGAGTTACCGCCGGTGGTGAGTGAGGCCCATAGCCGCAGCACCTTGAAAGCCGTGAAGGAAGCCTGTTTTGACAACTTTGCTGGCGGAACGCTCGGGGTGGCCAATGGTTTGCGCCGTGATGGCACGCCCTTGGATCCGAATGGCACCCATCCTTTGGAGGTGTGGACGGGGATCAACTTTGGAATCGCCAGCTATTACCGCTTAATGGGTGAGGGCCAAACCGCAGAAGCGATCTGCTCCGCGGTGGTCACCCAGGTGTATGCCGGTGGCTTGCAATTCCGCACGCCAGAAGCGATCACGGCGGTGAACACTTTCCGGGCTTGCCATTACCTGCGGGCGATGGCGATCTGGGGCCTCTGGGCCACGCACACCAATTGGGAAACGATTCCGGGCGCGCAGAGGGGGTAGGCCTTGCCGGCTTGTTCTGCACGCCATAGGGTTTGAGCATGCATGCGACTGGAACCACAACCAAAAATGCTGTGGCCGCGATTCGAGAGCGGAAAAGGGAGGAGCGCGTCCAAGCCCTCAGGAGCAAAGCCAGCTCATTGCTTTCACATTTTGATGGGTGCAGCCTCTGGTTATTTGGCTCCTTGGCGCGGGGAGATTGGGATGCTTTTTCAGATGTAGATGTGCTTGCGGTCGGCCGTGATCAGGAATGTGCTGATCGATTGTCGGATCAGGTTCTTGCCTGCGGGATGGCGGATGACGTGATCGCGCTCACCGTGCAGGAGTGGCAGGAGCTGCGCCAGGGGCATGACCCCTATTGGCGTGCGATCGCTGCAGATAGCGTCTGCCTGGGCGATCGATGAGTGCACGGATCGATGCTTGGATGCGACAGGCCGAGAGTGATTTCAGGGTGGGGCAGCTCACCGAGGCCCAGAACTTCCATAGCCAGGCTTGTTATCACTACGGCCAGACAGCCGAAAAAGCTCTGAAAGGTTTGCTGATATCACTGGGCATCGTTCCTCCTTACAGCCATTCCTTGGACCGCCTTGTGGATGAGCTTGCTGGTCAGGGCATCAATGTTGCCCCTCTAAGGGAGCTCCATCTCAAGGGGCTCAGCCGAATGAATAGTGAATCCCGTTATCCCCGCGACGATGAAGCGCCTGTGGATCGGTTTGACGCCAGGGACTCCAGCCTGGCTTGCCATGCAGCTCAAGTGGTGTTGAATTTTGTGCGGTTGATGCTGGAGTGATGGCGCGTGAGTGAACTGGATGCATCGGTGCAGCGCAGAGGAGACCAGTAATGACAACGCAACTCGCCTTTCAATCGTCGCTGCCACGTTCGGGATCGACTCTGTTCAGCAACATCGTGGGGCAGAACCCTGCCTTTCATGTGACCCCTACATCGGGGTTGCTGGATCTGCTTTATGTGGCCCGCGGGCAGTTCAGCCGCGGCGAGGAATTTAAGGCGCAGGGCCGAGAGGAGATGGAGCGGGCCTTCATCGGCTTTTGTCGTGGAGGTCTGGAGGGCTACGCCAGTGCCCTCACGGATAAGCCCTGGCTGTTGGATAAAAGCCGCGGTTGGAGTGTGCATTACGCGTTCCTTGATGCGTTTTATCCCAACCCCAAAATTGTCTGCATGATTCGCGATCCCCTCGATATTCTCTGTTCGATGGAGCGCAATTTTCGCAAGGCAGGGTTGCGCGATCCAGGGATGGTGAATCACAGCGAGATGCTGAACACCAGCTTGGAGAAACGTTTGGATCATTGGGTGGTCTCGCCACCGGTGGGCTTGGCGATGGAACGGTTGCAGGAAACGTTGCGCCAGGGCATCGATCAACAGATGTTGTTCATTCGCTATGAGGATTTATGCGCTAATCCCCGTTTGGAACTAGAGCGTTTTTATTCCTATGTAGGACTCCCTTACTACGGCAAACACGATTTCAACAATGTGGAGCAAATTACCGTTGAAGATGATGAAGTATATGGGGTGTTTGGTGATCATCAGATCCGCCGAAAAGTAGAACCTCAAGCCAGCCAGGCTTTAGAGATTTTTGGCCCTGGATTGTGCGATTGGATTCGGCAGCGGTATGGGTGGTTTTATGAAAGGTTTGATTGAAGAATCATTGGATAAGTTCGGTAGGTCTTCTTTAAGCCTTGTGAATTTTCATAGGAAGTGAGGTGCATGAACTACTCGCGAGTGATGTTGAGTTAATTGGGGGATTGCTCTGTTAAGCAGCAGCTCTGCCCTCTTGCTTTCCAAAGAGGGCGTAATGCAAGGCAGGGTCTTGCCATGCCCAGGCTTCAGAACGCAGATCCGTTTGATGCCGCTCTCGGTAGAGATCCGGATGGAAACCGACTGGATAGCGAAAACGTGGCAGGAGCTTCCAAGTCAGATGGCAATAGGGATACGGAGAAACTGGTTTGGTATGGGGGTCTTGGTACCAGTACATGGGCACCGTATCAATTGGGCAGTAATGGGTCACCAAGCTGCGCCGCGTGGGGCGTGAACCATCCGGGCGCAATTGCACAGGGCTACCGCCATGGATGAGCTGACTACTCCAAATCAAGACATCCCCTTTAGCCGGCCTGTAGACACGAGACCCCATAACGTCGGCGAGTTGTTGCAGTTGAGATAGACGTACGCTGTGCGCAACTTGGTCATGGTTGTTCCACCACAACGACCGCTCACCGCCTGCGAATACTTGTTGGCACTGAGCGTCATCTCTGGAGTTAAAGCGCAGCTGCCTCAAAGTGTGCGACGCCGGCACAACGACCAACTCACCGGAGTCAGGCTGAACGTCCTCCAAAGCAATCCAACTAGCGATCAACTTCAAAGGCCGTGAGACCCGCACATACATTGGGTCTTGATGAAGAGCCTGTTGACTGCCATAGGTGAAGGCAAGTTGTTGATAGGCAAGTACCTCGCTGTTAAGAGCAGCGATGAGAAGCTCACGCAGCGCTGGGGCGTAGCAAGCCTCAATGGCTGCTTCTTGGTTGCGGTAGAGGTCCATACCGCGGTAGCGACACTGGCTGCGCTCAACGACTTGCTGTGAGAGCGGCACCCCATAAATCCGGCCTTGCTCGGGATCGTCGTACTCCACCCAAACATCGTGGGGATTCTCAAGAGCTGTGGCAGGATCAATCAGTTCAGCCAAACGATCGCAAACACTGGCAGCTACAGCACCAGGCAGAACGGTGTAGCCCTGGCTGAATAGCTCATGGAGATGGAAATTGTTGCTGCTACGAACGACTTCCGGCCGCTCGCATCCCAATAAATCAGTTTCGCTAAATGTCGGCAGGCCATGCAATGGCGTTAGTTCAGCCGAGAAAGGAGATCGCCAAACCTCGGGATTAAACATCAAGCGACTGATGCCTCAAGGCGCTCAAGTGACGCTTGATCTATCTCAAAGCCCATTGCATTCATTAACCGTTGTCGAATGAGCAACTCCTCTTCCTTGCTGAGTAAGCCATTGGAGAAGCGCTTTTCTAGTGAGCTGAAGACGCGCACATGGGTGAGCGGGGTGCAATCGATGGCTGCAAACCTCCAGATGTTGAGGTGTGCGGCGCAAAGAGGAATCGCAAAGCGATCTAGGCCGTAGCCACTGCGTATGCCTTGGAGAAACGGCATGGAGGCATCGAGCAAATCACGACGCAAAAAAGGAGCCATGATTTCAATAATCGGCACCCTGTGCAGACTGCTGCCCACCCTTTGGCGTAACCAGCCGTATTCCTGGCAAAGGCTGCTGCTAAAGCTCACCGCCGGCTGGGC
>WLWF01000996.1_pt1 | contig 25426 bp, 17 predicted proteins | sample 6718331 | NCBI WGS metagenome assembly WLWF01 (sample SAMN12718692, study PRJNA515312) | sponge metagenome | isolation source: marine sponge | host: Mycale hentscheli | place: New Zealand: South Island, Marlborough, Capsize Point | collected 2003-05-01
ACGTACCACTCGTATGTCGATGCCACACCATCTCTCAATTTGATGGTTGGGTGCCAACCGAGCGCGTTGATGCGTGAGGTGTCGAGCAATTTGCGCGGCATTCCGTCGGGCTTTGAGGTGTCCCATTCAATTTCACCCTCGAAGCCGACAACGGCGGCAACAGTCTCAGCCAGATCTTTGATGGGTAGGTCATCACCCCAACCCACGTTGATCGTTTCTGGTGAGTCGTAGGTGTCAATGAGCATCAAGCACGCATCGGCGAGATCGTCAACGTGCAAAAACTCGCGCCGTGGAGACCCCGTTCCCCACACGGTGACCTTGTCTCGCCCATCCCGTTTCGCTTCATGGAATCGACGGATGAAGGCGGGAAGAACGTGCGAGGTTTCCAGATCGAAATTGTCATTCGGTCCATACAAATTGGTCGGCATCGCCGAGATCCAACGCTTGCCGTACTGAGTGCGAAAAGCCTCGATGTAGTAGATGCCGGAGATCTTGGCCATGGCGTATGCCTGGTTGGTTGGCTCGAGGGGTCCGGTCATCAACGAAGATTCTCGGATCGGCTGGGTCGCATGACGTGGGTAGATGCACGAAGACCCTAGGAACAGAAACCGATCAACATCGGCTGTGTGAGCAGCGTCCATCACGTTGGTTTGGATCAGCATGTTGTCTTGAAGGAAATCGACCGGATACGTCGAGTTAGCCATGATCCCGCCGACCCTGGCAGCAGCGTCGATCACGACATCAGGCTTCGCTTCATTCAGGGCATCGAAGGTGGCGGCCCGGTCTCTGAGATCTAATTCAGACGACGTCCACCCGATCACCTCACCGGCGCCGGCGCGACTAAGGGCCCGCACGAGAGCGGAGCCGACAAGTCCTCGATGACCTGCCACGTACACCTTCTTGCCGGACCAATCAAACGTCACGCGCGCATCCTGTCATAGGACGAGGCTAGAGATCACCCCGAAAGTGTGCACAAACACATGGCCAGTCGTGTCAGAGCGACGCGTTCTCCGGCTTGCGTGCACGAGCGTAGATCGACTCGAATTCCCTTTCCGGCAGGTCAATGTCTGGATCGAAGGATCTCGATGTGACGTCAGTGAAACCCACGTCTGTGAGGCGCTTGAGCAAACTCTCGGAGTCGAAGAGGCAATGGTGCTCCCCACCCATATAGGCGACGTAATTCACCAGAGAGATCCCGGTGCGTTCATGGAGCGCCGGTTCCCAGAAGTCGTGGTTGGGGTCTAGATCGCGAGTGCCAAGGTAGGCGTCAATGTAGAGCCGCGCGTTCGGCACACACACAGATACCTGGCCGCCTGGTTCAAGAACACGGAAAACTTCCGACAGGAGCGCCTGCCCCGACCGGTAATCCATGTGCTCGAGTAAGTGTGAGGAGTACACCGTTCGCACAGAGTTGGAGGGAAAGGGGATGCCGCGCCGCAAATCCCAGTACAAGTCACAACTGTTGGTGATGTCGAGGGTCACCCACTGTGGTCGTGGGACGTCACCCGCTCCAATGTCGAGGTGGATGGGGTCTCCAGATTGCACCAGTGACTGGACTTGGGCACGGGTGCCACGTGACTTCCACCTGTTGACGGCTTCTTCGTAGAACTGCGTACTCCCGGGAACTGACGTTCTTATGCGTTCACGAAAACTCACGATGTGAGCCTAGGGCAGTCACGGCCTTGGTTGGTTGAGCAGGCATTAGTACTTCCTACCGCTGCCATAAGGTGGAGGTGTGCCAGGTCGACGCAAGAAGACACCCTTACCCCCGGGCAAATATCGAATGGGGGGCGCGCACTTCAAAGACGACCAAGAGTTTGTTCGTACCGCCGTTCGCGACGTCAAGCGCTTGGAGCGCTTGGCGGGTTTGAACGAAGAATCCCGTCTTTTGGACTGGGGGTGTGGTGCTGGTCGGCTCGCCGTGGGTGTTCGAGAGCATTTCTCCTCACGCCGCATCGTTGACTATCACGGTGTTGACGTGCAACCAGATCTGATCGACTGGGCACGCACCAATCTCACGGCGCCCGGGTACCGCTTCACGTGCGTTGATGTGTCCAATGAGCGGTATAACCCGGCAGGTCTACCCCAACGAACTCTGTCTGCTGACCCAGCAAGCGTGGACGTCTTATACGGCTACTCCGTCTTTTCTCACATGAATGACGAAGACACCGCCGCTTACCTGGGCCTCATCGGTGAGGCCCTCAGTGACAAGGGACGGGCATTCGTGACCGGGTTTGTGGAAGAAAGCGTTTCGGATTGGGAAGAGAATCCTTCCGGGTACGGGCCCTTGGAGTGGAAAGGACGCCTGCACTGCACCCGTTTCAGGCGCCATCACTTCGAGGATCATGTCGCGTCGGCGGGGATGGCAGTTGATCGCTTCATCTACGGCCGAGAAACGGACGGTCAGTCGCTCTACATCCTGCGCAAGGCGTAGGAAATCCGGGTGGTAACACCCCAAACCGCCGATCGCGACAAGAAATGGCGACCTGGTAGACCTTCCTGGGTTAGCCTTCTACGAGTCCACGAAGCATCCCCACACGCCATGAAGGAAAGGCCTCGATCCATGCGCCGACTACTGACAGCAGCCTTGGCTGGAACAGCTCTCATCGGATCGATGATTGTTGCCGCCCCCGCGTCACAGGCAGCAAATCCGGTTCCCCCGAATGCTTTCGGTATGCACGTTCCTCAGATCGCCAACGGGGAAAAGCCAAACGCAAACATCGGCAGTGTTCGTCTGTGGGACGCAGGTATCGCGTGGGGTCAAGTGCAACAGAAGAAGAAGACGTACTGGTGGGCTGGCATGGACGCCGCGATTGCTGCAGCAAACGCGCAGGGCATGTCCATCACGTACGTGCTCGGCTCCACGCCGAAGTGGGCGCAGAAGAAGAAGCCAAAAGGCAACTATCCCTACGGTGGAACGGGTGCCGCTAATCCAGACATGAAGATCTGGAAAGAGTGGGTGAAGAAGGTTGTCAAGCGCTACGGCGCCAGCATCGATGCGTATCAAATCTGGAACGAGGCCAACCTGGCGGACTTCTACGACGGATCGCCCAAGCAGATGGCGAAGTTGACCAAAGAGGCGCACAAGATCATTCGCAAGTACGACCCCAGTGCCAAAGTTGTCGCCGCCAGCAGCACTGTCCGACTCACCAAGTCCTACAACCGCTTCTTCCCCGAATACTTGAAGCAACTGAAGAAGCAGAAGTGGCCGGTAGATGCCATTGCGGTGCATACCTACCCACCGGGCAAAGACACCCCCGGCGATCGCCTGAAGTTGCTCGACAAGGTGAAGAAAGACATGAAGAAGGGCAAAGTCCCATCACGAGTTGAGCTATGGGACACAGAGGTCAACTACGGAATCAAGGGCCCGGGCAAAGTCAAGGGACAGACCATCACCGGCGGGACGGCCGCGGATTGGACCGCCAGCACGTTCCTCGACTCGATTCTGCTCGGCGTTGATCGCACGTACTGGTACTACTGGTACCGGCCCGATGGACGTCTCGGCATCATTCTCGATAACGCCGCTGACGGGGATTTCGGCCGGCTCGGGTACCAGACGGCCTACGACTGGATGGTTAATTCCTTCTACTCCTGTGTTCGCGGCGGGTCCAGTCAACCGAACGTGTGCCAACTCGGGGACGCAGTTGATCCCGAGGTTGTGGTGTGGAGCAACGAGGGAGTGGGAACGTACACTGTCCCGGCGGGTGCAACCGTGCAATGCAACACACTTAATCAATGCAGCGCGGTCGCTCCGGGAACGCAACTCCCGATTGGTGGTAGTCCTCTATGGTTCGGAAGTCAGGGCAAATACGAGCGGCTTCAAGCGAAGCAGCGGCAAAACGCCGCGGCTCGAGCCGCCGTACAAGCACAGCCCTAGTCGGTGCTGCGGCTGCGGTAGTTCTCGCAGCCTGTAGCAGCGGAGGCTCAACAGAGCCGGCGGCGCAAGAGACCGTAGCGCCGGAGTCGCCTGCCCCGGAGGTGACCGAGGACCCCAACGCCATTAAGCGTTCGCTCGTGGGTTTGCATATCGAAGGCGTGGAGGGTGGCGCATGGGCGTCGGCGCCCTTCGGTGCGCTTCGTCTGTGGGACAACGGCACGGGATGGTCACAGATCGAACTCGCCAAGGGTGAGTTCAAGTGGGACAACCTGGAAGGCGCGTTGGAGAACGCCGCGAGCAAAGGGGTCGAGGACATCCTGTACGTGCTGGGCACGACCCCGGAGTGGGCCGCCCAGGAAATCGACCCTGACCACTACCCCCAGCCTGGCGCTGCGAGCGCACCGGCGGATCTCGACGACTGGGATGAGTGGATCACCGAAGTCGTCACGCGATACGGCGACCGCATTGATGCGTACCAGATCTGGAACGAAGCCAATCTGGTCAATTTCTATGCCGGAACTCCAGCCGAGATGGCTGAAATGACGAAGCGTGCGTACGACATCATCAAGGCAAACGATCCCGAAGCGCTGGTCGTCGCCCCATCGCCCTCGACCCGGCTCACTGCTTCGTTCGACCGGTTCTACCCGGAGTACCTGAGCGAGCTGGAGAAACTCGATTGGCCCGTGGACATCTGGACGGTGCACACCTACCCCGACGGGCAAGGCACGCCGACCGACCGGGCATCGCTTATTGAGAAGTTCACCGACACCCTTGAGGCCGCAGGGGCGCCAGAACTGCCCGTGTGGGATACCGAAGTGAACTACGGAATTGCCGGGCCCGGAGACGTTGATGGTCGTGAAATCACGGGCCCAGAAGCAGCGGGGTACGTGGTTCGCTCGTACATCGATGATCTACGGCTGGGTGTTGACCGTTCCTACTGGTACATCTGGTCGCTGCAGCCACTTGAGTTCCTCGGCATCCAAGCCTTCGCTGGCTCCGATGCGGAGCAGGGCTTCTTTGCTTTGGACAATTGGGTTGTCGGAGCAAGTTTCGATGGATGTCAGGAATCTGCCGGGGCGGTGACGTGCGACTTCAGTCGCGACGGCACTCCCTGGATCATTGCCTGGGCCGAGGCGGGCGAGGTGAGCTACACCACCCCGGAAAACTCTCAGCTCGTGTGCGACCCGCTGGCCAACTGTGTGGAAGCAGGCCCGGGATCTGAGATCACCCTGACCGGGGTACCGGTGCGCGTCTACCTGCAGTAGACGGCTCAATTCCCTCCCTGGGAGGCTGAATTTGGGCCGGAAGCTCGGCTCGGGGTCGACTGGAAGGGGCAGCGACCATTCCAGCCGCTGGTAACGTCGATCGTGGCAGATAGGAGGAGGTAGATCATGGCCGTCAACGACGACGTCACTCCCTCAAGTCACGTGGCTGCTCAGGGTCCCTCCGCCAACTCCACCGCCGTCCCAGACAAGTCCACTCCCGCACGGATTGGCTGGGCAACGAGCCACAACCATCGTGACCGGCCGCACCTGCGCCGGGATCCGCTGCGGGTGTATGCGACGCGGGCAGTCATCTGGGACATCGTGGCGGTCACCGCCGCATCGGTGATCGGCTTCATCCTTCGCTGGGCCATCCCCTACAACCTCAGCATCTCTGACGGCATCTATGTCTTCTTCGCGTTCGTCGTGATCGTGAGTTGGATGGGCGTGCTGACCCTCCGGGGTGCCTACGACACGCGCATCTTGGGTGTCGGATCTGAAGAGTTCAAACGCATCGTCGGTGCCTCCGCCGTCGTTTTCGGCGCCATCGCCATCGTTTCCTTCGCACTGAAGCTCGATTTATCCCGCGGCTTCGTGCTCATCACTTTCATCGCGGGCATAGTCCTGCTGCTCAGCGTTCGCTGGATCCTGCGGGGGTGGTTGCGACACGAACGGATGTATGGCCACTTTCTTCACCGGACGATCGTGATTGGTTCGGGTGCCGCGCAGGCAGAGATCGTCGACATGCTTGATCGCGATCCCGTCGCCGGATTCACTGTCGTGGATGTCATCGACGAACCTGACATCGACGCATCAGAGACTCAACTTGACCAGTGGCTGGATGAGGTGATGGCGCGCATCAACCTCGAAGACGCGGACACGGTCGCGGTGGCCGGGTCGCGAGCTCTCGAGCAGGTGGTTATTCAGCGCCTGGCGTGGCGCCTCGAGGGCCCCCGTGTGGACCTCCTGGTGGCTCCCAACATCGGAGATGTTGCAGGCCCTCGGGTAACGATGCGCATGGCCGCGGATCTTCCGCTCTTGCATCTTGATGAGCCGCACCTCACCGGACCGAAGCGGGCCATCAAGCGTGCTCTCGACATTGTCTTCGGGGTGATTCTGTTTTTGCTTTTCTCACCTTTCATGATCGTGGCTGCGATCGGAACCTTCGCCACCAGTCGTGGACCGATCTTGTACCGACAGGAGCGCGTGGGTCGTGGTGGTGAGGCGATCACGGTGACGAAGTTCCGGACGATGTACGTCGGCGCTGACAAGAAGCGCGCCGAAGTCATCGGTGGACCGGACGAGAAGATCTTCGAGCGTTACAAGTCGGATCCGCGGATCACACCGTTCGGTCGTCTTCTTCGCCGCTGGAGCATCGACGAGATGCCCCAGGTTGTCAACGTGATTCGCGGCAACATGTCTCTCGTCGGCCCTCGACCCGTTCTGCCCGAGGAGCTTGGCCTGTTCGACGACGCCGATCATCGTCGTCATCTCACCAAGCCCGGTTTGACTGGCTTGTGGCAGGTCTCCGGTCGAAAGGAAGTGGACTGGGAAGAGCGGATGCGTATGGATCTCGACTACGTGGAGAATTGGTCGCCGGCGCTCGATCTTGTGATCGTCGCGAAGACTGCAAAGGTGGTTCTCAGCGGCAGGGGCGCCTACTAGCGGATCCTTTCCCACAATTTTTGGAGTTCGTAGGCCTCTGCCATATCGCGGATTTTCGCGGGATCTGCTGTTCTGATCGCCTCGACGTAGCCCTCGGGCAGAGAACGGTCGAAATGCCCAGGCTTCCAGGCGAAGGGTTCTGCTGGAATGAAGGGCCGCCCGGCGAGGTACCTATCGGTGAGTGCGCAGTCGTCAATTAAGTGGGTTGTCGGACCCGTGACGATTCCGACGGTTCCCAAAAAGCCACAAAAGACTCCGACTTCGGACGGAAGAGAGAAAGAGCCGTCGTTCGTTGGCCAGTTCTTTGTCGACTTGTCAATATTTCGTAGCGGCCGATTGAGTCCAGTGCCGTCACCGATGGGAACAAAATCGGGCGAGAGGAATGCAAGGGACAGGTTGTCAACCAAACCCTTGAGATCACGGCGATTGGACAGGGAACTACCCCGCGCATCAACCACTCCTGCGTTGAAGTTTTGATCAACCTCCCAACGTTGTTCCTGAGGATTGTGCAGGGCGGTAGTGCGAATGCCCGCAAAGCCCACGGCGCTGATCAGGAAGAGGGAAGCCACTGTCCCAGCTGTGACCGAAAGGAGTTGCGGCTCCCGCGAATCAGTCAAGTGAAATGGCGACTCAGCCAAGATGAGTAGGGCGACGAAAAAGGGAACAGCGAGGAAACGTCCTCCCATGAAGTCTCCGCCAACCCAAACAACGTATGCAAGATATGCGAGAACACCAACCGACCACCCGCGAAGAATTCGTGGACCGAAGAAGACTCCAACTCCAAGTCCAATCGCTAGCCCGATCAAAGTAACCGGATCGTTCTCGAAACTCACCCACAAATAGCGGAATCCTTGAATGATGAACTCCACACGAGGAATATCAGCATTCGTCTTCGCTTCATACGTGTTGGGAAGCAGCGTTGAGTAGGTTACCCACGACCATGTCAACCAGATGAGCAGCGGTATGGCAAGAGCCGACGCGGCAAAGACCAGGCCACGGACATTCCTTCGTTGATGCCACACGAGGACACCCAGAGGGATCACAATCAGCACCGCAAGATCGAATCGTGTGAGGAAAACCGCGGCGGTGGTCAAACCCAACAAGATCATCCGACGTGCATCGAGAGCGTTCTTCTTGTCGAGAGATAGGGCAAAGAGGACAGCCACAGAAAGGAAGGCAAGGGGATTTTCGAGCCCGGAGGATGTGAAATCTATGAAGGCGTTGGACAGGAGAATAAGCGCTACAAGGACGGCGAGGCGCCCAAGGCTGCGCGTACGCCACACCAGAATTGCAACCGCAACGAGCACAGCCACGAGGCTGAGCGTGAGAACACCGAGAACCCATTGGTTGGTCCAAGACCCAACCCACACCCACAACAAGAACCAGAGAGGATGCGTATACGCCTGAACTGATTCCGTCGCGTTGTACCCAGGCCCCCATCCGTGAGTGATGTTGAGTGCGGTTCGCAACGTGATGAGGGCATCATCGCTGAGCCATGCTGTCCTTACGACGACAATGCCCACGGCCCCAAGCGCCAAGATACGGAAGAGCGTGAGCGCTCGGTCCCCCTTGCGCACAGGTCGAAAGGGTACACGTATCTGGCCTAGGCTGTCGGCGTGCGGTCACCAATCACTAAGGCGATCGTGGCCGCCCTGATTGCCCTCACGTGGGTCTTTGTTGTCTTGTTGACCATCCCGCGAGCCATCAGTCGCGGAGTTGCTGACTCCGGATTCCTGACAGGAATAGCCGAGCGGCTACGCGTGGGCGATGTTCTCTATACACAGGTGTGGGACAACAAGGATCCACTGGTCTATTACTCCCTCGCCCTTGCTCGATCGTTTGGGCCGAATGGAGTATTCGGCGCGTGGATTCTCGAATTGCTGTGGGTTGTGCTGGCGGCAGCCGCGGTCTACGTGATTGCACGCTTTCAAGGCTTGAGTCGAACAATGTCCAGTTACGTTGGCTTTGGCTTGACGCCGTTGATCATGCTGGGAGCCGCGTACTACATGGGCTCGACCCATCCCCCGGCGATTGCGCTACTGCTGGTGGCCATCGCTCTTCTCTTCTCGCGGCACCCTCTCACTGCGGGTGTTGTCGTGGGGCTGTTGCTGTTCTTCAAATTGGTCCTGGTGCCTTTGGCTGTTATCGCCGTTGCGGCCACGATCATTGCCCTCAAGCGACGATCAGATATCAAGTGGCTTCTGATTGGTTGTGGTGCTGTCGTCTTCATCATGGCGGTGGTTCTCGGTGTGCGCGGTGAGCTCGTCGGATTTATCACGACACAACCCGAAAACGTCCTTCATTCGCAGACACCCATAGTTTCCGCCGACCAGACGGGGCTGCTAGAGCGCATTAAGCGATACCTGGTCATCCTGGTGAACCCGCAGATTGCTGCGATTCAATTCACAACGGCGGGGATTCTCTTCTTCACGCGGCCAGCACAGCTCCGCCCCATTGAGGTACGAGCGGCTCTGTGGTGGGTCACGGCATCGACCTTCGTTATGGCGGTGGTGACAGTCGCGATGACAGGAAAGTGGTTTCATCACGCCCAAGCCTTCGGGGTGTCATCGGCACTGGCCCTGGTGCTCGCAGTCCACTACTGCGTCAAGGTTCGACGAACTCGTTCATGGGTTGCCGCAGGGTTGGCTGCCTTTCTCACCTACCCGCTAGCTGGACTACCGCAGCCACAGGTGTACGCGTTAGCGGTGACAGATCTGTCGACACGATGGATTCAGGCGACAACTGTGGACACCATGACGCGCATCCTTAGTGATCAAGAGCCCGGTGGGGTGTCCTTCATCGGTGAAACGATTCCGCAGTCTCCTGGATTAGATGATTGGACGATCGCCTGTCGCCACGTCGCCCAGCGGCCGTTCAATCACCCCAGCCTGTTTGACGAGACAATCGACTGCCTACCTACATCGGATGTCATCGTCATCTCCAAAGACATCACCGGGGAGTCAGCGTTCCCTGACTACGACGCCTTTCTGAGTAACGTCTCGGATCTCGTACAAACGCAGTACTCGTGCACGCAGTTGGAAACGTTGACTATCTGTCGGCGCTAGGAGCAAGGCACCAGCGGTCGAGGGACGCTGATCTGGCGAAGGGAACCGTACACTTGAGGCGTGTCTCAAACTTCCCCTGCCGTCGAAGCGGACGAATCGGGCACCCCACAGAAGGGCTCGTGGGTAACCACTGCACTCTTGTTGATCACCGCTGTCGTGGGCCTGCTCATCGGCGGGTTTGTCCTGTGGTTGCAGGTGGGCTTGGGGTACTCACTCGTGGCCTTGGCAGCAGGAGGTTCGGGTCTGCAAGAGCACCTCAGCAAGGCGGCTTCTGGTTTGACCGAGGGTGACTACGCGTCGGGTGAAGCCGAATACGAGTTGGCGACCGAATCCACCGAACTGTTGCAGCGCAGTGTCGAAACCCCTCAAGTGGAGTTCCTCGAGGGTTTTCGTGGAACGCAGCAAGCCGTTCGCAATTGGCGCTACACCACGGTGGCCGCGTCTGCGATCGCGGAGGCAACCGGTGAGCTTTTGTCGCTATACGGAGAGCTGTCCGGCAAGAACGGTGCCGAGAAAATATTCAGCGACGGGGCAATTGACCTCGATCGCCTTGAAAGCGTCCCCCCTCGGGTGGATCAGGTGCAGCAGGACTTGTCTGTCGCAGACGCCAACTTGCGATCGATAAGCGCAGATACGCGCTGGTCGCAACCGTTGGGTGATGTGCGGGATCAAGCGTTGGCAGAAATGACAGCCGTGCGAAACGCGGTAGACGTTCTCTCGGACATCGCCCCATTGCTCCCCGAGGCGCTTGGTGCCGACAGCCCCAAGCGGTACCTGATCGCTATCGGAAATCAGGCGGAAATGCGCGCCAGTTTCGGTGCTCCGCTGTCCCTACTGATGGTGGAGTTCGACAACGGCCGAATATCCATCCCGATCAAGGGACAGACGTCGACTGAGTTGTTTCCTCCGTTGAACGCCCGCGTGCAATGGTTCGGGCCGGGATACAACCCCTTCTTCTCAGGGAACATGCGAGACCGTCCCTTTGTGGTCACCAATACGCATCCCAACCTCCTGTTCAGTGGGCCGGAAATGGCGGGGGCGTGGCTGGGAGGCAACTACCCGTCCATCGACGGTGTGATTGCGATGGATCTCACCGCGATCTCCGCCGTGTTGCAGGCAACGGGTCCGATCGAATCACCCATTTACGGAACAGTTGATGCTGATCGCATCGGAGAGATTCTCCTCATCGAGGCGTACCAGGACTTCGGTCAAGACGATGCCGTGGAGAGACAGTCGGCAAACCAACAGCTTCTTGACGACCTTCTCAATCGTTTACTTTCGGGAGATGATCTCGTCAACGCCGCGCAAGCCATGGCGTCGACGGCTCCCGGCCGCCACTTCCAGGTGTGGATGCGGGACAGCCGATTAGAGCAGTTGGCACTTGATGCGGGCGCTGCCGGTGTCGTCGAGGCACCCAGTACCGGTGACTGGTCCGCGATGTACACCCAGAATGGCAACCAGTCGAAAGTGGATGTCTTCCAGCAACGCAATCAACTGGTGGTCGTCAATCTCGCGGAAGACGGAAGCGCCCGCGTGCGTCAACAATTGACACTGACCAACGCGACACCGGCTGACCGCCCCGAAGGTCCCCCCGAGCGTGTGGGTTACGAAACCAGCTGGCTGAAAAACGCCTACATCATGTATGCGCCGCCGGATGCAAGGGGACGCCAAGTGACATACCCCGAAGGGTTCGCCGTGCGACCCTTCAAGGGACACGGTCGACGGCAACTCGGTGGGGGATGGATCGATGACGGATTCGGTAACCCGATGATCCGTGTGGTGGGCTGGACTCCGCCCGGCGGACAAAGCGCTCTCACCGTCTCCTATGACCTACCTCCGGGCACGTTCTCAGTCGAGGCGACACCGACAGACCCGCAAATCGACGATTCAACACCGACGGCTCTGGACTATCACCTGGCGGCCGAACCCCAAGCACTCTTCATCGATCCCACACTTACCGTTCAGGTGACTCCGCCCCAGGGGTGGGGCCCAGTTGCCCAACCAGGCATGAAAATTTCCGAAGGGACCGCAACGGTGAGTGCCGTCCTCGATGCCCCCATCGACGTGATGATGCGATTTGAGAAGCGCTCATGAGTCGATGGGCAGGATTGGCGGTTGCCACCGGTGTCACCGTGGCGCTCTTGTGGGTGGTGCCGCTGGCGGGACTGATCGCCTTTGCTGTCCTCCTCGCTGTTATGCCGCCGTGGGGAAAGACGTACATCGAGCGCTTCCTTATTTCCCTTCTCGTTCTCCTGGGAACGGTGGCAATAGTTTTCCCGCGCTCTGGCGCGACTCCAGTGGACAGCGTGTCGGCGCGGCTGCTGTTCACCACCTTCGCCATTGCTGCTCTCGCTCTCTATGCCCTTCCGCAACTCCGGGACACTGCGTTGCCGACTTTCAAACTCAGCGACGGGCTTGTGGTGCTGGTGGCCTGTGCGTTGGGCCTTTGGACCGTGTTGGCCTACCGGGGTGAAGATGTCACCGGCGTCTTGAGTGGATTGTTTTTTTCGGGGTGGGACAACCAGGCGCACTTCACGACCTTCGCCAACACATTCGTGCACCAGTCAACGACATGGGTAGCAGCCGATGGCGGGCAAGCATGGAACCAGTGGTACCCGTCGTTGCACTCGACGTTGTGGGCGCTCGGTGAGTACGCACTCGGCAACGAAGTCACCACACGTACCGATCTACTGATTCCCTACGTGCAGTGGTCTGCCCTGTCATTCGCGATCGCTATGGGTGCTCTGGCCTGGATTGCCTCCGACTTTGCTGGCCGGTGGAGCCAAGGGACGGCAGGCAGGCGCGGATCCCGCATCGCCTCCATCGTCGCTGTGGGAGGCATGGGGGCGTGGATCCTGTTCGGCTCACCTCAATGGCTGTTCAACTCGGGATTCACGAACTTCGCCATGGGAGTGTCGATCGTGGCGACCGCCAGTTATCTGTCCGTGCGAAGTGAGACCTCGGCGCGAACCCTCGGCTGGTTCCTTGTTCCGTTGTCCGCGATCGCGGTCATTGGATTGTGGACACCTCTCGCGATCGCGCTCGCTCCTGCCGGGGTGATCGTTGCCAAAAGTCTGATCTCGCGGCGTTTGATCGCCGGGATCGTATGGCTTGTGGCAATCGCTGCACTCGGACTTCTCTTGGCGTGGCAGCAACTCGGCGCGATCTTGTCGGCGCAGGACGGCGCGACGCTGGGTGAATTCACCGAGGCAATTGGCTCCGTCCCCACCGGAATGGCTCCTTTCAACATTGGCGCCGGAATCGTTGCCCCGTTCGTCGCCATCGCTATCGCCGTCATGGTTCGATCACCGAGGACGCTCGCCTTCGGGATTGCTGGGCCGTCGGTCCTCACCGCTCTTCTCGCCCTCGCCTTCATTCCGGGAACCGATGCGGCGGGGACGAGTCGAATCCAGTCCTACTACGTCCTCAAGGCTCTCGATGCCTCGCTTTTGGTGACGGCGCCGCTCGTGGCAGCAGCGATAGCGACGGGATTCGTCGTCCTGATCCGTCAGCTGCGCACCGGGACGGTGATCGCTGCATCCATAGCGGCCGCCCTGCTCACTGTGACTGCGTTCGGGTATGTCGGCTCGGCTCCCGATAAATTGTCTAGTGGCTTTGGGTTGGCACCCGGAGTAGAGGCGGGTCGCGAGCGCGCGAGTGGAGTCACGAAGACCTTCGTCGGCACGGAGATCTTGACCGCCGTCGATGCAACGAGTGAGTTGCCGGAGTTCGCTCCCCTGAATTGGAACGGCTCGGGAACCCTCCCGAACCTGTGGGCGGGAACCCTTCACGGAACGTTGTCGAGCACCCAACAAACGTTCTACCTGAGCGTTCCTCCGGCCCCGTACGGAGATGAGGCTGCGGACTACGTCAAGGAAGCCATCGATGCGTTCGATGGCTTGAAGGTGGCCGTGGTGACCACAACACCGGAGTCAACCCAGTACGTGACCACGCGTCTTGGCACTGTTGACCCACGGCGGCTACGTGTTGTGCCGTCGCCCACCGGCTAGCGACAGGTACGCACCGATCGATTGCTCTAGTGATCGGTTGCAACGGCCAGGCTGGAGGTATAGGCCTGGCAGGCCTCGAAAGTTGGCAACAGGCCCATGTCCGCGGCGTCAGTGAGCAGGGGAGCCGCAGCGTCCTTCGGCGACAGCAGGCTGGGGTCAGCATGGGGCAACGGCAACGCCAAGTCTGGATCAAGGGGGTTGATCCCATGCTCACGTGTGGGTGCGTACGGCTCGGAGCACAAGTAGCCCACGGTGACCGACTCGCTCATTGCGTAGAAGGCGTGACCGAGGCCCTCTGCGACAAACAAGCCGTGGCGATTCTCGGACGTCAATTCGACCGCCTCCCACTGACCGTATGTGGGTGAGCCAACGCGAATATCCACCACGATGTCGGTGATGGCACCGGAAAAGCACTGCACGTACTTCGCCTGGCCGGGCGGAACGTCCGCAAAGTGCACTCCTCGCACCGTGCCTCGATGCGAGACGCTGATGTTCATTTGCTTCAGATCAAATGACCGGCCGAGGGCACCCACGAACACGTCTGCCTTGAAAGACTCCAGGAACACACCCCGATCATCCGGTCGAAGAATCGGAGTGAAGAGCACCGCACCGTCGATCGACAGAGATTGGGCTTCCACGCAGGGAGATTATCAGCGCACGGTGCGGCGCAATCGAGATGAGGAGGGCATGCATCGGGCTGTGACAAACTAGAGCCGATGCGTTGTTGGTCGCCGTCGTGGCACGAAGCGGAAATGTGGTCGGGGAATGTCTGAGAGCGCGGACCACCTGCGGGTGGCATTTCTCGGCACCCGTGGCGTTCCCGCCACCTACGGTGGGTTCGAAACAGCCGTGGAGGAAATCGGAAAGCGGCTGGCTGGGCGGGGTTACGAGGTGACGGTCTACTGCCGTAACCCTGGTCAAACCCTGACAGAGTATGAAGGCGTGCGGCTGGTGAACCTGCCCGCGATCCGTCACCGAATGACCGAGACATTGAGTCACACGACCGTCAGTGCTGCGCATGCGGTCCTAAAGGATCGTCCCGATGTCGCTCTTGTCCTGAACGCCGGCAACGCGCCACTACTCCGTCCTCTGCGGGCGGCGGGCATCCCGGTTGCTGTGCACCTCGACGGACTCGAGGCCAATCGGGAGAAGTGGCGGGGCGCTGGCGCTGCCTACTACCGCTGGGCCGAGAAGGCGGCGGTCCGGGGAGCTAACGAAGTGATCGCCGACGCGCAGGCCATCAGTGAACATGTTGCCCAGCGCTACGGCCGCCAGAGCCGAGTCATTCCCTACGGAGCAGAGGTCATGACGCCGCCTGCTGACCGATTGGGTGAGCTCGATCTGGTCCGACGAGACTTTCACCTCGTCGTGGCTCGGATGGAGCCGGAGAATCACGTGCTCGAGGCGATCCATGCCTACCGGGTAAGCGATGAGACCCGACCGCTTGTGGTGGTGGGCAGCGCCCCGTACTCGCAGTGGTACCTGAACAAGGTGCAAGAGGCGGCTGCGGACGATTCACGGATCAGACTCCTCGGGGCGGTGTATGACGCGTCACTGTTGAACCAGTTGTACGGGAACTGTCGAACGTACATACATGGCCACTCCGTGGGTGGAACAAATCCGAGCCTGCTGCGTGCCATGGGTGCGGGTGCGCCGGTGTTGGCGTTCGATTGTGAGTTCAATCGAGAGGTCACGGCAGAGCAGGCCTACTTCTGGAGAGACGCTGGGCAACTGGCCGATCTGTTCGACGAGATCGCCGACGACGAGATCGATCTCGAGACGTTCTCCAGCGCTGGTCGTGAGCGGGTGGCGCAGAATTACCAGTGGGAGGCCGTTACCGACGCGTATGAAGACCTGATCCGCACCCTGGCGACCTACCGCCGCTCGGAGAAGACTTCACGGTCGCCGAAACCGGAAGAAACTCGAGCATCGGCGTGACCATCCGGGTGGCTGTGGTCCTGGTGACCCACGACTCCGAGCGAGACTTACCGGAAACCCTCGCCAGCATCGCGAACCAGACAAAAGCCCCCGACACCGTCATTGCCATTGATGACGCATCGCAGGACGCAACCCCCAGACTGCTGTCGACAGCGGGCTTCTCGGTGCTGCAAGCCACCTCACAGGCGCTCGACACCCGAACACGCATCGCCCACAACTTCACGCAAGGAGTGCTGGCGGCGGCACGAGCAGGATCCGACCTGATTGTTCTGGGTGACCACGATGATGTGTGGCACAGCGATCGTCTCGCGCACCAGGTCGAACTGCTCCAACGCAATCCGTCGGTCGCGATGGTGGCGAGCGATGGATACCTCATCGATGACAACAGCGTCGCCGAGCCTGGGACGATTCGAGAGTCATTTCCCATTCCCGATGACTTCGCAAATTGGCCGCACCGCAAGCAAATGACCTATGGACTTCGGCATTCACTGGCGACGGGTGGAGCGAGCGCGATCCGCTTCTCTGCCCTGGCCGACTGGTCGGTTCCGTCAGGATGGTTGCACGACCGATGGTGGAGCCTGCTCGCCCTCCAGCAGAGGGCGCTCCTGATTGACCCGACCCCGGTGATCGACTACCGGCTTTCCGCGGCACAACAGGTGGGGTTAGACACCGCCGGCCAAGAACACGGTGCTGTGTGGGCGCTCGGCAAAGTGCGGGACCTAGCCCGCACGGGCCGACGATCAAGAGATGTCATCCGACTGGTGAGGTGACTAGCCAATCCAGGTAAGTCGAGTCAGACACGTGATGACTTCGCCGGAAGGTACGACCGGAAAAGGCTCACGAGTGCACTCCAGATCCGATGGCAGCGACCACGGCGGCAACGAGGCATAAAAATCATCGATGAGGTCCTGTGTGGGGGAGTACATCGCGAGAACACTCGGCTGCACCTGCTCGAGACGCCCCCGTGTCTCGCGTGTGAGCACCGCATCGAGGGTTGCAAGGTTGTCGCCACCCCAGAGTTGCATGGCCGCGGTCGACGCTCCCAAGCCGGCCGGATCTGTCCAAATCATGATCGAGTCCTGTCGGGATGTTCGCCCCAGTAGCCACTCTTGCGTCGTGATCTTCGCCTGCATCTGTTTCTGCACCTGGTAGTCGCCGTAGGCGCCGGCGAACGGGAACTGGCCGTAGATCCCAAGGAACCCTCGACCGTTCTGCAGAACCTGTGCTCCTACGAACGTGGTGAGCAGTGCGATGACCAAGAGAATCGAGACCCTCCGCACCGAAAAGACCTCCGGCCGTGCTGCGAGAGCCACGAGCGCGATGAACAGAACGGCAGCAGCGCCGATCAGCCAGCCCGCAAGCAGACCCAGGGTGTCCTCATACCGTCCCACGGCAATCAAGAGCCCTGCGACCAAGACGGCAGCAACCAGGAAAACTCGCGGAGGTAGCGCCACTGCATCGTGCGTCCCAGGAACCATCGAGATGAAAACCAAGGCCACGGCGGACAGTGCACCCGGCCACAGCAACGCGACGTAGGTGGGCGATTCGAGCCACGGGCCGGTGAACAGCACCATCAAGACGATCGTCGCCGCGACATTCGCGACCGAAATCGCCAACGCCGCCCATCCCCACCGTCGGGTGGGATAAACAACCACGGAAATGACGGACGCAAGGACTGCCACCACTACGACGATCAATGCGGTGTCGCGCTGCCACGTCGTCGCATCCCCGATGAAGACGGTGTAGTCGAGCCGGCTGTTCCACTCAAGGTAGGTGGCCAACCAATCACGGCCGGGAAAGATCACCCGACCCGCCAATAGGAAGGCGCCTGCGCTGACGAGGAAGCCGACACCGATCATGGACGCGTCGATCAGCAAACGCTTCCAGCGTTCATTTCGCAGGAGCACGAGAACAGCAACACGCACGGCACCCCACATCGCCGCCGCGAGGAGGAGCCCGTAGGGATTCGTCATCACGAGCCATCCGAAGACCAGGCCGATCAACAGTCCGGTTGTCCACCGCGGTGAACCGAAAAGCCCTCTGCCTCGAGAGGCGACGCTCCCAAGTTGGGAAACGGCAAGAGCGAGAACAAGGAATATCCCCGCGAGGAGAGTTCCCGTGAGGTACGTATTGCCGACGAAGCTAAGGATCACGGTGTTGAGTCCCACAGCCAACGCGAGAACAAGTCCGAGGCCACGGGGGCGACCAGCCACGTGGACCAGGGAATACACCGCCGTGGCGATCAAGGCGATGAGGACAACGCGCCACACCTCGAACCCGACCCACGGGCCGAGGATGGTGACCAGAAGGCGCACCGGAGCGATGTAACCCAACCGGGTCCAGAAGTAGGACGGCTCGACGGCTCGATCAACCACGTCGGAGCCGAAGAGGGACAAGGAGGCGTAGAACTCCGAATCGGGGGAGTTGAAACCTGGCCAGCGCTGGGAAACCAGCGAGATCATGACGGCGCAGGCGAGAACGATTCCGATATCGGGCCACCGACTCGAAGCCACGACAGCCTTCCGCACACGTGAACGCTACGCCCGTAGGCTCGTCGTCGTGGTAGCGCATCGAACGCTCGTGGATGTGACCGACCTGATCGAATTCCTTGAGCGCAAGGAGTCAGCGTCGGGTGTGCAGCGGGTGGTGGCCGAAGTGGCCCCACTGTTGACCCGAGAGGCGATGGCGGAGTGCGTGATTCTCGACAGGTCTCGAGGGGTTTTCGTTCCCCTGACGCAGGACGAGCACGAAGTGTTGATTGAGCAGGGCACACGCGCCCACACAACCGCATCCAGGGATGACTTGGCGAGAACAGCAACAACGACACTTCAGCGCTCTCGCAACGCGGCACCGGCGCCTATCGACTCCGACACCGTTCTGGTCTTCCTGGGAGCCTTATGGATCAACGACGCATTGATGATGGCGGCCCGCTACGCCCACTCACAGGGCGCGAAGATCGTCAGCCTGCTGTACGACCTCACGCCTGTTATGGAAGAGGGACACACGGCAGCAGTGAATCGACTCTTCGACAGGTATCTGACGCTTCTGATGCAGACGGCTAGCGCCGTTCCGGCCATTAGCCAGTCCAGTCGCCACGATTTCGTCACGCACGCGACCGGGAATGGCTACGCAGCGCCACCAGGAACAGCCACTGGCCTACCGTGCGGATTGACGCCGCAGGGGCGAGATCTTTCAACCAAGCCATGGCCACGGCCCTATGCGTTGTTTGTGGGGACAGTGGAGTCGAGAAAAAACCACGCGTTGGCTTTCGAGGTGTGGCGCGAACTCATTGAGCGACACGGTGCGGACAAGGTGCCCGACCTTGTCTGCATCGGGCGGCTGGGATGGCACGCAAGCGACTTCCTGCGAAGTTACGTGACGACGCGTGGACTCAACGGCAAGGTGAGCCTTCTGACGAATTCGGTTGCGGACGATGAGCTTGCCCGGTTCTACGCCCATGCGGAATTCACGGTCTATCCCAGTCGGTACGAAGGGTGGGGTTTGCCCGTGAGTGAATCCCTGGCGTTTGGAAAAGTTTCAGTGGTCGCGGACAACTCCTCACTACGTGAAGCAGGGGGAGATCTATGCGTGTACTTCACCTCGAACGACGCGGCGGCGATGGTTCGCGCTATAGAAGAAAATGTACTTGACGCTGACACCAAGAGCCAGTGGGAAGATCGGATCAGAAGTCATCAGGCCGCGGTAACGTCATGGGAAGATGTTGCTGGGGCGATCACAAAAGACCTGGGCGATCTCCAGGAAAGGGGCGCGGTGTTTCCCGACGTGGAACTGGGTCGCGAATACATGCTGTCGGTGGAGCAACCCCCTCCAGATGAGGGTTACGCCGATCAGTTCCTGGATCACTTGATCCGCGAGAGCCTGACACCGATGCTCAGACAACCTCGAGGGGACTTCGATGCTGCCGTCATCGATGCTGCGATTGTTGGACAGTTCGGATCCCCGCAGACCTGGGGATACGAGATCCGCCCCGGTTGTTCAGTGACTTTCCGTTTCACCAGACCTGTGGATGGCCCGCTACGGGTCCTGATATCGACGCGGTCGATGCCGGGAACAGCGAGCATTGAAGCAACAGGACCAGGAGGCCCGGAATTCACGCAGGTGTATCTCGGCTCGGTCATCACACTGGCGGTGGGCGATGGACGGGCCGGAGAACCGGCTCAGGTGCGAATGTCGATCACCGAGGCCACCGATTCGATCGAGGGCTTCCTCGGCATCCGAAGTTTTGTCGTGGTGGCAGACAGCGACACCGAAACACAGATTGCTGCGCTGGAGGCGTCGAATGAGGCGCTCCGTCAGGAGTTGGATTTCATCCAGGGCACCCGGTCATGGAAGGTCACCGCTCCGCTGCGCAAGTGGAAGGGCCGAGGAGCGTAACTCTCAGGCAAGTGTCAGCGGCCCGTTCCACTTCTCGGCATCGTGATCCACTGCTTGCCCGCGTTCCAACAGAACGTCACGAACCGAGAACTGGGCAGCAACCGGCCTCCGCGCCCCCAGGTGGTTCCCACGTCTGACGCTCCTCGACGGGGCCGGGAGCGCACCTGCACCTGGGTGAGCGTGAAGGCCTCCCGTCGCGACATGACGGAGACCAACAAGTTCGGCGTCATGGCGTTCTCAGGAATCGCACTGAGGAGTTGCTCCAGAGCAGCGCGACGGTACGCCCGCAGAGGCGTGTTGGCGTCCGCCGGCAACTGCCCTGTTCGGGACCAGACCAGCACCTGGGTACCGAAGGACACGGCTTTGCGAAACCAAGGGTCGTCTCTTTGTGAGCGCACGCCCTCGACAATGTCGGTCCCTGCACCATCTGCGAGTACCTCGAGGACACGACGAACATCGGATGCCACAAACTGTCCGTCCCCGTCCATCGCCAGGATCATGGTTGCGCCGGACGCTACCCCCGCGCTGAGAGCGCGAATGGTGGAAGGACCATGACCGCTGTTGATCGAATTTCTCACAACGGACACAGAAACGCCGGTAGCGGCAGTTTCCATAACGACATCCGAGGTGTTGTCCAGTGAGCAATCGTCCACGACGGTGAATGTCGGATTCCAGGGCTGCAGTGCTGTGTTCAGCTCGTGCAGAAATTCGCCAATGCCCTCGGCCTCATTGAAGGCGGGCATCACCACGTGAACGTTCACGCGGACACGTCTTCACGAGTCAACCACGGGAGGACGTCCCGATCGAACATGGTTAACGCACTGGCGATCGCCATGTGCATGTCTAAGTACTGGTAGGTGCCAAGACGTCCACCAAACAGAACGTTCCGTTCTTGTTTGGCTGCGTCGCGATACTGGTGCAGCATCGAGCGATCCTCGTGAGTGTTGATGGGGTAGTAGGGCTCATCGTCACGTTCGGCGCGGCGGCTGAATTCCTTCATGATCACCGAACGCCCCGAATCGTTGGAGCGCTCGGGATGGAGGTGTTGAAACTCGTGAATGCGAGTCCACGGAACATCCACATCCGAGTAGTTCATCACTGATGTTCCCTGGAAGTCGGGCGTGTCCACCACTTCGACGTCGAGATCCAGGGTGCGCCACCCCAGGTGGCCGTAGCGGAACCCGAAATAGGCGTCGAGGGGGCCCGTGTAGACCACCAGTTGGCTGTCGGTCACCAGATGACGGATGTCCTCGAAAGAAAGACCCAGGTGAAGAGAGATCAGGGGGTGGTCGGCCATCCGCTGCATCCAATGGGTGTAGCCCTGGAGAGGCAGACCTTCCCAGCAATCATTGAAGTAGCGATTATCGAAAGAGAATCGCACCGGTAGCCGTGTGATGACTTCCGCAGGAAGATGACGTGGATCGGTCTGCCATTGCTTGTGCGTGTAGCCCTGGATGAATGCTTCATACAGGGGTCTCCCGATGAGTGAAATTGCTTTGGATTCGAAATTCTCGGCAGCTTCCCCGGCGTCCGCATCTTGCTGAGTCTCGATTAGAGATCGAGCTTCATCGGGAGAAAATGAACGACCGAAGAAGCTGCAGATGGTTCCGAGATTTATCGGAAGCGAGTACACCTGATCTTGATGAAGTGCGAAGACGTGATGTTGGTAGGAGTTGAATTCCGTGAATTCGCGCACGTAGTCCCATACTCGCGGGTTGGATGTATGGAACAGGTGTGATCCGTACTTGTGTACCTCTATCCCTGTGGACTCGTCCGTGTACGAGTAGGCGTTTCCCCCGATGTGATCTCGTCGGTCGATGATGATGGCGCGCTTGCCCGTCGCAGTGGCGACCCGTTCAGCGATCGTGAGGCCGAATAGTCCGGCGCCGACCACGACGACATCCGAACTGCGCAGTGCTTCCACTCACATCACCCGTTGGTCACTTGGCTACGTGCCTTACCGTGCTGAGAAGTTCCTCGGCCGAGACTGCCCTTCTCGACCCTTCTTGTCACATGTCAGCCTAATGGTGCCGGGCGAACGTGTGACTGTCTGACCGCACGAATTCGGATGGGGTGCAGTGCATAGTGCACGGCCATCGGAGTCTTATCGCGCGCCGTCAGGGGAGAACGGACGCGCGAAAGTCAGAATCTTCATCGAGGAGGCGCTCAAAGACTCGATTCGATCCGATTTCATTGAAGTGGCCATGGTCCGCGAAGAGGAGTTCATCTCCTCGAATCATGGAGCACTCGGTGTTGGTGCACAAACCCTCGGCGGTGTGGAGAACGTGAACGTTCTGGTGGCGGACCGCGAGCTGGTCGAGCGCCGGCCGGTACTGGGCGTAACGCGTTGAAAAGTTCGAGGAGTCTTCGACACATCGGGAGGCTGGCCCTACTCGTCGCTCGAATTGGCACTCCTCGGCGTGGAAACTGAAGGTCGGCCCATCGTCGGCGATGAAGACAGCGGGCCTGGAACGAGCGAGTTCGTCGATTGTGCCGCGCACCTGCGACGTCGTTGCCCCCTCGGCGTCCCATCGGGAATTGACGACGACGGCTTGAATCGAATCGGAGGAAGAAATCTGCTGGAAAGCGAGGTTGGATTGTGCTGACACGTCGTACGGCCAGTTTGGGAGATACATATAGGCCACCGCAGAGTCGGGCAGTTGATCCCTCAACCCCAAATACAAGTGCTCAGCGTGACTGTCACCGACAATCACTACGTCAGGAGATCGATTTTCCTGTGATTGGTAGCAGCGGGCTCCTGACCCGGGAATCACGTCGAACGGACAGGGGAATGACGTCGTCTCAATGGTCGTCAGATAGGCGGTGCCGGTCGTGCCTTGGTAGCGAGGCTCTTGGGGTAACACGGCAAGAAGCACCACCCCGATCACAACAGGGGTAGCGAGAATCCCTGCGGCTACCGGAAGACGACGAGTGGGTCGTGACGGTGTCCAGTTGCGAAGCGGAAGTTCAACGAAGCGGTAGGACACCAGCGCCGGCACGACACTGGCGATCGCAACGAGGATCAGCCCTGCACCGGAGGTGATGCCGAGCGCTATCGCCATCACGATCATCGGCCAGTGCCACAGGTAGATGGAGTAGGACCAATCGCCAATCTTGGTCATGGGCCGAAGGGTTAGTAGCGGAACGGTGCCGCGCTCGGGATTTCCGCCGGCGATGACGGCCACTGTGGAGAAGACAGGCAGGAGAGTCCAGGGACCAGGGAACGGGGTGCTTGATGTGATGACGAATAGGGACAGACCGATCCCCACCATCCCGGCCCACCACAGCACAGACGAAACCCGTGACGGCACGTGCCGCGACCCCAGCGTGAGGGCGAGAAGAGCTCCGGCGGCGAATTCCCACGAACGCGTGATGGGACTGTAGAAGTTCAACCACGTAAGCCCCTGGGCTGCTGGAGTGAGTGCCCAGGCGGTCACCGCCAAGGCCGCCAACGCGGCGGCACCAAGGGCAACGACGGGCGTGAGGCGCCAACGGGGGAACCGCCGAGCAATCACCAATGTGGCAACGAGGAGCAACGGAAAAACCAGGTAGAACTGTTCTTCCACCGACAGTGACCAGGTGTTCAACAGAGGGTTTCGCTCTGCGGGTGCATCGAAGTAGCCACCCGTTGTGCGGGCAATGACGATGTTCGCAACGAGGAGTAGCGCGCCTAACCCTGTTTGAAGGGTTATCCGCTGTTCACCGGGGAAAAGAAAGAGCGCGCTCGCCACGAACGTAGCCCCCACGACGAGCGCCAATGCGGGTGTCAAACGAAAGAAGCGCCGGCGCCAAAAAGTGGTAAGTGAAATGGAGCCCTCACGGCTCCACACCCTCAGGAGCATCATCGTGATGACAAATCCGGAGATGACAAAGAAAATGTCAACGCCGATGAATCCACCGGGTACCGGGAGACCGGCATGAAAAGCGACGACCGCGAGAACGGCGACTGCTCGAAGCCCTTGAATGTCCGGTCGAAAGCCCTGTGGGTTTGAACCTGGGGTGCTACTCATCTCGGTGTCGGGATACGGATGCGGGTCAGGTCGTCTTGGCGCGGGGCGCGGTCTTTGTCCGGATTAGGAAGACATCATTCACCGGAGTGAGAGCCTTGGCTCCCGGGCTCATAGCGAGCACCGTGCACTCTCCTTGAGCGAGAACGTTGAGCGTGCTCCCGTTGATCACACAGGGGCCGGATTCTTGTAGGACGACAACGGACCCAGACTCTGCGCGAGGCAGAACAGTTACCGAGGTGCCAACCGGTAGCGAGGTGACGGAGCCGGCGTCAAGAGTGGTGTCTTTGGCGAGAGTGAGTGTTACGGCGTCAGGTGTCTTTGCTGGCTGAATTTCGACGACTTGGTGCGACGTCCCTGTGTAGACGCGATCGTTGCTGCTGAACTGTGTGGACAGTGTGTGAATCCCGGAACTCGGAGGCGCCCACTCAGAAGTGACGCCGCCACGGGAATCGGTGGGCGTCGAGCCGATGATTCCCTCACTGTCGAAGAAGAAGGCGGCGCTGCCGGCGGTCACCCCGTTGCCGGTCTGCGCCCCGATCGGGGCGGGTGTTCCGGCGTAGAGCGTGTCGGGAAATCGCATGGCGATGGGAACACGGTCCGTCGTCATCACGGGCTGTGCGGATGCGCTGGCGGACGGCGTGAAGCCGCTGGTGCGTGGAATGAAATAGGCGGTGACGGTCTCACCAGTGGCGGGTGTCCAGGAAAGACTTGCGTCGGAACTCGTATTTTGGGTCGGGGAGAGCGTCGCCGTGTCCAGAACATTCTCATTCTGATTGCGCAGTTCAATGGAGCCTTCGGGCGGAATCTGGCCTATCGGTGCGCTCACGGTTACCTGCACGGGGTTTGACTTCCCAACTTGAACCAAATTGGGAACCAGGGCGGTGGTGCGGGTGGGCATCGCCGCCACCGTGATTGTTGTCGAACCGAGAGACACGTCGGAGACTGTCGCCGAGATCGTCCACTCGCCCGCTGTCGTGGGGGTCCACGGCAGCGACCCGAAGCCGTCGGAAGTGATCATTGTCTGCCCCGCGTTACTCACGGATCCGGAGGTGAACGTGACTGTGGCCACCTGCCCGGCGAGCCGTTCCGCACGAAGGGTCACTGCTTGCTGAAGGCCTACCATCCCATTCGGTGTGGCGACGAAGGTCGATGAAGCTGACGCGGGCACAGACACAGCCAAGGGGAAAGACACCGCCAAGAGCAC
>WLWF01000998.1_pt1 | contig 25387 bp, 42 predicted proteins | sample 6718331 | NCBI WGS metagenome assembly WLWF01 (sample SAMN12718692, study PRJNA515312) | sponge metagenome | isolation source: marine sponge | host: Mycale hentscheli | place: New Zealand: South Island, Marlborough, Capsize Point | collected 2003-05-01
CTTTGATGTTCCTTTAATGTGGTTCACTCGTCATGGCTAATGTTCAGTATTAATGGTTCACTTATATTTTGTGATGTTCGCTGTTGGTGGTTCAATCTCGTACTCTGAAGTTCTAGTTACGTGGTTCATTCGATCATGGTGATGTTTACATCTTCTGATTTACACTCACATTCTATGAAGTTCGGATGAGTTGATTCATTTCATATTTATGATGTTTGTGTCCATTGATTCATTCAGAGAAGGTGATGTTCGTTGTTCATGATTCATTCAGAGAAGGTGATGTTCGTTATTAATGATTCATTCATCAGATATGATGTTCAAATTATCTGATTTTTAGGGGGTACTCAAGTATCAAACGATACTTAAATTGCTCTGTATGAGGCTTATATGAGGTCATTTTTTCTTAAATGACTACCAAAAATCCCATTATGCCAATAAAACCCCAAACAGCTATATAAAAACCTATAACCAAATTAGTCATATTTTCTTCGTCTTTTTCTTTCATTACCTTTCCTTTCCTATGGGGAATTCCCATGGGGAATTCCCTGACAACTACTGTCATAAGTCTTTATGATTTCTTTAACGCCTCTTCTATAGTATGAGGTGGCTCAATTAAATGAGCATGATTTAAATGTGCTATTGCATATGGCACAGGTGCTTTCTTTCCTGTTGCATGTTCATACCATACAGCATGGAGATGAGATAAGAATAACTTAACAACCCATCGCTTTGCTATTGCGTGAACGTGAGCAGGTGGTAATTTTCCTTTGATATAACACTTGTACGCATCTGTACTTTTGCTAAACTTCTTTTGCTCTAATTGTTTAGACGCATGATCTTTGTAGTAATTATTTTCATTTCTTTCTGTCTCAAACAGTTTACGTTTGGCATACTCCTGCCCATAAAAAGAATCTTTACTACCTGATACCTTTACAAAACTTTCCCCTATCTTCCAACAAAGAGTTTTTAATTGTGCATTGAAAGGTCTTTTCTTTCCTTTCTCCCATTTAACACTAGGATTTAATCCTGCATAATTCCATATATGACCTGCTGTAGGTGCTTTATTGATATCTATATGTGCAAGTAAACCTGCCGATAATACACCTGCTATACCTTTGTTGTGAATTAACCAAAGACCTACTTCTTTTTGTTCAACGTATTTAGTTAGTATTCTTTGAATTTGTTTTTCAAGATATAAAGATTGATCTGCTAAATAGTCTAATGCTGAATGAGACTCGTTGGATGCTTCTGACTCTCTTACTTGAGCGGAAGATCTAATACGATCATCTTGCATTTGATAATATTTATCAACCAAAGACCTTAGTTCTGTTTGACCTAACTTATTTACATCTTTGATTATGTCTTTATTCATCTTCGCCACAGGCTCTAGATGATTTAGTATTGATGTTGTTTGCATTTTGTAACCTCTCTAATGCTAATTTATAATACATTATATATAGTTACTGTTATATTAACTGTCAAGGTTAATTGTAATTTATTTTTTTACGCTCATTTTCTGATGTTTAATACTCTTTGGCTTTAATTTACAATAATTCTAAAACACATATTAGTATAGTAAATCCTGATGCTATTTCTATTAGTCTGTTCATTTCTTTCTCCTCACGGAGATATATATACCCTTGTCACTATTTATCAAATTAATTGTGTGAATAAATATTATTTACGGCACGGAGCTGGCAAACAACTGGGCACTGTTCCCTGTAAATATTCCTTAAGGATTATTTAGGTTTCAACCTCTATGTCAGTGAATAAAGGTGCATCACCCTCTAATCTCTTACGCATAATCTCAACATAATCAGGGTTCAATTCAATAAGAACAGCACTTCTTTTTAATCTATCAGCAACAAGTCCTGTCGTTCCACTACCACCGAAAGGATCGAGAACAGTTCCTCCCTCAGGACAACCTGCAAGTATACAGGGTTCAATTAGCTTAGTAGGATAAACTGCGAAGTGAGCTTCTTTATATGGTTTAGGGTTAACAGTCCAAACGCTTCGTTTGTTTCTTGTTTCGTAAATCATTTTTCTTTCTCTAGTTAAACCATTGAATTGATTTTCTATGTCTTTAGTTCTTTCCATATTGATAGGAGTATCCTTACCCCACCTTTCTCCAACAGCTTCTTCTTTAATAGCTTCATGGTCGTAGTGATAATGTTTACTTTTAGATAACAAGAAAATGTATTCATGTGATTTGGTGCATCTGTCTGTTACACTCTCAGGCATTGGATTAGGTTTATTCCATATGATATCTTGTCTAAGCCACCAACCTCTTCTCCTTAATTCAAAAGCCATCATCCAAGGAATACCCACTAAATCTTTTGGCTTATAACCTTTTACCTTTCCTGTTGGCTTACCATATTTAACACCTGCATCAATATGGTTTTGTTGAATAGTTCCATCATCACAGTATTCATATCCTCTACCACCACCGATATAAGAGTCACCAATGTTTAACCAAAGAGTTCCTTCAGGCTTTAAAACATCTTTAACTTTATCAAAAAGGTCTGCCATGTTATTGACATATTCTTCAGGGGTTTCTTCAAGTCCTAATTGTTCATCCTCTCGAACAGCACCACATCTAGGACACTTTGACTTGTAGATACCATCTCCGATAGCACCTTCTAAATTCTTCTGACCTGTTGAACATGACTCTGAAAATTTACTGTCTCTCTTATGAGAACAACTTGGATCGCCTCCAACCCAAGTTGCTGTACCATAATCTCTTAACCCCCAATAAGGAGGAGAAGTTACACATGTATCAATAGAATCTTTTTCTAAATCACGAAGTATATCAAGGGAGTTCCCTTGTAATATTTTTATACTCATGTCTAGAAAGGTAGATCGTCATCAGGCTCTACACTACTAGGTGACGCATTTACAGGAGGAGGAGGAGGTGGTGCTTTTGGAGTCATATCATCTTCAGACACAACCTCAAGTTGAACATAAAAGTATGGTTGTCCACCTGTTCCATCAGATTTATCTTTTGTAACCCTTTCCCAAAGAGCAGTCTTGACTAATGCTTTATGTTTATTTTCTATGTCATCAGGATTAGTATTAGCTTTAGCAGATGCGACTAAATCTTGTAGTTGATCGTAGTCAATCCAAACACTTCCTGTAAAAGATGGATGGGCATCTGATGATTTAAATTTATTTAACCATGCATTCCCACCTGATTTTTTATATACTTTAGCCATTAGTTAGTCTCCTTATTTTGTAATGATTGTTTTACTGATTTAAATTTTTCTATAATAGTTTCGTAATATTTAGGAAGTTCTTTTTGTAACTTATCAAACTTAGGATTATTCGTTTCATTTGAATAAAATTCATTTAACTCTTTTATAGTTAAATTTTCAGAGTTCAAATAGCTATCAACCATCTTCAAGAACATTTCAGATTCTGTAACATCTACTTCCTTTATATTCTTTGAGGAATCTTTAGCTTGTATAGTTGCTTTTGGTTTTAATGTTCCTAAAGGTATAGTAGGTTCAGATAATTTTTTACCCTGTTGTTCGTCAGGTTTTGCACCTATGTCATTGAGATCTTCTTCTATCTGAGAATACACTCTCATTCCTAAACCAAAGATTGCACAATTTTTTACAAAGCATCTCCAAACATTTTTATTAATAACAGTAGCATCAACATTTGCTGTGCTTTTCATCCTGTTATCCATAACAGGAAGAGTCATCTCTCTTCTAACTCCATCTATTTCTACAAAGGTAGTTACCTGTGCAGTTCCATTAGGTAATGTTTTGTATGGCATTCCTTCATACTCTATATTACCCCATTCAAAGTTAGGAAATTGTTCTGCCATAATAGTATATATTCTTGCCCATGAAACAAAATCTAAGTCCATTTTTTTGTTTATGTATGGCTTCATATCTATATTATATAAAACATCCCATATATCTTTAAACTCATTTTTCTTCTTAGCTTTTTCAGTCATCTATTTTTCCTCCATATAATTTTTGTACTGATTGCAAAACTGATTAACATTACACCAATCTTCGCACCTGTTAGCTTTTCCTTTTGCAGAAAGCCATATCTCTTCATCAGAACATTGTATGTCCTGAGTATCAGTTGCAGATGCAACGTGTAATTTAATTCTTTCTTTTATAAAATTTTCCACCTCTTCCATAGACCATACCATTATAGGTTTAGTAAATACAGCAGTTTGTGGATAAGTATTAGAATTTATTGACCTTGATTTACTCCAATCTTTTAAAAAGGCTACTACTTCAGCAGAAGGCATATCTTTTTTATTAAAGGCTAAAGCATATAACCATGCGTAAATATTAAGTTGATAATTCCATTCAGGTTTGTCATTGATAACTGCATAAGCAGAAGTTGTTTTGTAGTCTGTGATCTTATTTTCATTATGATTAATTAGATCAATACACCCTGAGATAACATAATCTTTATCATCTACAGTTACTTCTGTGTTAATTCTCATTTCAGTTTCTAAACCCTCAATACCTTCGTTGGCTTGTTCAAGCATTTTATGAACAGAAGTTCCAATAAAAGATGCTATAGTATCTGAGTAGTCTTCTACTAATTCATCTTTGTGTTGAAGTTTTAATGCTCTGACTTTTGGTGGTTGTAATAATTCTGTAACAGAAAAATCTGCCTCGCCTTTACTATATTCCCAAGAGTGTTTTATTCCCCTTACAACATGTAAAGGTATCATTTTTTTGTTTGTGTAATGCAATTAACTAATTCTCCATATCAAAATACTTTTTTTATCTTTACCAAACATTATAGAAAATTTTGGTAAAGTTTTTGTATTGGCATTCCTTTCTAATTTTTGCATGTGCCTTTGTACAAACGCTCTAATAGTTCCAATTTTTTTTTGACTTGTTTCAGGATCGCATTCTAGCTTTAAACAATCCCTCTTTAAGTTTCCCTTATCATCCGTATAAGGAGGTCTTAAATCTTCTAAAGGTATATTGTGTTTCATGGTTGCACCACGACCAAAAATTCTAGGTGGTTCTTTGTCTCTCTCAATAGTCCATTGTTCTTCGTTGTTCATTGGTATCTCCATTTAATGTATCAGAAGTGGGGAGATGACTACGCAAATGTTTTATCTCCCCTTTAATGGTATTATACATGGCTATTAACCAATCGGTGTATACAGTCCAAGTCTTACTCGCTTCCTTTATAAGTATGTATATAGATATGTATATAGTATGTCAATATATTATTATATAATCATTTAATAATAAATAATGTAGACATTCTGTACAAACAAACATAAGTATAATATAATTTAAAAAAATGAGAGGTGGGATGGAAGAAAAAAACATAATATCAGAAACAGTAAAGTATTTAGATCAAGGTCAGCACAGGATATATTGTCCTTCTTGCCATAAATCAAGAAAAAAACACAACAGACATCAGAAAGAACTTGCAGTAAATGTTGATGGAAATGACATAAAATATTTTTGTCATCATTGTGGAATGAGCGGAGGTCTATCTAAAAACTTTAATACAGAGAGAAATTTTAATACTGTAAAAAAATCAAAAGAAATAAATCAAGTAAAGGTGAAAGAGATAATGAGGGAAATAAATTTAGAAAATTTTAAACATAATGAAGAAACAATAACTTTTTTAAAAGACAGGGGTTTAAGTGAAGATGTAATTAATAAATATTCCTTGAGGAATTTATATAGCTTTCAAGGTAGAAAGAGAGAAGGAGTGGGTTTTCCTTATTACAATGAAGAGAATAAAATAACTTCTATTAAATGGCGTTCTGCTGATCAAGACAAACTTTTTAGCCAAGAAGGAAGTTGCAACGAATTCTTTAATATTCAAAATGTTTTGAATCAAAGGTCGCTTATTATATGTGAAGGAGAAATAGACGCACTAACTTGGCTTAGTGTTTTAAATGATGAAAGTAACTATGGTGTAGTAAGTGTTCCGAATGGTGCACCTCAAGGTGTATCTCAATCTCAAAAATCTCCTGATGAAGATGTTAAATATAAATATGTTTGGTCTGCAAGAGAAAAGTTAAACAATGTTGAACAAGTAATATTTAGTGGCGATTCAGATGATCAGGGAAAAGCATTGTGTGAAGAACTAGCTAAGAGAATAGGTCGTGGCAAATGTTGGATGCTAGATTTATCTCCATACAAAGATGCAAACGAATGTTTGCAGAAGGAAGGTGTGGCTTTTTTAAAAGATAGGTTGAAAAAAATTAAACCATATCCTGTATCAGGGTTGTATCGTGCAAATGATATAAGGCTTCAAGTTGACAAACTGTATGACGAAGGTAAACCAACAGGCTATCAAATACATTCAGCAGTTGATTTACAGATAGCACAAGGTCAGTTGACTGTAGTCACAGGGTTGCCATCAAGTGGTAAGTCAAACTTTGTAGATGATTGCTGTGTGTACTTGGCAAAAACTTATGGGCTTAAAACTTGTTATTGTTCTTTTGAAAAACCAATGGCAGAGCATGTTACTCAATTAACAAATCACATATCTAAAAAAGTTTTCTTTGATACTCAGAATGCACAAAAAATAAATCAAGAAGAGTTAGATGCAACAATGGATTTTATTAATGATCATTTTGTTTTTCAAGATTTCTCAGGTGGAAGGTCTACAAAGATTGAGGAAGTGTTAGACGTGGCATCACAGTCTGTAATGTTTGGTGTAAAGGTTTTAGTTATCGATCCATATAATTGGATTGAGCCTGAACAAAATGCTAACATGAGTGAAGGCATATCTAACATGCTATCAAAAGTACAAAATTGGGCAGTATCAAATGACTGTCACATATTCTTCGTTGCTCATCCATCAAAACTTCAAGACACAAATATTCCTGAGGGGATGCAGATAGGTGGATCAATGTCTTGGTTTGCTAAAGCAGATAATGGAATAACAATACATAGAGACAGAGAAACAAGAGAACCTTTAGCCAAGATATGGAAAGTCAGATGGTCTTGGCTTGGCAAATGCGAAACAATATTACTAAGTCACAATCCTTACACAGGTTGTTTTTCACTGAGAGGCGACAAAGTATATGATTGGAGTTTTGCTGATGATCTACCCACAACATAAATAATCCTTAAGGAATATTTCCAAGGAAATTTGGAGCTGGGATTCTCACGCTTTTTAGATCTCCTTGTATAACCCTTTGCACGTTAAAAAAAAGACCAAAAAAAAACCCCCCACTCCGAAGAGTGAGGGGAAACTAAAAAATGAGTAATATGAACCTACTTGAAAATTATATTGTAGTCAAGACTTTCTAATAAATCTTTCCATCTTTTCATAACCATTATTGAATCTTCTTTAGGTAAAGTGTAACAATGATCTATAATCTTATTGTTAAGAGTGTAGGTTGCTATTCTCAACTGTTCATCTCTCGGTATCTTAGCGAACTTCACTGAAATCATCCCAATTTAATATGCGTTCAAATGTTTCTATTTCACTTTCATTACGCATATCCTCAGGATCGTTTTCAATACCATTCCATACTTCTTGATGCATTGATCTTTCTATTCTTGCATTCATGAGATTTGTTTGTAGTTTTTTATATAGTTTTTCTAAAGACATAATTGTACTCCCTTGATGTTAGGCAATATTACCTAGACAACTAATCTAAATCAAAATCAGGATCAAACTCTATGACGAACTCATCTTCTTCTTCGTCTGTATAATTCATAGCAAAAGGAAAACCTGATGCTATTGCATCTTTAAGAACCAACATACGCATATCATCGTAGCCTTCTTCTTCATTATACAAAAACACAACAGATGATACCATCATCCAAAATTCATCTTTGCTAATTCCATTCGGTGGATATGTTAGTATGACTTTGTCTTTTTCAAATAAGATAGATGTTTCCTCTCCAACTACATGAATGATTTCTGTCTTATTTTTTTTATCTTCTGTATCTATTTCTTTCCCATCAGGAAAATTTATTATAGTACCCATAATATCCTCTAAAGTAACAATATATGACTTTACACTATACAATACAAGAAAATTGACCTTCAGATTTTACCGCTCACACAAAGGAATAGTCCTTCTAATACTATTTGATGCTAGAAAAAAACACCTCTGTATGAGCCTTAAAATCAGTCTTAATTTTGAAATGGCTTAAAATAGCCAATTATTTGTTATACATTTTTATAACATTATCTCCTTCGAGATGTTCGTTATTTATTAGTGCAATAATTTTTTTTGATTTAATCTTTGCTCTAATCTCTTTAAGTTTTCCTACATATATCGTAGCATCTTTATCTTCATAAACTTTCATTACATACTCCCTATTGTAATCTTAATTTTTCTCTTAACCTTTTTACATACTCTTCTTGATCTGAAGTAGACATGTTTGTGAAAACTTCAAAAGTCATATTTTCTGTTAAGGTTTCCATAGACTGTATTTCTAGTCTCTTATCTTCTTCTGATAAATTTTCATAGTAAGCAATCTGTGTTTCGTATTCTTTTGAGGCTTTCTCTATAGTCTCATCACTCGCACCCATGCCTTTGAAAATCTGCGTCATTAAGTGTAATTCCATGTCATCCATTTTTTTCTCCTGTTAAAAATACACATCCATACCTTTTGGAAAGTGTTTCATTTCATCAATATATTTCTTTGATCTCTTCCAATACCAATCTCGTTCTTTAGCTGTACGATAATAGTATATATGATCCTGTGAAAGGTCACCATTAAATCTTCCTGAATTAATTAGTGTAAGAAGATCGTCTAATTGAATAATTCTTCTTTCCATATTATTTTCATCAAACACATAAATTTTAATTGGTTTTGAACTAGGTGCTTTAAAATATTCTAATTCAACATTCTTTAAATCTATAGCCATCACTCACCCTCCTTCAACTCAGGTTTTCTATAGTGCTTACGATCTTCCTCATCGTAATAAGAATTCTCTGCTCTTTGTGGTCTGTGTGAAAACATTTTAGTCTTTGAACCTTTCGGTTTTATTTGTCTTTTACCCATAATTAATCTCCATAATAAATAAGGCAATATTACCTAAACAATATATTCCTTGAGGAATATTACTAGGGAATTCCCTATGGGGAATTCCCTGAGAGGTACTGTCATAAGTCTTTTTTATTTCCAACATTGATAATGAATACCATCATCTCTGTGACGGCTACAAAATTCACAGTAGCCGTCTTCATCATAATGATCCATTGACTTTTCATACTCATGTTGTTGAGCCAAGTAGTCTTGCTCAGTCATTTCTTTATCAGTCATTTAACACCTCCCTTGTCATTTATGCTTATTTTTCTAACTAAAATTCCATCAGATATAGCATATATCGTTTCATTTTCTTTTGCATTTATGATTGCTTCAAACATTTCATCCATAGTTATAGTAAAACCATTTTGATTTTCTGTTATGAAGTCTTCCACAGAACATTCAAATTCTGTTAGCCCTGAGTTAGGTGATGTACCAACTAACTTAAAACCAAACTTACTCTCATTTATACTAACCATTATTCTTCTCCCTTTAATAATTCTAAATCTGATTTATGATAAGTTAAGGAAGGCTCACAATCTTCTTCTTGCCAACTATCGTCATCATCTAATATAACAACTTTATTACCAACATCATGCCTAATAATTGTTCCTATAATTTCTTGGTCAATTACTTTCACTTTATCTCCTATATCCATTATTCTTCTCCCTTTTCTAAATTGTCTAGTAATTCGTGTACAACATCACTTAATTGTTGAGGGATAACTGTAATATTTTCTTCTTCACCATTATCCCATGTAACACTAATGTTCCAATCTACTATTTCTTTTTTGATGATTTGCTTTTTATCATCGTCTTCAAAATGATAAACTATTTTTGTAGGAACACCTCTTGACTCTAATTCTTCTGTCAATGCATCTCTACTTATTTCATCATCTTGAGGATAGTGTGTATATATATTACTCATTTACTCTCCTCCTCTATTTAATAAATATTTTGCAGTCTTTACACTAATAGTCTTTTGATCTCCTGTTATCAAGTCACGCATAACAAAAGGCTTTCTATACTTGGTTTTGTAATCAAATATAACCCACCTTCTAACACCTGACTTAATAACTTTATCAGTATTGATACCAAGACCTTTGGTCATCAATTCAAACGAACTAATTTTACTCATCTGTTTCTCCTCTAATTATTTTCATTTGTTTCATTAATAAGTTATTTAAACCTACATACAATTCTAATAAATTTTTATCCTTGTATGTATGTGGATAAACTTTGTTGCACAACTCATGCAAATCTTCTGTACCTTCTCTATGATCCATTGGATACCTCTCTTCATTTTTATATTAGGCAACATTACCTAGACAATTTTTAAGTGATTGGTGTCAGGTTTTTGATAGACAAGTACCTGACCAACTTGCAATAAAGGATGCATGTAACACCCCACTATCGGTATTTATTCCTCAAAGATTATTTACATCAACTTGCACACATTCTGCAAACTTTGGTGTGCATCCTGTGTGATCTGTTGTAGCCCATAGAACAGGGAATTGAGGTGGATTATCTTCCCTGTCACTATTAACATACCCATCTGTAAAGTAAATAGCACAGTCAGGAAAAACTTCGTGTTGCGTTTCTTCTATGAGATTGAAGAAAGGATCAACTCTTGTTCCGCCACCACTCAAGTCACGAACATCTATTTCTTCTCCGCTCACGAGATCAAACTCATCCCAATAGTCATCTGCATTGAAGTCATCGTCATCTTTATTCTTGATCCGTTGAACGATTGTATTGATGTAACAAACCTTGACCTTCTCGATCTGAGGGAAAGATTTAAGAACATTCTCAAGAGCCTCTGCTTGAAGACATCTTTCCTGATGACTGACACTTCCTGAGATATCAAAACCTATCGCTAACACTCCGCTATGAGAAGGCTTGTTAGATGGGTAATAAACACCTGTGTGCATCAATCTTCTGTTTGGTCTATGAAAGGACATGTCATTCTCTGTGCTGTACTTAAAGGTTAAGTGTTGAGCAACAGATGTGCTGAAATCAACAGGCGTTGATTGTGCCTCTTGAAGAGCAGACATCCTTGCGTATCCGCTATCGTCACCGATACCTTTCATTTGCTGTTTTGCTGTAATGATCGCATCACTTATTCTTTGTTGCTCTTCAGCTATCTCATCTGAGTTAGCCTCAACAGGGTTGCCATCACCATCAGTAAAATCAGTAACCTCACCGAAAGAAGAACTATCCAATGGCATCGAGTCACCATCAGGATCACCATCAGGATCAGGCATCGGCATAGTATAGTCATCACTATCTTCTTCTTGATTACTCTTAAGAATAGAATAGATATGTTCAGCACTTTTGAAAGTACCATCATCGTTCCTGAACTGTCCGTTGGTATCAACTAATGCATTCATATTAGTGAAGATGGTTTCTGCTGTGTAGCCGATATCCTTCTTGCACTCTTCTATGAGATCACTATTGATAGCAAAGTCTGTTGCAATGTTCCATCCTTTAGGATCACGATCACCACGTCTTGTGTGGTGGCAGTTAAGAACATGTTTCAACTCATGCATTGTAATTACATACATAACTTTTCTTGCATAATCTAAGTCCTCCTTATCATACAAGTCAGTCATCCATTCTTCAGAATAATAGATATACTTGCCATCTGTCGCCATCACTCCGACATCAGATTTTTCTTTAAAGGTTAGAGGTACTAGAACAGATGCATAACTTACATTATTGCTCAGTATGTCTCGCCTAACTCTTAATAACTCTTTTTCAATACTAACTACCATTAGCTTTTTCTCCTAAGGTTGGAAACAATGCACTCACGTTGCCTGTTTGCTTGGCAACATTATCACGTTTCTGTTTGTTGTTTTTAAGATCATTCCAAGTAACACCATCGATAGATTGACGAGTACGTTTTATTATCTCATCAAGTCTTTCATCGTTGTCGAACAGTAACTTGTTTTTCTGCTCGGCAGATAGAAGAACTTTCTCCAAGTTATTGATGAAAGTTTTTTCAGATGGTGATCTACCTTTAGCCTCAAATTTTGGAAGACTATCGGTAAAGTGTTGGATAGAAGTCCTGAGAGTATCAACACATTCTTTTAGAACTTGATTTTTCCAAATAGCCACGCTATCAGAAACCTTGTTGTCATTGTGCTTAAATACTTGCTCAAGTGTTGCTTGCTTTTTTCCGTACTTGGCATCTTTATCAAATACAGTATTATTCAAACTAACATCATCATCGAATGCTCTTTGATCTGCATTCTCATAATGATAGCAAGTAAACAAACCTCTAACAGTCTCTGTCAACTTCTTCCATTTACCACCATGCAATCTCTGAAATTCAGCAAGAGATTTTATGTGGACATTATTCCTGTAGAGAGGAAGGTCTATAGTCTCACCTGATTTGGCAGGATATTCTAAAGAAGGATCACCATCCTGTGTACAGATATAAACAGGCTTTCTGCTATATCCACAAAGAACGTCTTGCTCTCTATCCATCAACTCATCAACATGAGGATAAAGTGAAGGATCAAAAGCAGAACCTAATTGTTTTTGAGCCTCTAATATCAACTCTTCATATTGATCAACAAACTCTTTTACCTTCTTGATAAATCTTGCCTCAATACCATCCCATTCTAATTGAACTTTGTCAGCAGTATCATTAAGAACTAACACTTCACCACCACCTAATGGAACAGTCCATTCTTGAATGGCAATTCTGAATAATCTAAACTCATTGTTGATCTCATCAAGTAATGGTGAGTCAATAAGTTTTTTGTGAAGATTAATTCTCTCAGGGTTGATGTAGTCATTTGTGTCTGACTTAGCATTGTAGTCCTCAACGATCCTTCTCAAGTCTTTGTCCAACTTTGTGAAGGATGGTTGCTTTTTAGTGAACTTATCTTTGTAGCCGATACTACTCAAACTACTTTCTATATTTAAAATGTTGCTCATGATTTCTCCTTACAGAACATTGTCGTTAACGATTTTTGTATATGATTTTGTATGCATCAGATCAGGGTTTTGCTGAACCATAATCTTAGACGCAAAGACCACATACTCAGGTACTTCAAATCTTGATAGATACTTGACTGCATTATCAAAATGACTTGCATCCTTGCTGACCAATCTTATCAGTAAACTTGTGACAGCATATCTGACATCACTATCGTGAGCCTCAATGAGAGGTGCGTTGTCAGGATCATTTAGTATTAGATTATGATCAGGTGCATTCTTGATAAGATTTCTGAAAGACATAAATTCTTCAGCAAATATTTTGCCAACAGTCTCGATGCACTTCCTTCTCATGGTGTTATCATCTAACCCCTGTATGAAGTTTAACTTATAAAGATTTGACCATTTAGTCACAGTCCTTGGTGAACAAGATTTGTTACCGATAGGTGTGGCATCAAAAGTATCTAATACATTTGGCATTAGCTGAACCAAAGATAAGATATCAGAATGCACACCATTCGGTATAGCAAAGTCATTGATCCATGAAGCATGGTCAACTTCTAAGTCATACATACTTGATATCCTGTCTTCCAATGGTGAGATCATCGCTCTTGATGATGCTCTGTCTTTAGTCCTGTTAGTAGCCATACAGACTAACCATTCCTCAGGGAATACATAACCATTGAAATATCGAGCCTCAATGATTTGTGTAATGAACTTTTGTGCATCATCTCCACCTTGTCCGACTTCATCAAAGAATAACATTCCTGATCCACCGATAGGTAGTAGTAATGAGAAAGCAAACTCAACAATCTTTTGTTCACGATCCTTCGTTATATTTATCTTTTCAATATCAGGTAACCCCATGTCCATTGCAGATAAAGTAGACGCTGTGATTATCTGATATCCGAACTCACCTTTCTTTGGGAAGGAACATTTACCGATAAACTTTAGTCCTTTCTTTTCCGCCATAGTCTTAGCCATCATTTCAAATGCGTAAGTCTTACCGCATCCTCTACCACCTCTAAGACATGGAACGTAGTCGTAGTTTCCATTAGATATTTCTTCTTCCCAAATACCTACTATCTCTTCAGTAGCTTGGGAAATATTCGTTGGTATAATATTATCATTCATAATTTTTTACTCACTCTTTTAGTTAAGGTCATGAACACACCATGTGATCACATACCTATACAATTTAAGAGAGGGGAACTTTTGTTCCCCTCCTATCTATAATTTTATAATTCGATCTTTTCTCCTGTCAGAACATTCACTATTGTTTTACCCTCACCGAAGGCATCTTTTAGATCATTGCGGTGTTCTTCCTTTTGAAGATCGGATCGCTTTTCTTGTTCCTTTTTATATTCCTTAAGGAATTTCTCTGTTGATTTACTTCTTTTTGATTTATTAAATACTTCTTCCATTGATATAACTCTCATATTATTTTTCCTATTATTTTGTTGTTAAGTCTCAATCACACAGCGTGATTAAGTACCTATACAATTCAAAAAACTGGATCTTAGAACACCAGCTCCAAAACAGAGGAAATAAATTCCCCTGTTTCAGATCCAGTATTTGTTATGAGGCGAACAACATAATGATCATTCCGCCAATCATAAATGCATTTAAAATCATGCATAGGTTTCTATGCTCGGTGAAAGATAATCTCCTCATGCAGTTTTTCTCCTGTACGCATCTATCATCGCTTGATCCCAATTTCCTTGTTTCGAATTCATCTCTTCACGAACCCTATCTATCAGGATGCAACGAGCATCAATGTAGTTTTCAAACTCTTCAAAGAGAGCATCATCTTCTTGAGGCATTTCTTTTATGAAGTATCGAATTAATTTTAATTCATACTCACTCACATGCAGATTAACATTTTTTGAAATATCCATTAGCTAACCCTCACTTCGCCTGATCTCACCAAACTTTGTAGTGAGTATTTGTGATTGAACATAATTGATCTTGGGATGGCATTCATCTTTGCGTCATTCATCAAGATGGTGGCAATCATTATGATCTTTCTGTAATTGCTATCCCTCTCTTTGTCTGAGTACAATCTGTCTTGCACATCGATTAGGTGTTCGAACTCATTTATTAATTTTTTATTTAACATTTTTTTAACTCGTTTTTTATTGATCACAGTCAGGTGATCGGAACTGTAGGTCTGATTATCAGCACCTATACAAATTGAATAAGCAGAGAGGAAGACCATCAGAACGACTATCTTCCTCTCCAACTTAAATTGTTTCGACTTCATTTATTTTTATCCATGGTGCGAAGTCATATCTCCGAAGAGATATCCGAGCCATGCTCGGTCATCAGTAGGTAACACCATGCGATATCCTGTACGCCTCAACTCGGTCTTTAAACCTACGCCTTAACAATACTCAGATATTGGGGATCAATTAGTCTCTCACGAGAACCCAAGAACAATTACCTACTACTTTCGGTCATGCATTACGCATCCTACTATTCAGACCTTGCTCCAAACCTTTGCATCGCTGTTGCTCCTGATGACTAACTATGTCTCTACAATCATTGAAAGGATTTTCTCATTGATCGTCATGTGGTGGTAAATACTTACCTCTAAAATTTTCCTCCGAAATACCTTTATTATATGCTCACATTTAATACATAATTACAATACTTAATTAGTATATTTATATGATTAATTATTCCTCAAAGAATATAAGCGTTAGACCTTACTCAGCATTAACTCTGAAGATGTACTCTTGCATACTCTGAGCCTGATCCATTATTATTCTGATCATGAGCGATGAAATAAAAGATAAATTTACAGTCATAGAAGGCGGAAGGAAAAAAGGATCAAAGAAAAAATCTTTGACACCAAAGCAATTAAAATTTGCAGAGGCACTCGGTCATGGCATCGATGGTGAGCCTTGCAGTATTAGTGACGCTTACAGGCACGCCTATGATACTAAAAAGATGAGCGATGCGGTGATAAGGAATGAAGCATCGAAATTATCACAGCACCATGATGTTGCAATTATGGTCGATAAGATAATTGCTGATCGGAACAAGAAAAAATTTGTTAAAGAGGTCTCGACCAAAGAACGGATCGAAAATGAATTATGGAAGATTGTGGATGAGGAAGACAACAACACACACAGACTGAGAGCCTTAGAGATGATGGGTAAGAGCATTGCAATGTTCTCTGAGGTTACAATCAGCAAAGATGAACAACGATCTCTAGAGGACATAGAGAAAGAACTAAGATCAAAGTTAAATAGCCTTAAGGATCAGGGTTAATCCTGACTAGCATCATCACAATCAACGACTCTCTGATTTCTTACAGGACAGAGAAAAGGTCTAATTAAGGTTAGCGGTAAATACTTACTCCAATACCCCACCACCCCTGTGAGATTTTGGAAAATGGCTAGCATCCCCTAACTAATTTGCTCGTAATATCAGAATGTTTTCAAAATATCGCTGTTATGTGTTAGCCATAAGCATTAGTAGTATTAATATCACACCCATAGCTATACCAATCTTAGCATTTTGAGGCTCTATCATAGGTTTTTTTGCTTTCTGTGCTTTAGGTATTGGTTTCTTTTTTATTTTCGTAGTATTTTTTACCATTTTTTTCTCCACTAATTGTTTTTAGGGTTGGTTACCCTTTTTTTTTCATAAAAAACCCAAGGAATCCTATGCATAAAAAAAATATTTTGCATTTTTCTGTTTTTGTTTCTTAAAATCCCCTGTAGTATCTATCTAATACTAGTATCTATCTAGTATAGTAAGTATATAGGTAGTATCTACCTATGTTCTTACTAAAGAATATACTCTTGCTGACTTTTTTGCAAGTTAATTCGTTAAATGAGGGATTTGTGAGCATTCGAATGTAAGACTTGCTACCTTTATTTGACGAGGAAGTCCTGAGTGTCCTCCCTAACTTAGGACTTCCAAATATTTTGTTTTTGTGTATAATGTTTTTTAGGGAGATTTCAATTATGGATGTAAATAAAAAGAAGTTAGCGAAAGCTAAAGTAAAATCAGCAGGTGATACAGTAGTTGCTATTGATGGGGAGAAATTTTCAGTCTATGGTAACTTTATTACAGGAAAAGTAAACGTGATGTCAAAGGATGAAGAGTGCCCAACAGTAAAAGGAGGAGATTGCACAATATCTTTTAACGATCAGTATGTTCTTGTCTCACATAAGGGAAAATTTTTTAAAAAATTCCTTACGATAGAGGAACATGAAAGAATTTTTAAAAACGTAAGTCAAAGCTATTGGAATAAAAAGTCTATGTTAGATAAACGATCTATTGCTATGTTAAACGAAGCCGTTAAGATAGAAAAAAAATCTGAAAAAGTGTTAGCAGGTGCACAGGAACTATCTGCTGATATAGGTTTAATAATAGATAAGTTTTAAATAGGTAAATAATGGTTAGAAACTATAAAAAAGAATACTCTAATTACCAAAGTACAACAGAACAAAAGAAAAAAAGAGCTTCTAGAAATACAGCTAGGAATAGAGCATTAGCAAAAGGTACAGTTAAAAAAGGTGATACTAAGGATGTTCATCATAAAGATGGAAATCCTAGAAATAACAAAAAGAAAAACTTAGTTGTTAAATCAAGAAGTTCTAATAGATCTTTTCCAAGAAATAAAAAAGCAGGAAAAAAATGAGCAATGGTATTAATCCTTCTTCAATATTAAATAATTTATCTAGTTATTCACCTGATCAAAAAAAAGAACTTCTTAAGTTACTAGATGAATATGATAAAGCTAAGAGAAGAGAGGGAGCTAAGTTAGATTTCTTAGACTTTGTAAAAGAAGTCTGGCCAGCGTTTATCAACGGAGAGCACCATAGAATTATGGCGGATGCTTTTAAAGATGTTATAGACGGCAAATTAAAAAGATTAATTATCAATATGCCACCTCGACATACAAAATCTGAGTTTGCTAGTTATCTTTTACCTGCTTGGTTCTTAGGAAATTTTCCTGATAAGAAGGTTATTCAAACAGCACATACAGCAGAACTTGCAGTAGGGTTTGGTCGTAAAGTTAGAAATTTAGTTGGCGATTCTGATTTTCAAGATATCTTTGGAGAAGTAAAGTTACAAGCAGATAGTAAGGCTGCAGGTAGATGGAATACAAATAAAAAAGGTGAATACTTTGCGATTGGTGTGGGTGGTGCTGTTACAGGTAAAGGTGCTGATCTATTAATTATTGATGATCCTCACTCAGAGCAAGAAGGTGCATCAGCAGATTCAGATGTTTTTAATAAAACCTATGAATGGTATACATCAGGTCCTCGACAAAGATTACAACCTGGCGGTGCTATTGTTATTGTTATGACACGTTGGCACAAAAGAGATTTAACAGGTCAAATTGTAGATGCAAGCATTAAACGTGGTGGTTCAGATGAATGGAAAGTAATAGAACTACCTGCTTTAATGCCCTCAGGTAATCCTCTCTGGCCAGAATTTTGGAAACTAGAAGAACTTGAAGCATTAAAAGCAGAGCTTCCTGTTTCTAAATGGTCTGCACAATATCAACAAGATCCTACTTCAGAAGAAGGTGCGTTGGTTAAAAGAGAATGGTGGAGAATTTGGGAAGATGAGTATCCTCCTCCATGTCAATTTATTATACAATCATGGGATACAGCTTTTCTAAAAACACAAAGAGCGGACTATTCAGCTTGTACTACTTGGGGAGTATTTTATGCAGAAGATGAATTTGACGGAAGGCAAGCACCTCAATTAATTTTATTAGATGCTTACAAAGATAGATTAGAGTTTCCTGAATTGAAAACAAAAGCTATGGAGTTATATAAAACTTATCAACCTGATGCATGTATAGTTGAAGGAAAAGCCGCAGGTATGCCATTGATATTTGAATTGCGTGCCGCAGGCATTCCTGTTTCAGAATACACACCAACTAGAGGAAATGATAAAGTAGCTCGTGTAAATGCAGTTGCAGATTTATTTGCATCAGGTGTAGTATGGGCACCAGACACAAGATGGGCAGAAGAAGTTGTTGAAGAATTTGCTTCTTTCCCAAATGGATCACATGATGACCTTGTTGACAGTAGCACGCAAGCTCTGATAAGATTCAGGCAGGGTGGTTTTATAAGTCTATTTAGTGATGAAGAAGAAGAACCATTTGATGAAAGAAGGAAGGCACAGTATTACTAATGGCTATAGAAAAAACATTAACACCTATTGATCCTGACGCAGTTGAAGTTCCTTTAAATGGTGTAGCAACTGAAATAGAAATAGAAATAGAACCATCTTTAGAGCAAGATGATGGAAGTATGATTATTGATTTTGAAGATGCTCCTTCAGGATTAGAAGCAGGATTTGGAGAAAATTTAGCTGAAGTAATAGATGAAGCTGACTTAGCATCTCTAGGATCAGAGTTAATAGAATTATTTAATGCAGATAGAGAGTCAAGAGCGGATTGGGAAAATACTTACGTTACAGGTTTAGATCAACTTGGATTATCAATAGATGAAAGAACTGAACCCTGGCCAGGTGCTTGCGGTGTTTTTCATCCTTTGTTATCAGAAGCAGTAGTTAAGTTTCAATCACAAGCAATATCAGAAATATTTCCTGCTGAAGGACCTGTTAAAACTAAAATTGTTGGAACTATTGATGTAGAGAAAGAACAGCAATCTCATAGAATACAAGAATACATGAATTATCTTTTAACAGAGAAGATGGTTGAGTATAGAACTGAAACAGAAAAATTATTATTTTCTTTACCACTAGCAGGATCAGCTTTTAGAAAAGTTTATTTTGATCCAACAATGGATAGACCTTGTGCAATTTTTGTACCTGCTGAAGATTTTGTAGTTAGCTATGGTGCAAGTGATTTGTTAACTTGTGAACGTGCAACGCATATAATGAAAAAAACTGAAAACGAAATAAAAAAATTAATGTACTCAGGATTTTTTAAAGAATGTGATTTACCTGCTCCTTCTCCTGATATCACTGAGATAACTGATAAATACAACAAACTAACAGGTGAAAGCGATACAAGTTTTGATAACGATAATCGTTATACTCTTTTAGAAATGCAAGTTGATCTTGATTTAGAAGGTTTCGAGGATATGGAAAACGGAAAAGAAACAGGCATTGCTCTTCCGTACATTGTAACCCTAGATAAATCTAGTAGAAAGATTCTTTCAATAAGAAGAAACTATGAAGAAAATGATCCTAAAAAAATGAGAAGACAACATTTTGTTCATTATCAATATTTACCAGGTATTGGTTTTTATGGTTTTGGATTAATTCACATGATTGGTGGTCTTAGTAGATCAGCAACTTCTTTACTTCGTCAACTAATTGATGCAGGCACATTATCTAATTTACCAGGTGGTCTTAAGACTAGAGGGTTAAGAATAAAAGGTGACGACACACCAATTATGCCAGGTGAGTTCAGAGATGTAGATGTACCAGGTGGATCTATTGGAGAGAACATACAGTTCTTACCATACAAAGAACCAAGTCAAACTTTATATTCTTTACTTACAACTATTGTTGAAGAAGGCAGAAGATTTGCAAGTCTAGGTGATTTAAAAGTAAATGATATGAACAATGAAGCACCTGTTGGAACAACTTTAGCAATCATGGAAAGATCCATGAAAGTAATGAGTGCTATTCAATCAAGACTTCATGCATCTATGCACAAAGAGTTCAATATACTAAGTGGTATTATTTCTAAATTTACTTCACCTAGTTATCCTTATGCAGAAAAACCTGATGAATTTGTTAAAGCAAAAGACTTTGATGGAAGAGTTGATGTTATTCCTGTAAGTAATCCAAACGCCGCAACAATGTCACAAAGAATTATGCAGTATCAAGCCGCACTTCAGTTAGCACAACAAGCACCTGAAATGTATGACATGCCTGAACTACACAGACAGATGTTAGAAGTTTTAGGAATTGAAAACGTAGACAAAGTTATTCCAAACAAACAAGATATTAAACCTGCTGATCCTGTATTAGAAAATATGAACTTGGTTAATATTGTTCCTGTTAAAGCATTTGAATATCAAGATCATGAAGCACATATTGCAGTTCATATGGCAGGAATGGAAGATCCTGAAATACAACAGTTAGTTGAACAAAGTCCTTCAGCACAAAGTATTATGATGGCAACAGAAGCACATATTAGAGAACATTTAGCCTTTCAATATAGAAAAGATATTGAAATTGAAATGGGTACACCACTACCTGCTCTTGGTGAAGAAATGCCTCCTGAAATTGAAAAAAGATTGTCTGAACTTGTTGCTTCAGCCGCAGATAAATTATCTCTTCGTAAAAGACAAGAAGCTCAACAGCAACAAAGAATGGAACAAATGGAAGATCCTATTATTCAGCAAAGAAATAGAGAACTTGATATACAACAAGGCGAATCACAACGTAAAGCAATGGCAGATCAAGAAAAAGCTAAACTTAACAGAGAGAAACTTAAAGCTGATATTATAAAAGAAATGGCTAAAATTGAATCTAAAGAAAAATTAACAGGAACTGAATTAGGTGTCCGTATTGGCGAAGCACTTCTTGAAGCAGAAATGCAAGAAGTAGATGTAGATGAAAAAGGATTTGCGGATGGTATTAAATTGGCTATTGAAATTCAAAAACAAATAGCTCTTGCAAAATCAAACTCAAAATTATAATGGCAGAAAAAGATCCAAGATTAAAAAGAGCAGGAGTTTCAGGGTTTAATAAACCGAAAAGAACTCCTAATCACAAAACTAAATCACATATTGTTGTAGCTAAGTGTGAAGATGGCAGTATTAAAACAATTAGATTTGGTCAACAAGGTGTTTCAGGTGCAGGAAAAAATCCAAAAAGTAAGTCAGAAAAAGCAAGACGTAAATCTTTTAAGGCTAGACATGCAAAAAACATTGCCAAAGGTAGGTGTTCTGCGGCATATTGGGCTAATCGTGAAAAATGGTAGTAAAAGTAAAATTTTAAAAAGGAGATAATACTATGAAGAAAGCAAAAGGAAAAACTCGCATGATGGGTGGCAAAGCAGTCAAAGGAAGAGCTCGCATGATGGGAGGCAAAGCAGTCAAAGGAAGAACTCGCATGATGAGTGGTAAAAAAGTTAAAGGTAAAAAAAGAGGCGGAAAAAGATAAATAAAATTAGGGAGGTTTTATGTCTTATTTAATATCTAATATTCCATACTTTAAGGTATGGGTAAGAAAAGAATTTACAGCTGGTCACGAAAGATACCATGGAGAATTTATTCATGGTTTAGCTGTAGCTGTAAATTGCATGCCTGATAGATCATTATCATTTCAAGTTATATTTACAGGTTGTGAAGAAGAAGACGATAATGTTCATGGTGGTGCTATGTGGGCTCGCATGCCTATACAAGGAATGATGGCAGATATCCCTGTGGAAAACTGGCCAGAAAGAATGGAAAATCATTTATGTCAACCATGGGATTGTATGTCTCATCATCACTCAGTTATATCAATAGACAGAGCATCATCATCACCATGGTATGCAAAAATAGATGGTGAATTTTATATGGCTAAGTATATCTTTACTGTTGATTATACAGAGCATGATATTGCAGATAGTCCTGATCAACATAAACAAAGTCATTTATTATATTTGACTGAAGGTCAATGGAAAGGAAACTTAGTTGCTCTACCAAACAACAGAGTAAGAGTTACTAATCCTGCATTGTGGGTTACAGGAGAAGGAGCTCCTGACTTTATGCCTAGTCAAGAAATACACAGTAGTGAAGAACACGAAAGCTATACTGACTCTAATGTAACATTTAATAACTTGTACAAAGAAGATTGAGTTTCTAAAAAAATCATGATTAAATACTAAAAAGAAAAGAGGAAATAATGGCAAATAAAAAATCTACTGTTAATAAAGCAGGTAACTATACCAAGCCAACTATGAGAAAAAGACTTTTTAATTCAATAAAAGCAGGTACTAAAGGTGGTAAAGCAGGTCAATGGTCTGCTAGAAAAGCACAACTACTAGCTTCTAGATATAAAAAATCAGGCGGTGGTTATAAGTAATGGCATTAAAAAAATCTCAAAAGTCTTTAAAAAATTGGACTAAACAAAAATGGAGTACACCTAGCGGAAAAAAATCATCTGAGACTGGTGAAGTGTATGCTCCTAAAAAAACTATAGATAGATTAAAGTCTACATCAAAAGGCAGAAGTAAATTAGCAAGAGCAAACAAAAAGAAAAGAGCCGCAACTAAAGCAGGTAAACAACACGCAAGACACGGACTACACAAAGGTAAATCAAGAACTGTATAAATATTCTTTAAGGAATATATAAATAATTCTTGTGTTATTGATTTTATAAGTTTAATAATTATATTAATATAAGTATAGGTTAACGATGAAATATATAATACTAACAGTAATAAGTTTATTTGTAGTAACAGGATGTGCAAGTTCAAACATATCTCTGACAGCAAATATACCTGAATCTCAAGAAATTGATATTCGTATAACAACTGAAAACAAAGACTCAGACTAGCTATATCTGAGGGAGAAAAATGGCAGAAACACAGTTTGGTCTTTTGAAAAAAAAGATTCAAGAAGAAAAAATACAGATTGAAGAAAATCTATTGGAGGGAACTGCAAAAGATTACTCTGATTATCGTCATCTCATAGGTATTATTAAAGGTTTATCTATTGCAGAAAGAGAAGTGACTGATATGGAAAAAAGATTTATGGAGGATTAAATGAAAGTAACCGATAATAGAGTATCAAGCAAAAAAGAAAAAGAAGAAGGCGGAATAAACGAAGCCTTTATAAGCAATGAAATGCACGAAACTATAAAAAATAAAGCAGAAATTGCTACAGAAAATTTAATTAAAAAATCAGAAGAAGCGACAGCTTCTCAATTACCTGAACCAAAAGGGTATAGAATATTAATTGCACTACCTGATATATCAATGAAAACAAAAGGCGGTATATATAAGCCTGATGACATGATGCACTCGGAAGAGATAGCCACTGTTGTTGGATTTGTTATGAAGATGGGTGCAGAATGCTACGATGATAAAAAGAAATTTTCGTCAGGTGCGTGGTGTCAAGAGGGAGATTGGGTTGTTTTCCGTGCTTTTACAGGAACAAGATTAAAAATACATGGAAAAGAATTCAGAATTATTAACGATGACAACGTAGAAGCCGTTGTTCAAGATCCTAGAGGAATAGAAAGAGTATGACAGATACACAAACAAACGAAGCAGAAAATTTTGATAATATACCTGAAACAGATACTTCAGCAGAAGATAGGTTTTTTGGTCTTAAATCTTCAGTAGGTATTGATAAAGAATCTAATATTGAAGTAGAAGTAGTAGACGATAGACCTTTAGAAGATAGAAAGCCTCCAAAAAAAGAAGATAGTGAGGTAAATGATCTATCTGAAAATGCAAATAAAAGAATAAAGAAACTAAAGTACGATTACCATGAAGAAAGAAGAGAAAAAGAAAAAGCAGAACGTCTTAGGGATGAGGCGGTTAATTATGCTAAAAGAGCCTCTACTGAAAACGAAAGGCTTAATAAACTTCTTGGTACAGGACAGCAAGAGCTTGTTAAACAAGCGAAACAAAAGGCAGAATTTGCGAAACAAGCCGCTACGCAACATTATAAAAAAGCCTATGAAGATGGTGATGCTGAAGCTATTGCTAAAGCTCAACAAATTCTTACAGAAGCAACTCTTGCAAGTCAACAAGCACAATACTTACCTCAACAATTAGCTAATGAAGTTTTAAGAGAAGAACAACAACAAGCACAACAGCAAGTACAACAAGAGCCTGTTCAACAACAACCTGTGGAAGTTCCTCAACCTGATGAAAAAGCAGTTGCTTGGCAACAAAACAATGAATGGTTTGGTGCAGATGAAGAAATGACAAATTTTGCATATGGAGTTCACACAAAACTTATTAAAGAAAATGTTGATCCTACATCAAAAGAGTATTATGATCGTGTAGATCAAAGGATGAGGGAAGTTTTTCCTCAGGAATTTGAAACCGAAGATTCATACAAGGAAGTAGCAGATCCTGTAGAATCTCGCAAGTCGCAAACCCCACCTAGTGTGGTAGCTCCTGCGACTAGAAATAACGGAGCAAGACCTAGTAAGGTCAAATTAACTGCTACTCAAGTTTCTCTCGCTAGGAAACTTGGAATTACACCTGAACAATATGCGGCTGAACTTATAAAGGAAAGAAGATAATGACAAAACAAGACATTAACGACAAAAACCAAAAACAAGATCAAATCGAAGCAGAAGTGCTTGAAGCCACAGAAGTTGCAGGTGATAGCCGCACTCCACGAGAAACTAGTGGAAGTAATCAAAGAGCAGACACGCAGCGAACTCAAGCGTGGCAACCACCATCAGTTCTTCCTGATCCCAAACCTCAAGATGGTTGGGTATTTAGATGGATTAGAACTGCTACAGTAGGACAAT
>WLWF01000999.1_pt1 | contig 25379 bp, 19 predicted proteins | sample 6718331 | NCBI WGS metagenome assembly WLWF01 (sample SAMN12718692, study PRJNA515312) | sponge metagenome | isolation source: marine sponge | host: Mycale hentscheli | place: New Zealand: South Island, Marlborough, Capsize Point | collected 2003-05-01
TAGGCCCGGACGGACTCGAACCGCCGACCAAGGGATTATGAGTCCCCTGCTCTAACCAACTGAGCTACGGGCCCGAAGTTTCCATACTATACCCGATCCCCAGCAGAAATCAGGCAGTGCCTTTTCTAGAGGGTCATTGCCGGAACACTGGGTTTTCTGCAGGCAAAACCATCGACGGTTTTTCGTCATGTGCGGCATAATGATGGAAGTTGACAAATGTCTTGGGGCGGTTCAGTACACACCACCATCGAACAGCCATACCAAGTACACAGCTTTCCGAATTCTAAAAAAGGATCATCAATAATACTGTGATGCAAAGCCAGGAACCGAAGAAGCAAATAGAATCTGTACCGTCATGGTGGCAAAGTGATGATGCCTGGGCGATGATTATGGCAGCTGGCCTGCTCGTCATTACCTGGTTTGCATTACAGCCAGTGCTTATACCTACGACTGGTGAAACATCATTTGAAAACCTGCTTGCACCATGGGTTGCCAAGCCGGGTAGCTGGACGACGAATCCGCTTGTAGCATTCGATGGACTGACACAGGAGGCAGGGCCATCGAAAGGGTTTGCTGTGCTGGCGACTGCTGTTGGTTCCATTGTTGTTTTTGTACTTGGGCTTGCTGGAACGGGCATCCCCCTTCGGAAAAGTCTACCTGCTGTTGCCACGGTCACACTTCTGGCTGTTCTTGCGTGGTTGGCTAGTACCCAAACAACAATAAAAAGTCTTCAACTGTCTTATGTACTGTGGGCATTTGTTGGTGGGTTATTTATTAGTAACGTCATCGGGATACCAAGCTGGCTCAAGCCAGGGTTGCGGGGTGAACTCTATATCAAGACAGGCCTGGTGTTGATGGGAGCCGGCCTTCTCTTTGGCACCCTGATGAAACTTGGGCCTCCCGGCATTCTTGTATCATGGATTACAACACCGATTGTGCTTATTAGCACGTATCAATTCGGTCAGCGTGTGCTGAAGATTCAATCTAAAACACTGAACCTCGTTCTCTCTGCAGATATGAGTGTGTGCGGTGTGTCTGCTGCAGTGGCAACTGCCGCTGCCTGCAAAGCAAAAAAAGAAGAACTCTCAATTGCCGTTGGTATCTCGCTGGCGTTCACTGTTGTGATGATGTTTACATTGCCAGCGGTCTGCAATGCACTTGGACTTGATCAGGTGTTAGCCGGTGCATGGATTGGCGGAACGGTGGACTCAACAGGTGCCGTTGTTGCAGCGGGTGAACTGATAGGTCCAATCGCCCGTGATGTTGCTGCTTCAGTAAAACTGATTCAAAACGTCATGATCGGTTTTATTTCATTAGGAGTTGCTGCATGGTGGGCGCGGTCAGGTGAAGACGCTGACGGAGTTCAGGTTCCGGCAACAGGATTAGGGTTGCTTCAAGAAATATGGAAGCGGCTCCCAAAATTTATTCTCGGGTTCGTTGCGGCCTCAGCTATTTTCACGCTCCTTGCCTCGACAGGCACTGAGGCACGGCAGGAGGGAATAGCTGCAATGCTTTCTGGCCCTGTGAAGATGATGCGGTCATGGTGTTTTTGTCTGGCATTTGTCAGCATTGGGTTAGAAACAGATATACGAAAACTGGCTAGTGCCATGGGTTCAGTCAAACCCATTATTCTCTACCTTTGCGGTCAGGCGTTCAATTTATTGCTGACCTTTACCATGGCCTATCTTGCATTCCGTGTGGTGTTTCCTGAAGTTGCAGCACGCATTGCTGCTGGTGGGTAACTTAATGAATGCAGTGCCTGACTGATGCAGTGGCTAATAGAATTTTCTTGCCCTTTAAAAATAAAAACATGTCACTCAAAGATAATTTCAAACTCGCCACTAAAATGTTTCGCGTTGCACCGGGCGAGGCGCCGAAACTCAATGCACGTGATACAGCATGGGCAGGTGATGAAGACCGGTCAGAGAAAAAGCGAAAGAAGCAGGCAGGTAAAATTCTTGAGGATAGTGTCGAGGAGCTAGCCGAATTACAGGAGTTGCTGTGGGCGTCTGATACGTGGAGCGTGCTGGTCGTCTTTCAGGCACTTGACGCTGCTGGTAAGGACGGTGCCATTAAACACGTGATGAGTGGTGTCAATCCACAGGGTGTAGAAGTGACAAGTTTCAAAGAGCCCTCATCGGAAGATCTCGATCATACTTTTCTTTGGCGGTGCATGAAAAAATTACCAGAACGGGGTCGAATCGGCATATTCAATCGTTCCTATTATGAAGAGGTGCTTATTGTTCGGGTGCACCCAAAACTTTTAGAAGCCCAACGGATTCCAAATGTGCATGCAGAAGATCAGACCTGGCACGATCGATTTGATGACATCAATGCCTTCGAAAAGCATCTTGCCCGCAATGGCACAAAGATCGTGAAGATTTTTCTCCACCTTTCAAAAGAAGAACAGAAAAGTAGATTCCTTGATCGCATCAATCGGCCCGATAAACACTGGAAGTTTGCCGGTGCTGATATTACCGAGCGACAATACTTTGAGGACTACACAAAAGCGTATGAAGAGATGATTGCAGCTACCAGCACTGACTATGCACCGTGGTACGTCATTCCAGCTGACAAAAAATGGGTGAGCCGCGCTGCGGTTGCCACCATATTGGCAGGTACGATCCAGCAACTTGATCTGACCTGGCCAGCGGTGTCTGAAGAGCAGGAACAAGAAATTGAATCGGCACGAAAAAAACTCGAAGCAGAGTAGTTCAGAATGAGTTGTGGCCGGATCCTACGCCGAACGTTTGAGTGGAACTTTTTGTGGTGTTCCAATCTGGCCAGCGATCGCTTCGGCTGCCTCGACTTTCTTTGGCAGTATATATTCAGGGACAAGTTGGTGGAGTAGCACGCGGACTTCATCGGCCGGCCTATGCAAAACAGTTGTTAACTGCTCAATCACTATATCTGTATTCTCAACACCAACAGCCTTTATTTCAGCTGAATGAATTTTTGGGTGGGCTGTGTCCAAAAGCTTTTCGTGTTCAGTGAAAAGTTCTTCGTAAAGCTTTTCACCCGGCCGCAATCCGGTATAGCGAATTTCAATATCCCGACCGACTTCAAGGTTCGATAACCGCACCATGTCATGGGCAAGGTCGGCGATACGTATTGGTTCACCCATATCAAGCACAAAGACCTCACCACCTTTTCCAAGCAGGCCGGCTTGAATGACAAGACGAGCGGCTTCTGGAATCGTCATGAAATACCGTTCGATGTCAGGGTGGGTTACCGTAATCGGCCCACCTTTAAGAATCTGCTCCCGAAAAACGGGCACAACGCTACCAGCTGAATTCAGTACGTTGCCAAACCGTACGGTGGAGAATTGGGTTTTTGATTCTGCAGCAATCAGTTGCACCAGCATTTCGGCTATACGTTTACAGCAGCCCATGACACTTGTTGGGTTGACCGCCTTATCGGTTGAAATCATGACAAATGTTTCGACTTCATATTTGTCTGCAGTGCGTGCAAGAATGGATGTCGCCAGTGGTATATTCTTGATGGCCTCACCCGGGTGTTGTTCCATGAGCGGTACATGCTTGTAGGCTGCGGCATGGAAGACAATGTCTGGTCGGTGTTCCGCAAAGACGTGCGCGACTCGATCAGCATCCGTAATATCCGTGACCGATGGAACAATAGTCGTACTCGAGTGAGCATCATTGAGATCTCGCTCAACCCAGAAAAGGCCGGTTTCACTCCGGTCAAGCACGATTAATTGTTCTGGTCCATGTTTTATGAGCTGCCGGCAGAGTTCAGAGCCAATACTACCCGAGGCACCTGTCACCATGATTGTTTTGTTGCAAAGCCAACGAGTGAGACCGTCTGTATCAGTATCAACTGCTTGGCGACCGAGTAGGTCAGCAATGTCAATCGGTCGCGGCTGCATGTGGACCTTGCCACTTATAAGCGTGTGAATTGCTGGGATAATCGTCGCTGTACAACCAGCAGCAGCACACTGTTTCTGAAGTTGGGCAACTTCACTGCCAAGGAATGTTTGTGATAGCAGCATGACCTCATCAATCCGGTGCTTGTCGATGATGCGATTAATATTTTTTGTCGTGCCGAGGACTGAAATACCACCTGTTGAACGGCCGACAAGGTTTCTGTCTTCTTGCTTGGCGATCATACCAACTACAATTCGATGTTCTTTTGGTGAGCTATCTGATTGAATTGCCCGTACCACTGCTTCACTTGATGGGCAGGTGCCAACAAGCAATACTCGACTTGCTGTGCCAAGTGACCGGCGACGAACAAAGTCACCAAGTTCACAGGCTGCACCACGCAAACCACCAAGGAGTGAGATGGCAATGAACCAGTCAATGACCCAGATGCTACGGGGAATTGATGCTTGGGTAACGATGGCTACTGGAGCGGCAACGGCCAAGCCCATGGTGACTCCAAAGATGAGCTGCCAGAGATCACGGAGTGTGAGTCCACGGATGCTACTCCGAACCCCAGCAACTGCGAGCAACATAAAAAACTGCACAGGCACGAGAATACCGAGACATGCCAGAAGGCTATCAATGTTCTGTGCATCAAGAATACCCTCAAATCGAATGACATATGCCAATGCTACAGCCAGAGCAAGGCTCCCGAGCTGCACCATATTCCATGCCATGTCACGTGTTGATGGTAAACGGAGCCCACCAAGTGGTCGTTTTTCTGTCATTTATCTACGTGCTCCAGGTCCTTCAGCTGCAGCATCGAACGTTGTAGGCATGCTTGCCTGCTCAATACGCAGTTGCTTGAGTCGTTGAATCCGCCCCTGAAGTTTTTGACTGTCTGGGCGTCGCAAGAGGCACCAGTCAATTTCTTTTTTTGCTGTTGTCGTATCACCAGCTGCCAAGGCCAGGTCAATATGGACAAGTCGCATCTGAAAGTTATTTGGATTGGCCGCAAGTGCTACCGTAATTGTCGTTGAAGCGTTTTCAATATTTCCAAGTGTTCTCTCAAGAATGGCAGCTTCATACAGAAGATTTGATCGTGTTGTTCCTTTTACCTGTGTTGCTGCTTCATACACCTTGGCAAGGCGCAGCTCTTTGACTGGTTTCATATCTTCTTTCGATGAAGACCGAGACCAGAGGCCATCAATTGCTCGTAAGCCAGTTACATCTGGTTGTAATAGTTCGCATACCGCTACTGCCGACATCATTGGAAGCAGCACGTTGAGAACACGGCCACGTTCAGAAGGGCATTCAGCAAAGCACTGTTGCCGTAGCTGCATTGCACGGGTTGGGTCACCATCAAGTTCAGCCTGATTGGCTGCCTCAAAAAGCACCTGCCCTTCGTGCGGCCGAATACGTAGTGCTTGATTGATGCAGGCCTGTGGTAAGCCGGAATCTTGTGTCTTTAGGAATGAAGTCGCTGCAAGCACACACCATGCATGTCCTGCACAGGGGTTAACGGTTACGGCCCGTAGTGCGGCATTCATAGCCCGAGTAAGATCTTGAAAACCATCTCCAGAAATCTTTTGTACCCATGCAGTACGGGCTTCCATTGATTCAAATTGAGTTTGCTCGACAGTCTGCCGAATTTCAGTAAGGCTGATTGTTTCACCAGCTATTCGACGTGTCAGGCCAAAGTGTTCAAGCTTGCAGAACGCCAGATCAGTCCACGCCTGCATGTGATCTGGCTGAAGAGCAACGGTTTTTTCAAGAGAATCAATCCGGGCTTCAAGTTCTGTGACGATCTCGTGCTCAGTGGTGCTCTCAGCGGGTGAGCCAGCACTTTTCATCTTGGTCTTTGCAGCATAGAGTGCAGCCTGACCGGTGGTTTGTCGACTGAGTTTTTCAATCATGCGTGACTGCTTGATTGAGTCTTCAAAAAAAGCCTGTGCCTTTGCTGCCTGCAGTTGTCTATGGCCAACAAAAACAAGGACTGCAACGGCACCAACACTGGCAATCGTGGCGGAGGCTCGGTCAAGGGTAAGTCGTGGCAGTGAGAGAGCGTGGATATGGCTTGAAGCCAACTTCACGGCACATGCTCCAAGAAGCATCATCAATGTGGAACATGCCGGCACATACCAAATAAAGTCTCCGGCCGCATGAACGGTACCTGCAGTCAGACCTCCGGTCAGTGCAATCGCGATTATCTGCTCCTGTGCAGTGCCCCTTGCGAACACAACCCCGCAGCATAAGAAACCAATAACAATGCTCGTGATTGCAAGTGCCAGACCAACAAGCCCAGTCTCGACACCAAGATTCAAATAGCTGTTTTCTGCATGGGTAAAAATACGTTTATCAGTTGGCGGCATGTAGGCTTTGGTAACGGCGGCGTGGCTTCCAATGCCTGTGCCAAGAACTGGAAAGTCAGTGATTGTTTCCACCGCTGCCTGCCATACTTCACGGCGACCAGCAAGATTGGCGTCTTCGGTGTCACTGAATATGGTACCTAACTCAGTCCAGATGGTATCCAGTCGTGTGTTGACGCGGTCCATTCCATGAATAGTCAGAGCCGTTCCAAGAAGAAGAATTACAGCAAGAAATCCGCCAGCTACTTTTGGGGTGATACGGCCAGTTTTGAGGAGCATTCCTGTGGTCACAAGACCAACAGCCGCAAGGCTCATGGTGCCACCACGCGAGAGTGAGAGCAACACAGCAAATGTGGTTACTCCAAGAGCTATCAGACCAAGAGCTAGTCGGTGTTCGGTTTGAATACCCGTGGTAGTCTGTATAACTGAAGAACGTTGTCGTCTTCTACTGCCTCGAGATGGTGCCTGTCGTCGAGACGATGGCTGTGATGTTGTGCTGCTGTTTTGCTTTGTTCGCTCGGGTTTAAAAGTCCACCAGATGAGTGATCCAGCACCAATCGCCAGAAAACTTGCGTAATGGTTTCGATTACTAAATGTTCCCTTCACAATGCTTCGCGTGTCGTTAAAAGCGAACTCATAGAACCAGAGGTAGTTTCCGTTACTGGTGAGATACTGAACAACGCCAAGTGCCGCCATAAGACCAGTGGCAACTGCAACAACGAGTAGGATTCGCTCAATATCCTGATTTGATCGGATTGACTGAAAGATACATCCGACAAGAATAATCTGAGCCACAAAAATTCCGATACCAACAGATGTTTCACCAGGAGCTAATGAAATCGTGCTCCACTGTCCAAGCGTCCATGGCCCGTCTGTCCAGCACGGCAGAAATGTTGAAAGATGTGGTGAGATACCACAAAGAAGTGTTGCTGAAACCGGTATGACCTGAATGATACCAACGGCTATTCCAGCAGCAAAAAGCAGATCAAGAACACTCAATTGCCAGCCAGCATCATTCTTATGATGGCAATGGAAAAGCCACGCACCAGCCGCTGCTATTGCTGCAGCACTCAGAAAAAGCTGCCCAAGAGGATGCCGCCCTCCCATACCAAGTGGCATGAGAATGACTGCTAACACGACAGGAATAAAAAGAGCACATGTCTCTGGTTGAACAGCCCAACCTGGTGACTGAGCTGCTCGGTGATGACGTCGTGCTCGTACACGCTCACTCATGCAGCCCTCATGTAGGTTTCTTCTTCCTCTTCGTCACCATACTCTTCGTCATCATCGAGGCCATATTCGTCACCGTATCCATACCCATAGCCGTATCCGTATCCGTAGCCGTATCCCATTTCTTCAAGACCAACGGCATTCACAACCGTTCCAAAGAGCGTGACACCGAACATCCGTAGAGTTTCGACAGCTTTGATAAGAACACGACGTCTATTTTTCTCTGGTCGTACCACAAGCATGAGGCCATCGCATAATCTCCCAACTGCAGCAGCATCGGTCCCGGCGAGGACAGGCGGTGCATCAACAATAACCTGGTCATACTCGCCGTCGGCCCAGGCAAGAAGCTCTGCAAAACGATCTCCCAGCAAGAGTTCACCAGGGTTTGGTGGTCGACGACCAGCCGGAATAATATCAACCGGCACTGAACCAGTCTGAGTTGCGAGGCGTGAGGCTTGTTCAGCTATTTCTTCTGTTCCACGAAGAATATCGGAAAGGCCAATCTGCCCACGTCGATCAATGAGTTTTGTGAGGCCAGGCTTCCGCATGTCGGCATCAATTATCAGCACTCGTTTTCCGGCCTGTTGGTAGGCGATTGCTAGATTACTCGAGATCGTTGTCTTACCGTCACTGGGTTCGGCACTGGTGACTGCAATGCGTTCAGAGTCTTCGGTGCCCATAACGAGAACAGTTCGTATGGTTCGAAAGCTTTCGGCGGCTGCATCGTCAGAGGTGTTCCACATGTGAGTTGTTTCAAGTCCAACGCCATCCTCAAAATCCTCTTCTTCATCAAGTATGCCAATGGTGGCAAGTGTTGGCAGGTTCAATTCAGCTTGAAGTTCCTCTGGTGACCGTGCTCGATCATCGAGTGTGTCAACGATGAAGACAATCCCGATACCGCTGGCCAGACCACCTGCTAACACAGCAAGAATGGTGAGAGAGAGCCTTGGAGAAACTGGTTTCTCGGCAACAACCGGTTCTCGAACAACGGTTGTGCGGACACCACCATTTTCTTGACGCAGGTCAATACTGGCAATCTGATTCAGCAGTGTGTTGCGCAGCTGCCGTAACCAGTTGAGGTCAGTCTCAACGATATCAAGTTGGCTAATATCACTTGTAAGGCCAATTGATTCCTGCTTGGCTTTTTCGAAACTGTTTTGGAGCCACTCTTCCTGACGCTCCGCAGACTCAAGCCTCTGGTTAAGAATATTCGCAACAGTATTGGCAAGTTGTGCATCATCGCCACCGAAGGAACGTGGTGAACCAATGAGATCAAACTGAGCAAGGTAGCCTTGCATCTGCTCAATCTTGCGAGTTCGCTCAACAACCTTTGGATGGTTTGGACCGTAGTATTCCTGCAGTGTGTCGAGTTGTGCCCGATCTTCAAGCAGCTGTTTTTCAACGGAAACACGGGTTTGTTTATCACGATCACCAAGGCCCATGGAATCAAGAAAAGCTTCTTTGCCAAGTGTTTCTTCGATGGCAATCAGGCTTTGTCGAATGTTGTGGCCTGCTTCGATTGCTTCAGTCAGCGATTGGTACGAGGCTTGAAGGAGCAGCCGCTTCTTCTGGGTTTCAATGAGTGCACTATTGAGTTGGACGGCACGTTCGACCAGCGGATGCATGGTCTTGCCACCTTCTTTAATGCCAAGGTCACCTACCTTCTGGCGAACAGCAAGAAACTCTGCTTGTTTCAATTCAATCTTTCTATCGACTTCCTCTTTTTCATTTTGAAGAAGATCAACAATTGAGTTCGCGGTGCCGCGGTGCGACTCATCCATAAATGTGGCATAGGCTTGAATAATAGCCGCAACGACTGCAGCGGATGCTTCCTGATGTGGTGAACGAAAGCTGAGTTCAAGCAGGTTTGTCTGTCGGACACCTCGCACATTAAGCTCTTTGGAAAATTCTTCAGCGAGCACTTCGGGATCCTGGCTTCCGAAAAGGCCACGGACCGGTGCATCAAGTAGTGTTGCAGCGGATTGAAGAACAAGGGGGCTCGAGACGAGCTTTTCATAGGTCGCCATGGCGGCGATGTCACTGTGGCTGCCAGTCATTGATGTGGGGCTGTTTTCTCGACTGGTATCAACGACAAGTAGTTGCGATTCGGCTTCATAGATTCGTGTTGCCGTCGCATAGTAAAGCCCCCCTAGCATTCCACAGAGTGCCAGGGTTCCCATGACGACAATACGACGGTGCCAGAGCACGCGGAGGAAGCGGACCACCTGCCGAATAGTCTGAGCTGTCGATTCAGGTTGTTGGTTTTCGTGTTCGAGCATACGTATTTGCTATCGATTAAACAGTATCTGGCAAACAGTTAGAAAATTGGAATTGATTGACCAGCAACGATGCTGAACCGGAAAATAGTTGAGAAGACGTTGTGGATAACGGTCTGTGGTGTTTGCTCAACGCTTACGACATCACCAGGTGAAAGTCGTATATTTGATTCATCGCTGTGCTGTGCGTTCACCACACTTGTCTCAATGACAATGGGTTCATTTTCACTTGTGACATGTCGTGTGATATAGATCTTGTCTGCCCAAGGGTTGCTCCGTTCACCAGCCATTGCAATGGCATCAAGTACGTGAACTGGCTGCCCGACCGGCATCTCATATTGTCCAGGTTTCTGCACAAGTCCAATCACACTGATTGGATTGGGGTCACGGGTTTCGACCCGTACAACATCCCCATCTTGTAGACCAATATCGGTATCACTGGTGCCGTCAATTGTTGCCAGATCGATTTTCATGGTTCTCGGTTGAGCCGGTGGTCTGTTTAACGATTGTTGAGACCGCTGAAATGGCCGTGGTCGGATAAGACCTGCTTGTTTTACGTCCGACTGTTCCACTGCAGACGTCAACTGAATCTCCTCAGAATTGGGATCAAGGGTCTCCGCTTGTGAATCTGATTCTGAAAGTTGCGTTGCAGCAGTATTTTCATGCCGTCGTATTTCAATTTCGGTACCGGCTTTTTCATCAAGTGATCCAGCAGCCATGAGTGCGGCGAGCAATGTGCTCTGACCTTTTGGAAGTTCGATTGTTCCTTGCTCCTTTACGGCACCAACAACCGTGATGCGATTGACAGCTTTTTTCCGCATTGTGACCGTAACCTGAGGCGCTTTGAATAAGCCTCGATCAATGGCAGCAGAGGCAATCCGCTGCTCAGCCTGAAATGGCTCAAGCCCCGCAAGTGGGACCTGACCGATGAGGGCAATTGTTGCAATGCCGTTGTCACCAACCCGAACTGGTGTTGGTGTGATGCGACCAGCTTCTTCAAGACCACTGCTGATCGTCACATCAACAACATCCTCTGGCTCTATGAGGCTGCTTGACGTAGTCGACATAGAAAGACGACTGAGATCAGCAACCTGAGCGTTAGTTACCTTTGCCGCCTGGTAACGATCTGGCATGCGACGCGCCTTGATAATGCCATTTGCACACCCGCTGCTACAAGCTGTGATTAATAACAGCATGCCTATCACTATTTCACACTTTGATGCTGACGTACGCATCGTAAACGATTCCATCAAGGTAATACCCTGTAACACCACTACAGATAGTTTTTAACGAGTGGTGAATAGCGGAATCAGCACCTTAAAGCCAAGGTGATTTTCTTTTGGTAGCTTGGGGGTAGTGCGATCTTCACAGGCACTAGACCGCATAAAAAAACTGGCCGAACCACAGAAGATGGTCCGACCAGTTTGAATGTCTTAGCTAGTCTTTGCTACTTACTTATGGGCTCGCTGGTGTGTCACTTGAGCTTGAGCCGATAGCGATACCAGACCCAATACCCGCACCCAGTAGACCGGCTGCTGTCAGCAGTGGGTAGTTTGCAAACGCCCGCCCCAAAAATCCTTGACGTGGCGAATAGCCATTTTGAACAGGAACGATAGGAGCAGGCTGTGCATCAGGGATAAACTGAACTTCATCGGCTGCGACCTGTCGAGCGACCAAAGTTATTTCTGGTTTGGCTCCCGGAGGTGCTTTGTCTGCTTCCCAGAAACGAAAGGTCGACTTTTTACCACTGGCTTGAATGACATGCGTGCCTTCGCGAAGTCCTTCAACAACGAATGATCCGTCATCAAGAGTTTCGACAGCAGCAACTTCATTACCAGAGTAGCCAATGGTAACAAGATGTTGACCTTCTACGTCACCGCTCGTGTTTTTCACGAGGCCCATCAGTGTGCCCTTGGTACCAAGTACAACGTCTGTGACCTCAGATTTCATTTCTGCTGCATTGACAATCGGTGTCTCTGCAAATGTTGCAGTAGTTGTGGCGAGCATTGATGCTATGCAGGCGATGGCACCAGCGCGACGCATCCATTTGGTCATCAACATGAAAGGCTCCAGGTCACTTTGTGAGTTTGTGTTTGAAAGTTTTCAGGACGTATTTCCCTTATTTCTTTTTCTTCGACGATTAGTACGCCAAAACTCTAGTGAAATGCAAGCCAAAAACAATATTGATGATTCGGATTGGCCATAACGCAAAGAAGGGGCAAAATATGCCGATTAGGTAAAAATAAAGACGGCCGGCAGTCTCAACGACCAAACCATCCGAATCCGAAGCCCTTGCTCTGTTTGTTTGTCTTTTTGTCTCGCTTTTGTGTGGAACGCCTTGCGGTTTTGCCTACCAAGCCCCCTTTCACATCGTCGCCCTTAAAGACGCGAGTTGGGTTCTCACAACAGACCAAATCCGCGAGTTTTTTGCCCGCCATATCACAAATGGTGTCATAGGCTTCTCGCATACCAAAAGGCCTATGTTTTGTGTCATGAGCATCGCTGGCAATAAAGTGGACAAGTCTTTCTTCAACAGCAAGGTCTGCAATTTCTTGGCAGGATGACCCAAACGCACCAGTGAGACTTGCTGCTGTTATTTGCAGAAGGCCACCTGCCTCGACTACGTCCCACATTACCTCAGGATTTTTTATGATTCCCCGGTTGCGTTCCGGGTGGGAGAGGATGCCGACGAGCCCCTGTTTTCGTAGTGATTTAAGTAGTTGGTCAATGGGATAGTACGTATCATGCGGCAGTTCAAGAAGAACGTGTTTGCCTCGATCTGCAAGCGTAAGTACTTTGCCTTGTTTAAGTAGCTTAGGTAATTCCGGATCGATTCGGACATCTGCACCTGGCCGAACTGAGACTGATATTTCTTTGTCATGAAGAGCACTCTGTAGCTTACTAACACCATTGATTATGGCCTCCGCTGAGACGTGACTATTTGTTCCCAACTGATGTGGTGTAGCAATCAATGATGTCGTACCGTCTCCTAATGCAGTTCGAGCCATATTGATTGATTGATCAATGCTGAAAGCTCCGTCATCAATTTGAGGAACGATATGACAATGTATGTCTGTGAAACGAGTGGTTGGAGTCAAATTAAATCCTCTTTATCCGCTACGTAAAAACAAAATATCCATAACAAACTAATCCCAAAATAATTGTATTGAAGCCTATGGATTCTGCTGATAGACGCTTTCCAGAGTTACAAGAACTTGCAAAAAAGATTCGCGTACATGTTCTGCAGATGACAAGTAATGGGGGAAGTTCTCATATTGGGTCAGCTTTTTCCATGGCAGATATGATTGCTGTTTTGTACGGAAATATTTTACGTATAAACCCGACTAATCCCGAATCCACGGATCGTGATAGGTTCATCTTGTCCAAAGGTCATGCAGGTGCGGCAGTCTACGCAGCATTGGCAGAGAAAGGTTTCTTTGACAAAGATTGGTTGCAGACACACTATCAAAATGGCTCAAAATTAAGTGGGCATATTTCACACAAGGGTATACCGGGTGTTGAGATATCTACGGGTTCTCTGGGCCATGGTCTGCCAGTAGCAACGGGAATGGCAATAGTTGCTAAAAGGAGAAAACAACAACACCGTATTTTTGTTCTTCTAGGTGATGGTGAATGCGATGAGGGGTCAAATTGGGAAGCAGCGTTATTTGCGGCACACCACAGGCTATCGAATCTGACTGTATTAATCGATTACAACAAACTTCAGAGCCTTGATTCTATTGAGCAAACTCTTGCGCTAGAGCCGTTAGCGGATAAATGGCACAGCTTTGGTTGGGAAGTTGAAGAGGTCGATGGCCATGATATTTCATCCTTACAAAACACCCTAAGCACTTCCTCGCTTGGTCAAAAACCTCGGTGCCTTATATGTCACACCGTAAAAGGGAAAGGGGTGTCGTTTATGGAGAATTCTGTACTTTGGCATTATCGAACCGCACGTGGTGAAGAGTACAGAGCAGCACTAGAGGAACTTACGAGAGCTGCCTAACGGGAGTGTAATTTGAAATGAGAGACACATTTATATCAGCTCTTACGGGTATTGCTGAACAGGATGAGCGTGTTGTTCTCATAACGGGTGATCTTGGATTTAAGGTGTTCGATAACTTTCGTAAAAAACATGCTGACCAATTCATTAATGCGGGTATTGCCGAACAGTCTATGGCCGGTATCGCAACTGGTATGGCATTAGAGGGCTATACCGTATTTCTTTACTCCATCGCCAATTTCACGTTCATGAGATGTCTTGAGCAGTTGCGGAACGATGCGGCGTATCATGAGTGCAACATCAATGTTGTTTCTGTTGGTGGTGGATTTAGTTACGGACAGCTTGGCATGTCACACCATGCAACAGAAGACTTGGCAATCATGCGATGCATGCCAACGTCAGTCGTGGCCTCGCCAAGTGAGTTATGGGAAGTCACAGAACTTACCCGGGTAATGTATCAATCAAAGGGACTTTCTTACCTAAGGCTTGATAAATCAAATTTCGAATCGGAAGAAAATCAAATAGAAGAGCATTTAACATTTGGTAGCCCACGAGTCATTCGTGATGGCTGTGATGTCACGCTTGTTGCAACTGGAGGGATTGTCACGGAGGTCATTGAGGCTGCAGATGCGTTATTAACTAAAGGCATTTCTGCCTGTGTGATAAGTGCTCCCTTTATTAAGCCAATTGATATCAGTGTGATTAGTAGTTCTGCGAAGAAAACAGGTGCGTTATTTACGATAGAGGAGCACAGTGTGCTCGGTGGACTTGGAAGTGTCGTAGCGGAAGAACTTATGGAAAACGGATCTGCACCAGCTGTTTTTAGGAGAATTGGTCTGCGAGAAAAATTTACGTCAGTTGTTGGCGATCAACGTTATCTCCGGCACACGTACGGCATGAGTGCCAAGAATATAGTAGCGCAGGTATGTGACCAACTCATGTTGAAGAGACAGAAAAAAGCTGCTTAAAGAGTTAGGAAAGGTGTTGCTGTCAAATTTTCCACGAACGAACAAGTTGTTAAGTCCACGGCTGTTTTTTTCAGTGTGTATTAATCACAACAAAGTATCCACTATGAATATTTGGTTGATTCATCCAGCAGAACCGGTACCGATCTCTGGAAACACTAGGTTGTTTCGTTACGGCAAGTTATGTGGCCTCCTAGCCAAAAGAGGCCATGTCGCTACTCAATGGGCATCAACATTTGATCATTTTTCGAAACAACAGCGAACACGCGGTGACTGTTTATTCGAGGTAGAGGCAGGATATCGGGTGCAACTTGTATATGGCAGTCCATATAAGAAACATGTCGGTTTCGCGCGAATGCGTTCACAGAGAGAAGTCGCACAAAATTTTACAAAATGTGCGGAAAAGAGTGTGCCGCCTGATGTCATAGTTGTGTCTCTACCTACACTCGAGTTAGCGACTACTGCGCTGGCTTATGCAGAGGCAAGAAAAATACCTGTTGTTGTCGATATACGAGATCTTTGGCCAGATGTTTTTTTTACGGCGTTTCCCAACTGGGCACGATCACTTGTTCGGCCACTTTTTCGAAAGTATGAGCAACAAGCTACCGATATCTGCCGTCGCGCTAGCGTGTTAACCGCCGTGTCCGATACATACCTCTCTTGGGGACTGGAGAAAGCCCATCGCCCACGATATGTGCATGAAAAAGCCGTGTACCTGGCCTATCAAAAGCCGGTGGTTGCTGAATATGATCGTCTTCGAATACTTCAGGAACTTGATTCAAAAGGAATTCATGAAAAACGGGTTATTAGATGTTGTTTTTTTGGCATGTTGGGAAGAAGTGCTGGACTTCGCTCTATCGCCGGCTTAGCAACTCATTTAGTCAGGCAAGGGCATGGGGATATTGAGTTTGTACTCTGTGGGACTGGTCCACGTGAAAATGATTTATTGAAAATGATTCAGGACGTTCCCAATATTAAATATCTTGGCTGGCAAGATTCAACAGAGATAGCATGTCTTATGGAGAGGTCAGATATCGGGCTTGCGATATACCAAGAGGGTGTGCTTCAATCCATTCCAAATAAGCCTGTCGAATATTTAGCGGGAGGCTTGCCGGTTCTGACAACATTACGAGGCGAACTTGAGGCTCTCTTGAACACATATAACTGTGGCAAAGTGTTTCAGCCCAATGATATTGAATCGATGGGAGAATGGTTGATTCATTGCAAGCAAAATCGCGCAAGTATGAACTATCTTAGTCAGCAAGCCAGTCAGTTGTATGCTGATCAATTTGATGCAACCAAAGTTTACGAAGAGTTTATTGATGAAATCGAATGTATTCCACAGCGATTCCAAGAGGTTGTGGCTGCCTAATTTAAGAGAAGGAATGAAATGAGTAATACGACAGTATGGGACAATCCTTATGATCATCCAAGTTTACTGAAGCGTGTAGCTACACCAATTTTACGATGTCTCTATCGGGTTCTACCGGAAGCAGTATACGACGCTATCTACTTTCCAGCATTTAATTTTTATCAAAAGAGTATTAGGGCAGCTTATTCACAAAAAATAAAAAAAGCGCGTACGACAGGTGATACTCGAGGTGCCATGAAGATGGAACGAGTCTTCAAAGTAATGAAGCATTCCTTGGTAGGATCGCCAGGTCTCGAGCACACTCATGATCTTGCTCAAGAAGTTGTTGACAATAAAGTACCAGGTGCCTTCGTCGAGTGTGGCGTTGCCCAGGGTGGATGTGCAGCGCTTATGGCTCAAGTTGCATGCAGTAACGAGGGGGATAGAGACTGTTGGTTTTTTGACTCCTATGAAGGATTGCCTGACCCAACAGAAGCTGATTTTGAGAGCGGTAAGACGGGTCGGCATATTCGACCACTTCCAAAGGGATCATGCCTAGGAACTTTAGAACAAGTTTCAGAACTTCTGTTTGAAGAAATGGAACTACCAAAAGATAAGATTAATCTCGTAAAAGGTTGGTTTGAAAACTCCCTACCAAAGACAGCTTCAGCTATTGGCCCGATTGCTTTGCTTCGGGCTGATGGTGACTGGTATGAGTCAACACGATGTATATTAGAAAATTTATATGATCAGGTTGCAGAGGGTGGCCATGTGATCATTGATGATTATTGCAGTTGTTATGGTGCAAAGAAGGCGACCGATGAGTTCCTGAACGAAAAGGGTGTTCATGTAAGTCTCGTACCTGATGGTCGCGGCGGCGCCTCTTTTCAAAAGCCAAAAAATGCTGAGAAAATCAGGAAGGCTAGTTGATGAGTTACAGCAAGCGTCTTATTGATATTTTGCTTGCAGTAATAGGCCTTGTTTTCATCTGGCCAATCTTATTTGTGTGCGCTGTTGCAGTAAAACTTTCTTCACCTGGCCCTGTTCTTTATCTAGGTAAAAGAACAGGGCGGTATGGTGTTCCATTTAAGATTTTCAAGTTTCGATCAATGCGTGAAGATGCTGAACGTACTGGGGGCACGACAACGGGCAAAAATGATACGAGAATTACTTCAGTGGGAAAATTTCTACGAAAATATAAGTTAGATGAATTGCCACAGCTATTTAATGTATTGCGTGGGGAGATGAGTTTCGTAGGGCCTCGTCCTGAGGTTGCTGAATACACAGATATGTATTCAGCAGAGGAACAGGAGATCTTATCTGTCAGACCTGGAATTACAGACTTGTCGTCGCTCACATTCAGTGATCTTCAATCCTATGTTGGGAGTGAAAATCCAGATGAAGCCTTTCGTCGGTACGTACTACCACAAAAAAACAGATTACGACTGAAGTATGCCCGGGAACATACGATATCAATGGATTTCATAATTCTCATAAAGACGGTACTTCTTGTTGTTACTAAACCGCTTAAGAGCTTAGCCCAAAATGGAATACACAAGTCTTCCTGAAATGGGGATGAAGGTCTCTCGTGTTGCTCTCGGTGGCTGTCCATTGGGTGGTCACGGTTGGGGGAAAGTTGAAGATGCGGATTCAATAACTGCTGTCCGGACCGCGGTCGATGAGGGTGTCAATTTTTTTGATACCGCCGATGTTTATGGCTTTGGACATTCCGAGGAGATACTATCGAAGTCGCTCGGAGATTCTCGGCATGATGTTTGTATCGCAACCAAGTTTGGTGTTCGGCAGACATCTGGCGGAGAAACAATAAAAGATACAAGTCCATCGTGGATTAGAACCGCAGTTGAGGCAAGTTTAAAGCGACTTCGGATCGATGTCATTCCCCTTTACTATATGCACTGGCCAGACGGGGTAACGCCAATTGAAGATGTCATGCAGGAATTAGATAAGCTCCGAAAAAACGGGAAAATATCTGCGATTGGCTTATCAAATATTTCTGCAGAAGAACTTGAGCGGGCCACTGCAGTCGCTCCAGTTTCGGCAGTTCAAGTGCAATATAGTCTTGTTGATCGAAAGTGTGCCGACGCGTTAGCAGTAAGTGTAAAAAAACATGGAGTGCCACTTGTTACCTGGGGTTCACTTGCGCAAGGTCTCCTTACAGGGAAATACAATCGGGAGACACTGTTTCCACCAAACGATCGGCGGCATCGATACGAAAATTTTCAAGGTGAAAAATTCATTCAAAATCTCAAAGTAGTTGAGGCAATTTTACAAGTCACTAAGAGGCAGCAGTGCACACCGAGCCAGGTAGCTATTCGCTGGTTACTTGAACAAGATAATGTTGGAACTGTACTGTTTGGTGCAAAGAATGGCCAGCAAGTGAGAGAAAATATTAGTGCAATGAACTTGCATTTAGTTCAGGATGATCTTGATACCTTAGACCGGATGAACACGGAAGAGACATCATAAAAAAGAGATAGATCTATGAAATACTTCTTGAAATCTAAGAATTAAAATTATTCACACAGATCAGAATGTTCGAAAGAAAGAATGTGGAGGTTCCCAAGAGGAGACTTTTTCGATGACTAAAAGAGGGTGCTGCGTCGATAGGGTCAGGATTGCATTCCTGACATGACCATGAATCGCTTGGTTTCCTGAGGACAGAATCCGACGGCGTAGTGGTCGGCGTGGTGCGGCTAACTTCTTATATCGCCTATGGCTTTTTAGGTACCGCCAAACCTTTTTTTTACTCGGCATATTCATGTCGTGGATGAGCATTACGCCGCCAGGGCGAAGAAGTTTATCTGCAAGAAATACGTCCACCAGTGTATAGTCAAAGGTGTGCCAACCATCGATAAGTGCGAAGTCAATTTCGATTCCCTTCGCTATGAGTTCAGGAATTGTGAGGTGCGATGGGCCTTCCATAAGATGGAAAAAATCATCTAATTTGCATTCTTTTAGCCCCGCAATGGCTGCTCCTCCATAATCAGAATGTTGGCATGGGTCAGCACCGTAGTGGTAGCAATGCTTACCTGCTGCCGCTAACTTTGATAGGGCGGCACAAATAGCAATAGTTGAAGCCCCGAACGCTACTCCAGTTTCTAGACAACGGGTAAGCCCTCGCTCAATGATTAGATTCATTATGAACGTGGCTTCTTCATGAGTAATAGTGCCAGTTGACGTCAGTCGTTCTCCCTCTAGATTCGAGGTGAATTGATCACGAATAATCTCGTTAAGTTTTGTTTCAATAGTTTTCATAGTGGTACTCAGTACTATTACGAGCAAATTATTTTTTAGCCAAACTATAATTAAAGATGAAATGCTTCTGAGGCTTACGGAGGAAAGTGATGCTACTACGTTGGGGTGAGAAATCTATCAAGTAAAACCTGAATGATCTGACTGCTTGCAGTACCATCCCCGTAAGGATTTTTATCGACCGTATGTGAAAGATAATACTCTTTGTTAGTTAAAAGTTTTTGAGCCACCTCAAGGAGTTTTTCTTCATTGGTGCCAACCAAGACAACTGCTCCCGCCTCAACAGCCTCGGGCCGCTCTGTTGTGTCACGGGTTACTATAATTGGGACTCGGAAACTTGGTCCCTCTTCTTGTACGCCCCCAGAATCTGTGATAATCAAATAGCTGCGTTCCATGAGCCAGATGAATTCTGGGTACGGTGTTGGAGGAATCAGATGTACGTTATTTAGCTGGCCTAAAATATCCGCCACAGGTTTTTGTACATTTGGATTTAGGTGAACTGGGAAAACAAATTTAAACTTAGGAAAAGCACCAGCAAGTTTTTTTATGGCTTTGAAAATTGATTGAAAGCCATCACCAAAATTTTCACGTCGATGACCTGTGATCAAGACAACCGTTGAGTCACCTAGAAATTCATATTTTTTTGTCCAAACAGCACTGTGAGCCAGTTCCTTTTTTCTGGCCCATTTCAATGCATCTATTACCGTGTTCCCAGTAACGAAAATATTCTTCTGAGAGATGCCTTCGTGAGATAATGCAGAGGCCGCCCTTGTAGTGGGAGCAAAGTGCAGGCTGGTACAAAGTCCTGCTACACGTCGATTGAATTCCTCGGGCCATGGAGATTGAAGATTGTAGGTCCTTAAGCCAGCTTCCACATGGCAGAAAGGCAAGCGGTTGTAGAAGGCCGTCATTGCTGCTGCTAAAACAGTTGTTGTGTCTCCTTGCGCAATAATGCAGTCAGGCTGAGTCTGTATGATCTTTTCATTTAATCCGTCCAGAAGCGTGGTCGTAAGAGATGCTAGTGTTTGGTTATGCTTCATGACATTCAATTTGAAGTCAATCGCAAGTTCAAAATAGTCAGAGGCTTGATCCAGCATTTCTTTGTGTTGTCCTGTCGAGCACACGACAGGTGAAATTTGCTCATGTTTAATACATTCGTGGATCACGGGAGCAAGTTTGATCGCTTCGGGTCTCGTGCCAAAGCAAATGAAGGGACGTAAACAAGATTTCCCCATTAATAAGCCCCTGTTTTTGTACGAGCAATTTTGATTTTGAAAAGTTTATGTGTTGCTGTAGATCGACAAGAACTTTTTATCCATTGCTTCCCAGCTGTATCCGGTTTCAAACAGATTTCTCGATTTTACAATAAAACTATCAAGAGATGTACGATCAGATAGGAGTTTATTCAAAATGTAAGCTAAAGTACTGAAATCGTAATAGCCACATATGTGGCCTAGTCCTTCTTGAGAAACCCAGTCAGAGACCAGAGCCTCTTTGTTGATTATGATTGGACGCCCAACACTCATTGCATCATAAATTTTATTTGGACTTGCCATGATATTGTTTTGACAGGTAGGTGCATACATTGTGAGTAGCGCATCGCATTCAGCGGCTAGTGACAGCGATTCTTGTGGTGTTATTGAACCACGGAAGTCTACTTGTTCGTGCTTGACAAAATAATTGCGAGTAAAGTCATCAGCTATCCAGCCAGCAGCGATCACATGCATTCCAGGCGATTGGTTCAAAGCCTTGTAGAGTGTGTCAAGCCCACGTGTTTGAGAAAGTGTGCCACTTACAAAGAGTTTGGCTGGTCCATTAACTGGCGTTGCTGCTACATGACGGCCAGGGTCCTCTGGGTAATTACCAATAACAGTGGTGCGATTCCGTACCCATCCTAATTTTTCACGTCGTGCTTCATCGGTAGCAATAATTTTATGACTCATTAGCTTTGCAATACTACAAAAAATAAATGCTGTCGTACGAATCAGGAAATTGTGACCGGATAAACGATCGATGTGACTGTCATATAAATCACAAACCAAGTTTTTGTAGCAAGTTTTCCATAAGGGTAATACTCGAAGGATATTATCTTCATTAACTCCTATAACAGTGTCTGGTCGGATCAACATTAATGACCGTAATGCATGACGTGTAAATAGAACTTGTCCGACAACTGTTGATCTTCTTTGGGGCACACGATGAACAAGCAAGTGGTACTTAATGCCAGGAAGCTTTTGGCTTGATGGAAGGTCTGGGCGTCGGACCCAGCCAATGAAATGCACTTCGTGGCCTTGCCTTGACAGAGTTCGACACGTCTTTGTCAGTCGTACATCGCCGCCATCATTACCAAAAACAATTGCAATCTTCATATTAATTATATTTAGGATTCTAAATATTTAAGCAGCTTCTCTTGTGTAGTAACGGGAACATTGCAAAGAATTGTTCTTTAAGTCATCAAGATAAGCAATGCGAAGAGTGAGTAGAGCAATAAGAATTTCAGACAGTAGAATTCCGCAACTGTACAGCAACATGGTCCCTTCAAAGGAAATGTCAGTCAAAGGACCTAATAGAACTATGCCGCTGAGAATAATGCTCATCGTAATATGAAAACGGACTTTCAACTTGAGATTTCCGAGTTTGAGGAGGGCATGGCTGAGTGGGTTTCCGAGTAAGGTTCCAATTGCAGTCATGCAAACAATCGGAATGAGATTGACTACCAGTTCGATTTTGTTGCCAAATATAGCTGGTATTATGACAGGTAATACCAGAAGCAATAAGCAAGTAAGTAGACATCCTGCAAATGCCAAGAGAATTCCAGCATTGCGAAGAGTTTTGTAGATTGAATTTGGGTGGCCGTTTTCTGGAGAATTCAATTCACCCAAGAGAACATGTGTAACAGACTGGCCAATTAATAAGGTAGGAATCATTACTATTGAATAGGCAATGGCCCACTGCCCGGCAGACTCGGTGCCAAAAAGTTCAGGTAAGAGTATCGCAGGCAACATGTGGCACCAAAGTGCTGCTGATTGGCCAATGGTAAGTGGTAGACCGAGTCGGATGTGTGAAAATTTTGGGAAGTGAGGGAGGAATGATGTTAAGCCAGACCGACGACGTTTCTCAAAGCCGTATTGGTTTTTCAACAGGATGGTTAGAGACTCATCTGCATTAAGACAAAGACTGCTGGCTGCAGCAGACATAACGCGAGCGAGAGTATCGATACTGATAAATACGAAACTGACCCCACCGGCCAGGGCAGCTAGTGGTTGGATTATTAAACTGGTCAGCCCAAATGTAAGGCGACCAGTCGTCGCAGCTGAAATATTCTTGTGACGTGCAGAAGAAAACTTATTTATCCGAGTCCATGCTTCACAAGATGCAGCAATAACCAGTAAAAGATAAAACCAATTGAGACTAATAGCTAAGCCCAGCGTTATAAGCCCGCCAGCCAGCCAGCATACGCTTAGTTTGGCCGAGGCCAACAGGCTGTGGGACTCTTTAAGCGTTTTGGCTGCTGGGATCAGAAGTTCAAGTTGGCCAGTAATCACTATAGATAAGAGGCCCATAGCAGCTTGAAATTGCCTCAGTTGACCAATAGTTCCAATCTTAACACCCAGCCATGCCAGAATAGGTAGGAGTAAAAGAAGAGCCCCCTGGCTTATGCTAAGTGCAATAAGAAGTTGGCAAAAACGCCACGCTGGTTGTGCATGGGTAACTTGATTCTCGGTGCCTGATGAACGAGCTATCAACGAAGAATGTTCCTATTAACTTTGTTGTCAAGATAGAAATCGTGTATCAACATAAATTAAATTATTTGAACTGTGAAAGATTTATGAATCTACAAGTCGGTTGCTGTTGAAAATTCACTTTGTAAACACTTCTATTCATCGTAAGACGCTGGCTACATTTTTTTAAAACATGCCTAAGTCCAGTGATCTGCCCCAAGAAAGTTATCAGTACAGCAGACACAAGGAGATTTAAACCTAGTGTATAAGGCTGGCCGCGTAAGTAGAGGATACAAGTCGCGAACAAAGAAGGGCCCAAGAATAAAAGAACTTTGGGCGACCAAATCAAATAATAGTTAGCCACAGTGAGTAGAGCACCCCAGGCAACAAAGGTAGTGACGCTACACCAGCCCCAAAAGTTAATCCATAGGTCGCCAAAGAGACCTGGCGGATGCATCCAATCTATCGCTATTGCTTGTTCATAACCAAATAGGGCTTGGGCTACCTTGCGATTTGGGTCTGGTGGCTTGAGTGTGGGTGCAAATGAACTCGGGATAGGGAAGAATAAAATGCGACGGTAAGAAGCTGCATTCACATAGTCATACTGTGTTGGAAAGGCTTGTAGTACCTGAATGCATGTGTCGTGGTAATTCAGTGGATCACTTGTAAGAAGGGGCTCTAGTCGGTCCTTAGAAAGCACAAATTGAACTATCTCCTTGCTAGACATGTTGTGCATTTGGTGTCTGAGTGGAATTGCTACACCTGTCAGGAAAATGAGTATCAGAGCTAGCACGAAACCAGTAGCTAATTTCTTTACGGAGACAGTCCGTGAAAGGAGAAATCCTATAAGCGATCCGCCAACGACTGCCAAGGCAGCAAAACGAGAACCAGAGGAGAGAAAGAATATCAAAATTGAAAAACCGAAAGTATAAGCAAGGCTTAAGGAAGAGAATGTTTTGGAGTGATGAAACCAAGCAAAAAATCCGGCAGTGTAGTTCAATGCGAAAAATTGTAGTGCTACTGTTACAAGAGTTGTGTTGCCTTGGCCTCTTAATGCGAAGCGACCTTCGTTTGTAGCAGTAAGTAATGTGCCGCCAGCAAAATAGACGCTGGCGACCCACGTTATAAACCCAATAGCGATTGCAAATAAAGTGAACCAACGAAGGGGTTTCTGAACTTCCAGGGATTTGAGAATTCGGAAAGAAGTAGCACTTTCGTTCGTGATCGGTTTATGGAAAAAAAAACTCGCTAAGTTAGCCCCAAGGCTTAACAGGAGTGTTCCCACAACTACAAACCACGCGGCTTCTAAGTGTGCTTCGTAAGGGAGGTTTAAACGTGTTTGCCATGGTTCCGTAAGGATTGGTACAAGTCCATGAATCAACCCAATGCCGGAAAAAACTATGAGCCGAATAACCCGTCGATGGCAGTCTTGTAAAGCAAATATTATCTCTACGAGACAAATCAGAATTACGATGGTATGAAGGCCGATAAGAAGCATAGCATTCTGATTGGTAGAGTCTTCTTCGTAGCGTTTTCATAAGATCGAAAACCACCAAGCTACTAAGTTTCAAGATAGGAAATAGCACGTAAACAGCTTTTTCCACAAGCCCAGATGTTCGGCAAATCACTGGATTGGTCCTTCGACGGATTGCCCGTAGTCGATGAACGGTAATTGTCAGTGTGGAGGATGTGCCCGCACGCTATGTGCGTCAACAAGGCGCTCGATGGGAAGGCATCTAGATGTTCAGGCCCAGCAGCAATTCTCGACGCCAAACTTTTAGGCATCACCATCAAAATCTAAACCGTATTCTACTTCTGCTGTATTGAATGCTGCTGAGTCATCAACTTCAATCCACGGTAAGTTCCCAGTACGTGTCCATGTGGAAGACATGGTGAACGTAAGCAGTGAGCCTGTTGAGTGTTTTAAGACAAATCGTTTATCTCCGTCACCGAAGTCTTCAACAGCTACTGGTGTGTAGGCTGCGAAGTATGTTTCGGTAAGTTGTGTCGTACCAGAGAGATAAATTGGTTGGCTGCCAGCGTACAGCCTGCCAGACTGATCCCGTCTTAGTGCTGTGCTCCCAGCAGTTTCTATCGGAGTAAAAATAAGTCCAGTATTACCATCGTCATCGAAATCCACTCCATATTCTCGTTCTGCCGTATTAAAGGCAGTTGGATCATCAGTTTCAATCCATGGCAGATTCCCAGTACGTGTCCAAGTTGCGGACATGGTGAATGTAAGCAGTGAGCCCGTTGAGTGCTTTAAGACAAATCGTTTGTCTCCATCACCAAAGTCTTCAACAGCTACT
>WLWF01001000.1_pt1 | contig 25363 bp, 20 predicted proteins | sample 6718331 | NCBI WGS metagenome assembly WLWF01 (sample SAMN12718692, study PRJNA515312) | sponge metagenome | isolation source: marine sponge | host: Mycale hentscheli | place: New Zealand: South Island, Marlborough, Capsize Point | collected 2003-05-01
GTAAGTACAATTACTTACGGTTGAGTCAGTACTTGGACGATCCACGGGTGATGGAAGGGGTGGATTATGTGGCGGAGAATTTGCCGTTTACTTCGGCGGGGTATTGGTGGATGGACAACAAGATGAATGAGTTGATTGATAATGGGGCTGACGTCGTAGCTGTAACCCGTCGCGTGAATGGGGGGACGAACGGGTTATCCGATAGACAGCACTACTACGACATCTGCCTGCGTGTTATCTAGTCAGCAGAGCTAAAGGCTGAGAAGCGATTCACTTTGTTTCAAGTTTTGCCAGCCCATCAGCAGTTACTGCATAGACACCACCAAAGATGTTATACATCTCGATGACATCTTCAATCTGAGTGGCGTCAATATCGTAGACGACCAAGGAACCGTCTGGTTGATATTCGGAATAGGCGTAGACATCAACATCCGCATACTCATAGCCGCTGATGAAATTGAACTCGTCAATAGCGTGTGCAACCAATGAGCCTGCGATAGGTTTGTAATCACTACATGGGTTGGGCGTAGTATTGATTTTCGTTATGACACCCGCCTGATTCTTATCTGTCCAGTCTGAAGGGAACTCCATCGTTGTGTGGAAGTCAACCTGAACTCTGCTCTGGTCAATTGGAGCCCAGGAATAGATAACGCCACTACCATCTCGCTGGATTTTATGGTAAGTTTTTGATGATATAGAAGGAAATATGCTAATGTTCCCCCCTGTAAAAGGTCCTGTGTTGTTTATAACAGCTAAGGTACCTGTAGGTTCCCAGTATTTGTGGAAATTTGCTGGTTGATTAACATTGCTCCAAATCCCTCCATAGGTGCCAAAGATTTGGTTAGTCGTGCTTGTAATGGCGCATATACTGTTACCTTTAGCGTACATTGCAATTGGAACATTGTAACCTGCCCAGGTATACTGATCTGCACCCCATGTAATACCTTTATCCGTCGTTCCAGTCAGCGTAACAGCATTGGCATATTTCGAGGTCTCATAGACAACAATGTCATGGCTATCGGTCTTGAGAACAAAGTGAATTTTCCAGTCTGATGGGAATTGAATATCAGTGAACTCAGTTGCAGTACCATCCTCACTCAGTTCATAGATCTTTCCATCAAATGCTTCTCCTGTGCTTACTAGCAGTTTGCCGTCGTAGAGATGAGGCCGTTCATATACCCTACCGTCATTGGTAAGTGGCGTGAAGGTGTACTTGATGCCGGAATTGCCTACCAAACACTTAAACTTTGCACCACTGACCTTGTAGGTGGTGCCATTCTCATCCGTGCAGCAGAGCCAGTCGCTGTCCAGGATGTCGTCTAGATTGGCAATAGTAGTCATGAGTCTTCTCCTCTAGGACAGGTGCCCCATACGGGCATTTGTTCTGGAAGAAGGCCCGACGACTGTGCAAAATACTGCGGCGCAAATCCGGAAGAGAAATAGCTAACGCACCATTCGCTTATGTCTTGACTGAATTTTTCAGCGTGCCTAAACATTGCAGTCATGTTCGTTACTTTAGCGGTGTTCCAAGGACCAATGTCTTGATTAAATGCTTCAGCTCTTTCAAACATTCCATTCATATATTTAGCTTTTGCGGTGTCGTAGCCGCTAATGTCTCGGTCAAATATCGTACAGCTAGCAAACATTTCGCCAAAGTTGGTCACGTTGCTTGTATTGAATCCGGTAACATCACCATTGAACGCTGGGCAATCAAGGAACATGGAGGCCATGGTTGTAGCAGATGCAGTATCCCACCCAGTAAGATCTTGCGTGAACTGATGGCAGTGAGAGAATAGGCCAGAAAAATCCATGATCTGGTCAACGTCCCAGCTATTTAAATCGAAGTTCATGTGTGTGCAGAAGCTGAACATGAACTTAATTAATACGACATTGGTTAGGTCAAAATGAGCGACGGAGCAATTTTCAGTAGCGAGTCCGAGCTGATAACAGTTAGTGAACATGTACGATAGATACTCCGCAGATTTAGTATCGATAAACGCAATACCATTTCCCTTAAATTGCTCGCAATTGTAGAACAAGCTTGAGAACTCTTTGAACTGAGAAGTGTCAGTATATTGTTCAAGTATTAGAAAGTCCGATGTTGAATTTTTAAAGGATACTCTAGGCCCGCAGACTACATACTCTATACCGGGCTGCAGGCTAGTCGGACTTCCTGTATATTGTTCAAATGTCTCGGCGTAATAAATAACTTCCGCATTTTGAACCTTAACATTATTAGTACCACTACCTTCAGGCGAGATATGCCAAGCTTTTCCTTCATATAGCGGGAGCCAGGGCGGCTCCTTCGCGGTCTCTACTTCCCACTTAGACGCCTCATCATCAGAGTTGTGCTGGACAACCATTAAGTCACCATCTTTCAGCTTATCTTTTAGCTCATCGCCACGGCAATAGAACTGGCTCGCCCCACGTTGGACGATGAACTTTGCGGATTCAATGCTCATCAGCTCAGCTCCTGCAATTCGCGGATGTCGAGGGGCAAGAACGGCATGGCAACAACCTGACTTGTTGCTTGGTTGGCGGTGAATTCAAGCACCACGTCGGTGTTATGGGTATTGGTCAGTGTTGTCTTGCCGTCCTCCGCTGGGTCACCACCACCGCCGTCATTGGCATAGCTAACCGTGCCAAACTGAGGCTTCTTAAACCCAGACTTGTTGCTGATGTAGCTTGCGTCAACTTCCTCGCAGTAAGGGGCATACATCCAGGAGATGTCTGAGACCTTTGTCCCCCAAAACATATCCTTAAACCCATATCGGTAGGAGTCCCCTTGTTCTCTATTAGCGTGGTTCCCCATACGCATCAAGTCCAACGGGGCTTTATTCCAGCTGAGTTCAGTTAGGCTTGTGCAACCGGCTAAACAATCTTGTAGGTTATTGGCATGCATAAGTATATTGCACACGTATTCGCAATCGTAAATATCTTTACAGCCTTCGAAGAATGATGCAAGGTCTACGCCAGCAGCTGCAGTGTTGACCTTAAAACCTTCGAGATATACGTAGGTAAGGCCGCCGATCCTCCAGAATCTGAACATATCTTGGACCATCGGGAATTCAAACATGAACCAAAAATCTTCAAGAGATTTGGTGTCCTGGAAAAAGGCCCCTACATACTTCGCAGCCGGGAATATGTGAACGTGATCTCTAGCAAAAACCTGGATCTTTGCGGACTCCCAGTATGCGGTTAAGTCCCAGGCCCTGGTGTGCTGTACGAACAGCCATCCTGCACCATCGCTCGCGCCGGTAATCCCAGGCCACCATAGGTCTCCGGTAAAGTCACAGCCAGCCATGAACGCGCTCATGTCACCACATCTTGTGGTGTTTGTCAGCGGACCAAAGACAAAATCTGCTTTGAAGTTCATCAAGAAACCGCCAGCCCAGTCGCCTCTCTCGGCGATGACGTATTCACCGCCCCTCTCCAGCCTGTCCTGATGCACTCTTACCCAGTGCTTGCCCATAACGTGTTTCCAGACTGAAGGGCCGCCGTAGGCTTTGCTACCAAGAGCGGCACCAAGCCTTTCATCATTAATCCGTGCAATCTTCTTTTCAAAGTTCTCGATCTGCTCGCGGAATCTACCCTTGCCCTCTGGAATGCCGCTGTTTACTTCACTTGCAGCTCTTACTACAAGCTCTGCAAGTTTTTCTTCGTACTTAGCTTTAAGAACATCGAAGTGGTCGGGCTGACGTAAACGAACGGTGTCACCCTCAGTTGGGTGTACGTCTAAGATGTGGACCCAGAAACTAAACCTTCCGTCTTCCCAGGGGTGAGGCTGTGCTTGCTCAGGACAATAAAGTCCGAGATCATCAGTCCAGACAACATCTAGTTCCTCGCCGAGCTTAGAAGAAGGGTTGCCCTGGAGTTGGATAGTGCAGAACTGCAGCTGCTCCTTGCCGTCAACCATCTGGATGCGCCAATACATGACACCATCGACAGGTTGCATCCAGCTCACAAAGTCTGATATCTGGTCCGCGTCCCAATGGAGAATGACGTGGCCGTAACCACTGCGAGCTATATCAATTGAAACAGGGTCATCGGTAACGAACCGAGGCGTAGCACTGTAGCTAAATACCGGGCCGCTGGTTTCAACAGTGTCCGCGTCTTCTGCCCAGTCTGCTTTAGGAAAATGCCCAACAAAAGTAACTTTGAAGTTCCTTTTTGCTGTCTCTTCCGCGCATACATCTCCGCCCCCCAGATCTAAGTTCGGATCAACAATGATGTTGCCGTCTCCGTCAAAGTCCAGTCCCGCTCCAATCTTGGCCGTCAGGGTGCGGGTAGTGCCAGCAACTTGGTTTGCTGTTGCGTTATCACCGCTGGCAGTGATTCCTGCACCGCCATTGATTTCGATGCTGCCATCGCCAATGGTGGGCTTATCGGTTAAGTCGTCATAGCTGCCGCTGAAGCTCGCCCCAGCTGGCAGAGTGATGATTAAGTTACCGGCTTGGTTGACGGTGAACTCAGCAATGTCATTGCCGTTGCTCTCCTCAATCGTGATCTTGCCGTTGCCGATGATGGGCTTGTCGGTCAGATCGTCCCAGCTGCCAGAGAAGTCTGACGTGGGGATGGTGATTGTGTTATTGGTCGCCTGGTTAGCAGTGAAGGTTCCGAGGGTATTGCCGTCTTCATCTTCAAGTGTGAGTTTGCCGTTATAGACAGGATCAGATGATCCTCCTCCGCCTCCTCCACCACCAGCGATAGCGATCCACTGAGTACCGTCGTAGACGTTAAGGGTGGTGCCGTTCAACCACCATTTACCTGGCAGAGGATTGCCTGGTGCAGTGGCGCTAATAAACACGCCACCAAGCTGGACAACCTCGTCATCTGATCCCTTGCACTGCAGGTACGGACCAGATTCGTTGTAGTTAAGAGCGAGTTCCCCGTACTCAAGCTGGCCAGCGGTCGAGTTCTTGAACTCCACGCGGGAGTTCTTGTGGATGATCTTGACCGTCATGACTATTCAGTCGAGGAGCCCGCATTCGCGGTACCTTTATTCTAATAACATCCCGCCGTTAGGAAATTCACCATCCTGTGGGTTGATCAGATCTGGGTCGATGATGTCACCCGATGAATCTTCATCACCGGTTTCAAAACCGCCGATGTTCTCTTCGTTGACATTATTTGGGTACTTGACCGGACCAATGTCGCAGTAGTAGTTGTTGTAGACCATCGTTGGGTGAAGCTTGAAGCTGTAGCCGTCGTTCGTTCCACCGCCGCCTTCATCTGGCCACTTGTGCCCAGCATCCCTGAATGCTTTGGCGATATGACCTGTGAACGTATTGTTGTAGTAGTCGTCGATATTGTTCCAGGTGCCGTCGAGCTTGCCGTCAGTCTTGTGGTCTGGTGTGCCTTTCCGCTTGCTGGACCTGTACAGGTCAGTCACTGGGTAGAACATTCCGTTCTCAGCAGCGCCACGGTTACCAAACAGCTCAATCTCTTTGAGCTTGCCTAGTCCTAGGACGTTCACCTTCAGATCACAGAGGTCATTGCCAACTGTGCCGCTGACGTCTTCCACCAACAGCCGGGAACGGGCTTGTGGGAACAGACAATTAAAAGTCTCGCCTTGATGGCCGCTGAAGTCTATGTCCCATTCCAGCCTTCCGTTCTGGCGGTCAGGGTCGTTGCCGTAGGCACGACAAGTGAAGTTGAACGATTGGGTCATCATCCGCAGCACCTTGTCGTTGTTTGCGTTGGTGTGCCTGAATGCCCACTTCATGTAGTTGTAGCCCGTGTGCTTACCTGCCGCTCCGCTGTTGATGCCCAGGTTCTTGAACACAGCAGTGATGATGCTGTAGTTGCCGGTGTTCTTACCATTGCACTTGCCATCCATGATGAAGTGCGTTTTGGTGTCACGCTTGAATTGGATGCGGCAAGTTGCAGTGACTGGTGCGTCGTACTGGCTGAATGGGCAGGTCGCCTGAGTAGAGCTGCGATTGATTAGTGCGCAGTTAGTCATCTCGACGTGACGGCCATCAGAATTTACCGTTTTCGAGTCCGGCCTATAAGGCGTCTCAGGTGTTGCCATCGTTCCACCGACTGAGATTGTTACGTCACTCAGGTGAAATTCAACGTTGTTGATACCAACGCGAATGGATTGCTTCAGGTAGATCTTGTTCTTTTCGTGGTCCTGCTCATAGCCCTTGATCTTCGTGACCTTGGCTGCGTTGATGGTGACAGGGCTGTCAGCGCTGCCGTGTGGGTCAGGATCTTGGCTACCAATCACCCAGCAAGTCAGTGCTGGCTTACCAATAGGTGCTCTGTTGCTGACCCAGTTGAATGCCTGCCAGATCGTGCGGAATGCAACTTTGTCCTGTCCGTCATAGCCAGCGTTTTGTGAGATCTCGTCCGTCAGCCTCTTGCGGGTGTCGGGACCTGTTTTGTTCATATACGCAGCTGTCAGTTCATCTGGTACGAACGTTGCTCGGTCAGCACCAACAGCACGTTCCACGTCCTTGTGGACGAATAGATCTGCATATTCATCAGGCAGGATCAGCAGCTCTTCTTCGATGCTGCCGACGATGTCGTTCTTGATATAACAGAGGTCATTGACTGTGATGGCCGGTTGGCATTTCTTGCTGCTGGTCCTGAAGTCGCAGTCAGGGTCAGCCAACGCAGTTTCGATCTGCTTCTGGCTTGCTAGCCGAACCGCCCCAGCAGTGCTTTCGGTGGCGCAGGGCAGCGGCTCGGGTTCGAGGCTGACGTCAGGTGCGCCGATCTGATCTAACTGAACCAGGTCACCAGTCGAAAGATCCTGGATGCCACGGTTAGTGATCAGGAAACCTTCCTCGTTGAAGCCCGAGACATAAACACGTCCACCATCTTCATGCGTGAAGTAGTAGGTGAACTTGTTCATCTGCGACATGAACTGCTGGTATTTCGGAACTGCCTTGGTGTAGTTCGCGAAGCCAGCCCACTCGAAGGCGTGGCCGAATAACCGGATGTTGCTGGGACGACGGAACTCCAGATCCCAGCCACGTGAGTTCACATTCAGCAGTGGATCTTCGCCGATCTGTGCAGGGTCCAGCATGGCGTGCGCTTCGCCGCTGCTAACACCCAGGTTGCGGAGCAGGTTATGAGCACCGATGTAGTCAGTGGCTGAACGAATCTGTGCCCTGACATTGTCAGTTGTCAGTGTGATGCCAAGGTCAGTGCTGACTTCATTGCCGTCGTAGTCACCGTCAATGACCATGACGGGAGCAGCATTCTTGTAGTAGCCCTCGGGGTTGTACTCCTCCTGCATGTGGACATATGACTCGTCCCAGCTGCCCTCCTCAAAGGGTCCGTAGTTGACCTCAGTGGCGCTGAAGTGTTTGTCATCCTTAATGACAGTGTCAGCAGGGCGGTAGTAATGGCCTGTCTGATGCTCACACTCAGAGACAGGACGCTTGGCATAACGCAGCTGCACCCTGGCGGTTACGTCATCGCGATCAGGGACAGCAACAGTTGAAAGCACCGTGCTGACCCGATCGTTCCAGTTGCTGGTAGACGTCTCTGGTACGTAATCGCGTACGGGTGGCCGGGTTCCAGAATCGCCATTTACCAGGATTGAGTAGGACCGCTCGTCGTAGCTGCGGTTGTCGATCAAACGACGAATGTAGATGTCGTTGCCGATTGCATCGTCGCCAGCCTTCACGCCAGTCTGGTCTTCAAGCTCGCGCTTCAACTTGATGGTGGTGACGTCACCCTTGGGCACATCCTCAGCTACTTCAGCACGCCAGTCTTTGCCGTTTCCGTTCTGCACCCAGATATACGTTCCAGCCTTGATGGTGTAGTCGGCGTCTTCGTAGCTCTTGTCGAGAATGGTGGTTGACTCAATCTCGGTCCTAGGGTCGAGGCTCTCGACGGTGCCGATCCTTACCCGGCTGACGGTGGCGTACTCGATGGGGTCGAGGGCACGCTCAATGAACTTGACCTTGTGGAACCGATCAACAGGGAATGCACGATCGTGAGCACCGATAGCCAAGGCAGCGCAACCGCCCCAGTTGGAGTTCGAGTTGGTGATTGTGATTTCACCGCCAGATTCCACCTGGTGATGGATGGCCTGGCCGATGGCAAACACCGACACTTCCTGGATCACTGCCTCGTTGACAGCGCGGATGTGGAAACTACGGCGCTCAACCTTGGCACGGACGTCGTTAGGTGAGCTGCTGATGTAGGTGTCGTAGTTGGGCATTGCGCCCCACTTCTTGCCGCTATACAGCTCCCAGTTGTCCATGTCGCTCTGTAGCGACACCCCGGTGTACTGGGCCATCACTGTGGACTTGAAGCCGTCCGAGATGGAGCCGTCTAGGAAGACACCACATAAGCCCCAGACGGAGCGGATGCTGGTGTTGTAGATGTAGGGGCTGGCTGATCCGACAGTGTCAGTTGATGAACTCGGGTTGACGGGCTGCGGACCAACAATCCTGTACTCCGATTCACGAGTCTTTATTTCGTCCTTATCAATGCCGCTGCAATCACCAACAGCTGTGACGATCTTTGCGTAATACTCGTCAAGTTGTGCCTTGCTGGCGAACTCGAAGGTGCTCAGCAGGTGGTGAGATTTATTAAATCCTTCCTTGTCCTTGAAGGTGAAACCGTAGTAATAGCCCTGGCCCGTCATCCTGAAGATGGTCCGGCGGTTGCTGTAGTTAGCGTTTTCGTTGGCTGGTGTCGGAACGAAGTCAGGTCGGAAGACTGTCTTCCGTAGGTCCAAGCTGACGACAGACACACCACGAGGCAGGATCACACCGCCCTTGCCCTGGGGGTTGAATTCCTGCAACTCATCAGGAGTTGGCGTCAGGTCATCGCACCACTCATCAACAGAACTCTTGCCTTCGCCGTTGCGGACGATGTAGTCACCAGGGGCAACGACAATGCAAATCTGCTGCTTAGGTACATCCCCAGTGGTCCAGTAGTCGTAGGCAGTAATGATGGCCGCTTCGATGCAAGCCCGTTCCAGGGTGGCGAAGGGCATCGCCTCGGTGTAACCGCAGACCAACCGCTGGGCTGAGATGCGCCTTAGTCGTTCTTCTTGGTTGCTCGCTTTTGTTGAATACGCACCAGAGACATAGGTGTCTTTGCCGGTGTAGCCGTTGACGTAGAGGACAAATGGCGCATTCAGCGGGTCATTTACTACGTTGCCTTTTTCAATTTCGCTGTCACCCGCCATCTGGCGCAGTGCATCAGCAACTGCATCCATCTGCTCCCGGTACTTGCCCTGGGGAATATCGATGTGGCCAATGGAGTGGTTGTCGCCAGCCTTGTTGATCTCCGTCACGGCCTACTGCATTAAGGTGCCTCAACTTATGATAAGTGTGCCCAGCGGGTTAAAGGATCCACTACCTACGGAGCTTGGAGTAGCTTTATCTCCCCGGTTGTTATGAATTGCGCTGTGCCAACAATCATTTCTGTTGGTCTGACGTTGATGGCTGTTTGCGTGATCAGGATGTCAGCTTTGTAGTAGAGATCGCCAGAGGCAGGCGGGAAGCAATTCTCGCAGCCGTTGCCGATGATTAGATAGAACCAAGCTTCCGCGGCGATGGGCTGCTGGCTCCCGCCACCCTCTGTCAGGAACAGCATGTTGAGGATGTCCCAGCTGGCGTTCTCGGCTTGTTCAGGCAGGCAGCTGCGATCGATGAAGAACTCAAATGTGCCGCCACCACGCACCAAGGACTTAACGTTCTCACCGAATTTCTCAGATACAGCGGTGGTGTCGACCGCTGGGGCATCCAGGGTCAGGCTGTACTCCCGCAGATCGCACTGGATCTTCGGATAGGAGCAGGAATAGAAGGGACGGGGCTGGACGTCGTCATTTAGGTACTCGGCAGTGTCAGCCTCAGGCAGTGCAAACCTGGGTGCATCAGCACAGATGCTGAAGTTGTCGTAGTTGTCCTGGACGTCGCTGTTGCCGTAGTCTCCACCGGTCCTGCAGTCGTCGTAGAAGCAGTCCCACAGGGCGTTCTGGTAGTCAGAAGTGCCGTGGGGCTCGAGGATGATGGGCTCATCGCCGATCCAGACGGGCGCTAGATCGACGGCCTTGCTGGGGCAGCCACCGATAGCGGCACATCGGCTGTCGTAGAAACGGATCCGGCCGAACTCATCGATATGAATCCACCAGTCACCGCTGGAACCACAACCCTTGGGCACATCACCAACACCAGCCTTGGCATAGAAGTTGGCGGCGTCTTCGCACTTGCTGTCGGGATAACACTCGCCAGGTGCATCTTTATAAAACTTGTCGCTGCCGTTGCGGATATGCCAGCGGTTCGGACCAACGAAATACTTGCTCTCCTGATAGCTGGCGTAGCCGTCAGGGTTGTACGGGAGTCCTGTGTCTTTGTCGTAAGTTGGCAGGCACTCGATGCTGGCGTGGTCGCCGCTTAGCCAGCCACCGCAGTTGGTGAACTGGAACGCATCGCAGAATGGCAGGAAATCATCGCGCCAGACCAGCTCCTCACAACGCTCGGTGCCAATATTGACTTCGTGCTCACCATTCAGCTCGCAAGGCACGGGACATGGCCGCGCCAGTAATACTGCACCGCCATTCCCAAGGACTGCCATTAGAACTTACCTTCGATCTCGCCTGAAACTTGAAAGCTGACGCTGACTGCATGTGCAGCACCGACCTCAACCGTGGCGCTGACATTGCTCAACAGACAATGGCAGTCGAATGCCCGCCCATCCGTGGTGTTGAGAACGAAGTTGATCTCCTCTGGCTGGGCCTTGTTGTCGAAGATCGTGTTCAACATCTGCCGGGACTTAGTGTCCTTCGGGTCGTAGAACAGCTGGGCCGTACCGGTGGCGCTACGCAGCCCGGTGATGAACGTGCGATCGAACTGCCCCAGGCAGCTGTCGTCGATCATGTCACGCGTAATATTCAGCGTCCAGCTGCGTACCTTGGCGCACTGTTGGGCGCGGTATTGCAGTGCTCCGTCTGCGCCAGTCAGTACCATCTTTAAATTTCCAATTGAGCGATGAAGTTGACCTGCACTCGGGACAGGTTGGGCTGCACCGACGAAATCGTGGGTTCATTCTCCCAGTGCCATTTTAGGTACTTGGGTGTGACCTTATCCAATAAGCGGTCGTGCCCTGCATATACCGAGTTCGGGATAGCAACTGGGTAGTAGTTGCCCATCGAATCGTGCCAGTTGTTTACCACGGCCTCGACTGTTTCATCGTCAGCCATGAATTCAAGCTGCATCTCCGCGTCGAACGCTTTGTTTCCATAGAGTCTGGTGGTTCCAGCCCCAGTGATCGAATTGAAACGCTTGGTCGGATATTTGGCTGCTTTATAAGTGCGACGAATGGGGCAAATCTCAGGAAATTCAGCCACTGATCTCCCATTGGCTTGCGTTGTCCCAGTCTACGGTCATTAGTGCTGAGCCATTGGAGGCTTGCCCCCAATAGAGCGCCTCGACTTCAACATTGCCATCTGAATCGAACCCGACCGAAGAGACCTTGTAGGTATCAGCTTTTTCGGTGGTGCTCTCGAGGCAAAATACAGATCCAGCCCTGCCGGCCACCCTGCCACCACTCACCGTCATGTTGCCGCTGACAAGCTCCTTGCCGTCCCAAAGGAGAGCGCTATAGCTGCCATCAGCGAGAGGCGGCCAGCTGGTAACTTCACCAGTCTCTGTGATGACCCCGTTGCGGGGCTGCTCATAAGTGACGGTCTCGATGCCCAGCTTGATAATGTCGCCCGCCTTGATGCCAGCCTGGGTCGGCACGGTCTTGAAGCTGACGGCATGGGTGATGTAGCGCTTGCTCTGGCACTCGAGTTTGGCTCTGTCCTCTGCGTGCTTGCGGTTGGTGCAGAAGTTCGACAGGTCAACCTGGATGACTGGTGCATCATCGCTGACCCCTTTGCGCCGCACCGTGAACTCTCGGATCTGCGGGAATAGCCCCTTGCTATCTAAGCTGGTATCGCGGCGCTCCTCACGCCACCGTACCGTCACGACGGGGTCCATGCGCTCCTGGATGTCGAGGTAATTGACCTGCAGCGAGTCCTCGATGATGTTGCCGCTCGTGTACATCGCTACCGGCTTTAATTTATCGAAGGTGATGGCTGGACTCAGGGTAAATTTGCCGCTGCTGACGCTCAGGTCCAGCAAGAAGTCACGGGCTCGTTGGACGCCCCACGATCTCAGATTTAGCTTCTCGGAGATTGCGCCGTCAAAGAAATAGCGGCGGTTGTAGGTCCAAGTGGCGGCATCATCGAAGCTCTCCTTGTCGATCTGGGCTGCATCAAAGAATTCGCCCACCCCATATCGGTTGTTCACCAACAGGTCATAGAACACGTCCGGAAATAGGTGGCTATCGACCACGCCCCTGGTGCAATAAACGCTTAGCTGGTCCAGGCTGCGCAGCTCTTTGCTACTACGGATATTCAGCCCAACGATCGACAAGTCATCGTATTTGGGCTCTTCTTCGTTTTCGCTGATGATGTTGACATAGCTGATCTTGTGCTCTGGCTCTGTTGCTGTGGTGCTGATGCCTGGATAGATGAAGGCTTCTGAGATTCGGGCGTAGCTATCTACGTAGCTGTCGCCGTCATCGACAGGAGCGATGCCGAGTTGCTCGACGTCAAAGTCTGATGGCGGTGGCGTGAAAGCCTTGAGGGTGAAGGTTTCGGCAGAACGTTCCACCTCTTCGCCGACGAACTCAAGCTTGAACCCGTTTTCGTCTACGCTCTCTTCATTCTGGGAATGGGCATCAAGGGTATAGAGCTTGCCTGCCGCCTCCCCGCTGCGGATCTCCCATGAAGCCACAGGCAACAGCTGGAACTCACGACGCCGGGACTGCGTGAACAGGAACCGCATGTAGCAATAGGTATCTACACCTGTGGAGCTGCGGACGCCGTATAGGTTGTTGGAGTCTGTGAAGTCATATTCATCGATGTCCCTATATCTGATGCGGAAGAAGCTGTAGCGAGAATCAGATGAGCTATACGTTCCAGGACGGACATCCTTTCTATAGGAGTCGTCATCTGTTGAATCGCCATCATCGAGCCCGCTGCAATAGACAGCGTCGATGTAAGCCTGGTAGGAACCATCCAGGGATGGCACGCCCGATTGGCCGTCAAAGTAGTCCACGGTGACCAGTGAGTTGAAGTTCATCACACCGGACGACTGCAGCCTCACGTTGCTGTGCAGGCCGACTTCCACAGCCTTGAACGCACGCTCCACTGAGAACGCACCAACCATCAGACGGAACAGCTGGCTGTGCTCAGAACAGATGGTTGCTTTCCGCTCTTCGCTCTTCCCAGCTGGTGGCGTGTTCATGTCACTGTCCTTCCAGACGTGAACCTTGCCCTTGCGGATGACTTCAAACTTGGCAGTTACCGTGGTGCCCACGCCGTCGTAGTCGACATCTGAGATAAAGGGATCAGTCCGGTCAGTGCATATGACGATTGCACTGCCTGCTTTATAGAGATCGCCAATATTGATCGCCTCATCGTATGTACGCTGCTCTGAGGAGATAGACGTAGCGACATCGTGGCAGTTGACCACCGCCTCTCGCTGACCGCCTGAACCCGCGCCGTCTTCCCTGAACTCTTTGTCGTAGTCGGTGTCGCGGTAGATCTTGTAGGTCAGTTCATCGCCTACATCGACTGACTCCAGCTTGCTGATGCTGTCTACAAAACCAGCGCGGGTGTGGAATGTAGATGCGCCTTTGCCTGCCTCTGCGATCCGTTGCTGGTTGTTCTGCCGTTCCAGGGTGTCGTCGGGCCTGTTCTGCCACTGACTGCAGGGGACGAAGGGCTCTCCGTCTTTGTAGCCAAAGTTGTTGCCAATGTGGCCATAGACGCCGAACTCAACCTGGTTGCTGGGCTGCAGCGCCTGACAGAAGTCTTTGGTGTCGTTGATCTCGTAGATGTCGCCATCATCAAAGTTGCCTGGGTCATTGGCGGCCTTCACTCCCAGCTTGTAGTTGTCCTTGGTGATCCGTCCACCGCCGTTGGTGTAGTACAGAGTGACCCGGCCAGCGTTTGCGTTGCTTTTTAATTCGTAGCTAGCAAGCGTGTTGTTACCGAGGGCGATCTGGCTGTGGTCCAGCTCGATGCCAGCCTCACCAACAAGGAATATGCCACGGAAGAACTGGCCGCCACCAACACTCAGGATCTGAGACCACAACAGGTTGGTGTTGACGCGCAACCCGCCGTAGACCGTGCCACTGATCTCTTCGCGTTTGCAATAGACGACTGGTACGACACTGCCCATATCGACCACGTTCTGGAACGAGTCGAAGCCTGACTTGGGGGCGAAGCGGTCGCGGCGGACAACGTCCTGACCCTCAACTACTTCTTCTTCTCTCTTTGGTTTCTCCTCATCCTTTGGCTTGGGTGTCAACAGCATCGACACAGCGGACAGCAGCAAACTGACGCCAGTCAGGATCAAGCTGATGGTGACGGGCTCGATAGCAACCGGTTCACCCGGCCTCAGCTTGCTGTTCTTGTAGCACTCCTGGATGAACCAGCGGTATTCCTCCTCTGACATGCCAGTCAGCTGAATGATCTCCCGGTCCTGTGGGAGAAGGACTATCCGGGTATTCGGGGAAAGCATCAGATCAGCTGAATCTGCCCAGTTGATGGCAAAGCGCCAACCAGCTTTTCGGTCAGTCTACGACGCGGCACCTCGCCTGCTATCGCATCTAGTGGGCTGCTGAGCCTGAAGCCCAGACGCAGGTTGTCGTGCTCAAAGCCAGTCACCATGAAGGTGTCCAGCATGAAGTTGGATCTGGGCTCCAGGGTGTCTGGGTCGAGCCAAACGGTTTTGACTGTGACGATAGATCGCTTGTCCGAGGCTTCCTTTGCCATAGCAAGCGAGATGTCGTTGACCACGAAGATCAACTGCGCATCAATGTTGCCGCCTTGCAGGTCGACACTGCTGCCGCTATAGCCGAAACCACCAAAGCCATATTTCTTCCCGTCCCAGGTGATTTGTTCGCCGTGGAAGAAGTTCTGGAGCTTGTAGTCGCCAAGCTCAATGAACGTGCCGATTGCGATCATCCTTTGACCCCACTGCGCCCACGGATTGCAGGCATGTTGCGAAGACCTTTGTAGACATTGGCCTCAGCCTGCTTAGCCGATTCCATACCGATCTTCATTGCGTCTTCTCGTGTTACCAAGTCCATTTCGCCAACCCTGAAGGTATCAAAGCTGATGGTCGACTTGTCGGACTGGAAGTATTCATCAGCTGCCTTCATTGCGGTCTGTTCTGCCGTCGCGGTCTGATTAGCAGCACGAATAACGTTGGTTTCGTTCAGCGATTCGCCAGCAGCAGCAAAGGCGTCTGCCTGGGCCACCATGGCGTTCGATGCGTCATCAAATGCGACTTCGTTGGGGATGATGGTGCCTGCACTGTCTGGAACAAACAGCTCGGGTCCGCGCTCCCCTACCAGCGAGACTTGACTGACTGGCGGTCTACCGCCATCGGCAAATCCGTTTAACGGGATGCCCGTGTTCATTGATGGTGCTGGGCCACTCAGGCTTTTCAGCAGGTTCATCAGCTGCTGGATCAAAGCATCCTGCAGGATCTTCATCGCCATATCGAGCAGCTTGTTGGCAATGCCCTTAGCCATATCAGCAAATGCTTCTTCAACACTCTTGGTCCCGTTGATAATCGACTTGAATGCACCAGTCATTTCTGATGCGATAGATGTTGCGACGCCTTTATACATATCCTCAAGCTCTGCTGCCTGCTCGATTTGCTCCTTGAGTGCCTCGTTTCTTTGCAGGATGGGTAGGACGTCGCCCGTTTCAAGTCCCTTGATGTCCTTGGCGATGTTGCGTGCCTTTTGCAGCAGCCGCACCTCCTCCTCTCTGCCATCGAGCTTGGCCTGCAGCAACTCAGTCTGGTCATTCAGTGGAGCCAGTGCCTGCTCGATATTCTCGGCTTCTGCCTTGGCCTGCAACGCCAACTGCGTCCTCACATCCAGCAGTGTCTTGCTGACCTGAAGCCGGTTCAGTTCTCGCTCCAGAATTTTCTCGTTTTCTGGCGAATCCGATGCGTCGATGTCCGCCATGTCCTTCATGAGACGGAACAGTTCTTCCTCCCCCCTCAATCTGATCAATAGCTGCTCATTGCCTGCTATCTCTGCTTGGGCCATCCTGCCGTACACTTCATCCAGCTGACGGGACAGCGTCAGCTCCCGTTCCAGTGCGGGCACTTGCGACTCACGGCCACCACCACCACCACCACCACCAACATTTGTAACTGGGCTTGGATTAACGACGGTACCGCCGCCAACACCAGCCAAACTCAGAGCTTCTTGGATCCCAGCATCCGACAATTCGTCAAAGTTAGGTATCGCGCCTTGCACTTGAATATCAACAATCAACTGCCTGCGCCTAGTGGCGTTATCAATCTGTTCGTCTAGTTCATCAATCTGTCCTTGGATCTGATTGATATCAGACGTCATGCCTTTGTACCAAGTGCCACCTTCTATGGCATCCAGTGTTGACTTAAGTTGTTTTTTCGTTTGTGTCAACTCAACGATCTTCCCTGTCAATATGTCTGGTGAGTTTGATTTCATTACTTCGTCGAATTCTCTCTTCTTTTGAATGTTTTCATTCAGCACCGCCGCCAATGCGGCGAGAGGTAAAGCAATAATTGCAATTTTCAAAGCCCCAAGCGCAACGGTTGCGGCGCTAATAGCGACAGTCGTTTTAGTGATAGCCGCGCCTGCCGCAGTAAACCCAACAGCAGTTGTTTTTGCACCACCGCCGACAATTGCGAGCAACCTTGCAAGATTTGACAAGCCGCCGCCAGTCAAAGCGAGAAGATTCACCCCAAGCGTGCCTAACGCAATATTTAATGCCCCGAAGCCAACTGCCGCAGCACCCGCAGCCACGCCAGCAGTTTTTATCGGGCCTGGCAACTCTGCAAATCCACGAATAAGCTTTGTTAACTCCTGCACTAATGGCGTAATAACAGGCAGGAGTTCTGTCCCTACAGACACCTGAAAATCCTTAATAGCAGCATCGAATTGACGAAGCCTGCCCGCAGGAGTTTTTAAAGAATCAGCTAAAGCGTCCGCTCCTTGGGTTTTAATGTTTTTCAGCGCTTGCAGCAGAACTTGACTGCTGATCTCGCCATCAGATGCAAGCTGTTTAAGCTCGCCACGGGCAACGCCTATTACCTTCGCAACTTCATCAAGCAGCTGCGGCGTCGCTTCATTGATGGCGTTGAATTCCTCACCGGCAAGTCGACCAGAGCCAAGAGCCTGATTCAGCTGCAGCGTTGCAGCTGCCGCCTGCTGCGCGTTGACGGCGTTATTGACAAGCAGCGTATTGAAGCCTTGATAAATGTTTTCAAGGTCTTTTAAACTCGCACCAGTACCGCCTAAGCGAGATCCAAGGTCGGTCAGGTCTGATAATGCTTGCGCATTAGATACGCCAAACCGCTTAGCACTTTGCGCTGCTAAGTTTTGAATGCCTATAAATTGCTGGTAAGTCTTTGTAAGATTTTGAACTCGTTGCTGAGTAGCCGAAAATTCAGCAGCAGCACCAAACGAACGGCGGAATTGATCACCTATTGCTGCTGTAGCTAAAACACGTCCTAGCCCTTGGACAGCCTTGCTTACACCATCAACAGCACGACTAGCTTTTCTGGCTGATGGCTCAATTCCTTGTAATTGACGATCGAGAACGCGAAGTTTATCAGCGCCTAGCGTCTTGACGACGATGTCAACTGCAGTCTGAGCCACGTCGCCGCCAACACTAAAGCCAGTCTATCTACGCTTGCGTTTCGCCTGCTCTAACTGCTTACGCTCCTGATCTCCACGTATCTCATAGAACAAAAGCCACAGCATCAACTCATCAGCTGTCATCTGCTCCCGTAACTCCACCAAGGTCTTCCCTAACTTCTCCGCTACAACAAGCTCAGCTAACAGCTGATTGTCCTTGCTTAGCTCATTTTTCGCCGCTTTTCAAGTCAAGCTCTTCTTCTTCCTCCTCAGCCTCACCGATCAACTGCAACATCAACGCCTCAACCACACTGGCAGGCAACTCATTACGAAGTTCGGCCAGCTCACCAACATTGAACAGAGGACGATTGTTTTCATCCCGTGCCTTAGTTACCAGCAGCTGCAACGCAAAATCAGTCGCATCATCTGACTTAGCCTGCTTCTGTGCTTTGCCGCGCTCTGCCAACGTCAGCGGCGTCATCCAAAATTCAAACTCACTTCCATCAGGCAATTCAACCGCACGACGTGCAGGCTTCATGCTGACTGATTTTTTCAGTCGATCTAATGCTTTTCCCATGGGACAAAATTGGGTTAACTAAATCTACTCCATAAAAAAAACCCCCCGCACAAGCGAGGGGAGGATGTCCCTAAATGCCCTCTCCAGGGCAATCTTAGCTTAAGCCGAAGGCGGACTCGACCGATGTGACACCGAAGTTGATGGTGGCCGTGGTCGGATCGTCTGGGTTAACCGAGAAGCTCATGCCGAGCAGCTGGATGTCTGCTTCGATGAAGAGGCTTTTGTCCACATCGATCTCGCCCTGTGCATCTGTTTTGGTGCAGACGTACAGGCGAACAGACGCGCCACCCTGTGTGCGTTGCAGGGAACCCTGGAGGATTTTGTTTTGGATCGACTCGTTGTCGCAGGTGAAATACACCTCCAACGTTCCAGTAGCAGTAGCGAAACCAGCCTGGGTTTTACGGAAGGATGCAAGCTCCTTGCCGCAAGCCTCGTTCACTGAGCAGGGCAGGGTAGTGACGTCCAGCTCGTCACGTGACAGGTCAATGGAGAATGACCGGACACCGCAGACAGTCTGGAATTCACACAGGCGGAACATGTAGTGACCCTCAGGGCTGTTGCCCCGAACATCCATCACATCAGCAGCCTGCAGGGCGTAGACAGCATCGGTTCCGGCACCGTTAGGAGTCTCGAAGCCGATGTTGCTACCAGCGGTGTAGTTTTCACCGCCGCTTGTCACCTTGAAAGAGGTGATCGCGCCGCCAGCGCCCACATTCAGGGTGGCGACAGCACCACGGCCACCAGAGTTGCTGATGATCTCAACACCAGGCAGCGTCCCAGAGCTGCCGCCGTTGTAGTTGGTGCCTTGAGTGGTAACAGCGATGGTCGCTCCAACGACGAGGGATCCGGAGCTAACTTCGTCGCCAGCTTCGCTGTTATCCCAGGTGATGGGAGAGCCGCCTTCGGTGGTAGCCACGACGATGTAGGGCACACCCTCCATGTCGTTGCCGCAAGCATCGACGTCGCCTGAAACACCCTTGCCATCGTCAACGATGTAGTAGGTGTCGCCTTCTGTGATGACAGAAGTGCCACCGTCATCAGACTGGCCTTTATTGACAGGAACCTTTACGGGCTCCACTTCAATGCAGTTGCCGATGTCGTAATCAGCGGAGCAAGGCAGATAAATGCGGGTGCCCATGAACGGGCAATAGTCGTCGATACAGTTGGTGGTGCCGAGGGGCTTGAACTGGATCAGACCTTCCTGACCAGTTAATACCGTGTTGTCGCAAGAAGCCATGATTGGCTACCTCAAAAAACGTTTACAGGGGGGCGAATTTTGGGGGCTACCTGCGGGGGCGACAGGTTAAATAGATTCTACGCGTGCCGTGAAAGGCGCTGAGACAACAGTTGTAGCCTGCGGATCTTGACCGGAAAGAATCGGGATTGGGCCTTGAATGCTGCCACAGTGCGTGGTCACATTCTCAGGATCGGGGTAATCGTTGATCGTCATTAACGCGCAGACAACTGCAGCAGCCATTTGCTCCAACCTCAGCATCCCACCCATCCTTGGAGCATTCATGTTGACCTGCACGTTCCCGCGGATCAAGACGACACCACCACAGATTTCAGGCTCTGTCGATGACGGAAAGCTAATCGTGATAGTGGCGTACTCTTCAATCGATCCACCTTCAGGAATCGGCTGCTCTTGCACGTTGTCGTAATGCAGCGGCACTGACAGAGGCAATAGAGCGTCCCTGATGGCTAGCTCGTAGCGTGCGCGGATAGATCTGTAATCGAGCATCAGGGCTTCACCTTGTTGAACTGACGTTGAAACACAGTCCCAGTCTGGTTAGCGATAGAGGTAAACCAGTCCTTTTGGGCTTTAGGCGCAGCGGGGGAATAGTTATAAGCGATATATAAGGCGTAAGGAACGTTGTTACTAATGAACCAAGTGCCTTTAAAGGTAATCTTGCCGCTGTAAGGCGTAGGCGTTGGATCTTGCTGCCCTTCAGGTTTGACGCTGCGATCAGGTGTGCTAGCCCCCACCGTCCAAGATGCTGCCATCCGCCCCGTGTCCTTAGGGTTGGCTTTAGCCAGGCTGCCCTGCTGCAGGTTCAACGTGCCAGCGAGTGCAGTGTCGAGTGCATCCTGAATCTCAGGGACGATGTCTTTAAAAGCAGTGCCAGTGACGCGAACAGTCATTCTGCCCTCACGAGAATCTTGCTGGCGATCAGGTCATCGCTGCTATACGAGGGATCCACGCGATACACCTTCCAATAAACGTTGTCGTAAAACACGCGATCACTCGTCTTGGGCAAGACTGGCAAGCCACGAGAGCCGTGATGAATCCACAGTCTCAGCTCGTACTCTTCTGCGGCTCCGCCTTGCTCGTTGCGACCGCGCGAGAGGATGCCTGCGTTGATGCTGTACTCAGTAACATTCGGAGTTGTCTGACCCGTGGCAGGATCGTAAGTAGGGTTTTCAGTTTGGAGATACTTGATCGGCGTGGGGAACGTAACATCTATCAATTCCTCCGCTACTGGCAGGAATACAGCATCAATATCCATTAGCTCCTCACCCTCCCGATAATGCGAGCGCCACCAATGACGGGCATATCAGTCAGGCAACCAAGAACAGCTTCTAGCCATGGGAAGCGCTGATACGCCAAAGGCTCTGAACAGTCGTCGCAGTTAGAACCGACATTGTTATTGAACTGGGAGTATTCAATTTGTAGGTCTCCCAACTTTTGCATGGACACAAATGTGCCTGCAGGACTGTTATCAACACCGCCGCCGCCAATGATGCCGCCAGGGTCTTTCGCCATCTGCATAGCAAGCATGACTGTGGCTTCTTTAACTTTGTACGGAATCGTCGAGCAATCGAAGGGTCGTCCTTCGCAGTCAACACCTTGTCGCGGCCACTTAAGCCGTTGTGTAGGCGAACAGATCTGACCTGCGTACTGCAGCGTCTCCAGCAGACTGGTGGCTGCGATCAGGCTGAAGACCTTCTCCTCTTCCGTGAGTGCGATCCACTCGTCTCCGCCAGGAATATTGGCAGCAATCTGTTCTGCCTCGTCAAGGCATACATAGCTGTTAGCAGCGGGGTCACCAACGGTGCAGTTCAGTGTTGGTGCCATCTAAACAAGCTCACTGTGGGCTATTACCCAGCCCTGCCGAGACAATTCTACGCGCTTCGTTTTGGCGTCTTCTTGAGAAACATCCACGAGCCAAAAGACTCCGTTCCTGTAGCAGTGCATTCTGATTAAGCCGATCACAGTCCGAGGCTTCGGGGTGTCAACTGAAGTCTATTTACGCAAAAAAAAGAGCCCCCCGAAGGAGGCCCCGTCCGTGTTCTGCTGAACCCTATCAGCCGCAGGTAGCGGTGGTGGGTAGGCAGGCCACGTCCACGTTGACGATGAGGTCGACGAGGGGGATGAGGCGAGGATCGCAGTAGGCGAGGCTCCAGTTGGAGGGATCGCGCAGTTGCTCGTTGGTAGGACCGTCGTAGTTGGAGGTCCAGGAGGTGCCCATGACGTGCATCAAGTTTGAGTACGTCACTGCGAACACGTCTTGGAGGCTGGCGATGTTGCGCTCAGTCTCGATGTTCAGCGGGAACTGCTGGCCGGTGCGGACAACGCCGTTGCCGAACAGGTAGCAGTGGTACTGGGAAGGACCACCGTCGTTGCAGATGACGGGCAGTTGCTCGTCAACCACCACGCGGAGACCAGCGAACAGGGAAACCTGGGTGCTGGACAGGCCAATGCCGCCTGAACCCCAAATGCTGCTAGCAGCGTTGGAGGTGTCGGTGACGTTGGTGTAGGTCAGCATTCCAGCTGTTTCGAGCCATGCAGCCACGTCGGGGTGGACTGCGATGGAGTCGACGCTGTTGGCGCGCTCACCCAACAGGTACTTCGCTCCAGTGACGGAGGTCGGTGACAGGGTGTTGCCGACGGCCACGTCGCCAGTACAGACGGAGACGTCACAGGTGTGGGTCTCGTTCAGAGGTGCGCCGTCAGCAGAAACCAATCCCCAAACCTGGGAGATCAGCTTCTGGTTCATCTTGCGGCTCATATCCTTAGCCAGTTGGCTGCGGATGTTGGCCAGTGCGTCCTCGCCGGTCTGGTAGGTGTGGAGGTCGTCAGCAGCGAACATCGCACCACGGGTGGTGATGGTGCCGTACTGAGTGGAAGCCTTGGTCTTCTGGCTGGTGTAGTAGCCAGACTGGTTCAGACCCCAGGTGTCGCTGCTGTCAACGCGCTCTTCAATGTAATTTAGAGGAGCAAAAAACGGAAGCTCGACCCGCGTACCAACGGTGTTATTCAGGCGTGCGTCAGCAGCCAGAATGCCAGAGGTGTAGAAAGCGGACTGCTGAAAGATCTCTTCCTGCAGGTAACGACCGAATGGTGCGCTGGTAGCGAGACGGGTGATAGACCCAATGTCGCTAGTAAAGGTTGCGTCGGGGTTGAAGTTCCCGTAAAAAACGCCCATGGTTCTCCTATGGGGGAAAGATTACTGTTTAGCCTGAGCCTTCATCCGTTTAGCAAGCTCAGGGTTTTCAGCTTCCATCTTCACAATTTCGGTGAAGTTTCCACTGATGTAGGGGTTGTTCATGCCAGCGCCAGGACCGGATGAACCGACTGAGCCCATACCAACTGAACCATTGCCGCGGAACATATAGTCAGCGCCTGATTCGGGCATCTTCAGTTTCTCGACGTACTCATTAACTGACTGTTGGACGCCCCCATCCACAGCTACCAATGAACCGTCTTCGATTCTGAGCTTGTCCCCAACAAGGCTGAACATATGATCCGGATTGATTACACCCGCTTGCGCGAATGAGTTCAATGCGGCTGATTTGATCTGGGCTTGAGAGAACTGCTGATCCTTAGCTTCGAGCGCAGCTTGCATTTCTGCAATCTGTGATTTCAGCCCAGCATTAGCGTCGTTCGCCTCTTTCCACAGATCCTGATACTGCCCTTGCTCTTGAAGCTTGCTCTGCTTTTGCTGAGCCCGCTCCTGTTGCAGGGTGTCCAGTTGTTTCTGCAGGTCATCAAAATTGGCCTTGACCTTTTGCTTCTCGGCGATCAACTCTTGGTTTTTAGCCTTGAGCAGTTCGACTTGAGCGGAAAAGTCCACGCCAGTAGCCACGGGCTGTTGAGTTTGCTCCACAGGAGCTTGCTCTTGATTTTCAGACATGAGAATGTATGAGTGGTAAACCCCACGGGGGTCTCGGAATCATATTAGTTAGTCACGGGTTTAAATCTTCGGTCTCTTTTTGTCTTTGGCACGCGATTGGTGAGATCGATTAGTGCTTGCTGCGGCGACTTGCCTTTTTTTATGTCCTTGTAAAAAGTGTCGGCACGAGTGTTGCCAGCGTTGCCCCCGCCAAAGAACTCACGCAGTGTGTCGATTGACGCCTTGTCGCGCTTACGAGCCATCTGCGCAAGCCAGTCGGCATAACGAGGCGATTTGCCGTCAACAATTGCAACCTCTCGATTTTGACGGTTCCATTCCTTACCGTTGATGCGCTTCTGTGTTTTATACGTGCCTTTACCTGACAATGGGTCGTCGCTAATGACCTGTCCGTAACGCACCTGCCCTGGATCCTCGGAGTCAACCAGGACAACGGTGCAGCGGCAATTCACATGCACTGGCGTAGATGGGAAGTCTTTCTTGCTGTCCTTTACAGCCCCATCTAATGGAGCGCACGTTGGACAAGTCCGACTGTCAAGAGCACTAACCCACTCATACTTAAGCCCCAAACGAGCGAACGCATCACGATTAGCATCCCAGACCTCTTCCTTGACCTGACGGTTGTAATCCTGAATTGCTGTTCTGGCAATCGCCATTGCCTGTGACGCCATCTGTTTGTTCAGCTGCGGGATCATTTTTGCCGCGATGACCTTGGTCTCTTCGCCGCGGATGATGCCACTGGTCACAATGCGATCGATGCTGCGCCGAATGGACGTGGTGAACGGTGACTTGCCTTCGACTGGGGCAAACATCCCAAGCACCAGTTGATTGCCGATTTTGGTTCGCAGCAAGAATTTGGTCGAATCAGCCATAATCAGTTCAGGCGGCACCAATCCAGCTGTTCGCGGCACCACCGATTTGAGCATCAGCGTTGTTTCCTTGGCCGCGGCGACACCAGAGACTGGCAGCTGACGGGACAGCTCAATGGCGAACGCGTCATTATACGGCAGCAGTTTCTCTTCAATCATTGGCAGCAATGCCCGCCATTCACGTTGCCTTGCCAAGCTTTCATCTGGCAGCAGGTCAATCAACCCGCGAATCTCATCAAATGTCTGCCGAAGATATGGAGCCAAAACAGCGCGAACCTTTCTTGCATCCGCCTCATTACTGAATGCACCATTGATGAATAACCTAAGCTGCTCTGAGTTCATATCACCGTCCTATGGCTCAAATGCGCATCGCGGGCGAAATCATCAATATCCCCAGCAAGGTTTCTGCTTCTAAGGTTAAACGTGGACGTGCTGCCGTTAAGAAGACTGACGTTCCAGCATCCGATCAATCTTCTCCTCAATCCTGACCATGTGGTCTTCTAGCTTGCGTTGGACTGAGTAAAACTCTGAACGGGGAACGTAATCCTTTGCCATAGCAAGTTCAATACGGTCCAATCTTGTGTCGACGTGCGTTACACGGCGGTGAAGTCCCTGCAGCACCGCATAGCCGCCACCAACAATCGCCACCGTTGCCGTGACCCAAGCCTCTACCACCGCATTAAATCTCGACCTGTAGTAATGATACTGACGGCACGCCTGTAAAAAAAGCAATCTTCTTTCCCAGCTGCTTCTAAAGCTTCTTTGACCTTGCGCCAGTTGTCGATCTGTTCAGGGGAGAACTTTTCAATGGCCACGGCACAAAAAAAAAGGGCTGGGGATTAACCCAACCCTAGTTATCTCGTTCAGCTACACATTAGCTGACGCGGATTTGCAGGACAGAGCCGTTGCGATAGACCTGGTTAAGGTCAACACCAGCAGCTGCTGCAGCAGTGTCGTCAGCAGCATCAACTAAAGACGCTGTGTCGAGGTACATCCCAGTCCAGCGGCGGTTGATCGCACCAAGGGTTACGTTTCCGAGCTGTGGCCCAAAGTAGGTAGCCCTGAAGTTGATGGTGCTGAAAGCGTTGGCAGTCGCTGGTTGAGTCTGG
>WLWF01001002.1_pt1 | contig 25352 bp, 41 predicted proteins | sample 6718331 | NCBI WGS metagenome assembly WLWF01 (sample SAMN12718692, study PRJNA515312) | sponge metagenome | isolation source: marine sponge | host: Mycale hentscheli | place: New Zealand: South Island, Marlborough, Capsize Point | collected 2003-05-01
GAAGCTATAAACGAAAGCATGAAGATTGGGGCACACGCACTGCCAAAAGACAACAAGAGCTTGAACTAAAGAGGCAAAAGCTCAAGTGGTACGAAGACAATTGGCTAACAAGAGAACAGTTGGCATCAAAATTGAATATCTCTCCCAGCGCAGCATGGTCTCGTGCGAGCAAGATCCCCGGATGCGAACCTACAATCATAGCCACCGGCGATCATCGCACCCGCATTGCCTTTTGGCCACCCGAAGCCGTTGAAGCTATGTCTATACAAAACAACAAAGTCGCCATTCCAGATGGCTATGTTGATGTACAAGGGGCAGCGGATATCATTGGGATAACCAAATTATCATTCCAATCGTCCCCCTATACTAAAAAAATCCCAAGAAAATTTGTCAAAGGCTACAAAGTACCAAGAAAAGCAATCTTTCGCATTACAGATGTAGAACAAATTGTTCAAGATAGAGCAAAGCTTAAAGAACAGAAAGAACAAGCCAAGATTGCTTTAGAGCAAGAAAAGCTACAAAAGCGCATTGCGAGAGAGAAGCTTATTGCAGAAAATAAAGCCAAAAAAGAAGCAGAGAAGCTAGCCGCCCAACAACAAAGACAAATTGAAGAACTCATAAAAAAGCAAAAGTTGGAAGCAAGGCTAAATAAGGCTAAAAATCGTAGCGTGCTAAACGAGTTAAAGCATCAACAATTAATTTCCGCGCCAAAAATTTACGCCAACACAGTGAAGATACCACTATGGCTAAACAAAGACACACTTTCGGGCGATTATGCCATTATTGATAAAGAAGATTATCAAAAAGTAATGGATGACATCACCACCACATTGCGTAGTGGTAAGAAACGGGTGAACAAATGGTATGTATATGAGACAACCACCGGTAAAAAATATAGCGTTAGCAGCGGTAAGCGTAGGTCTATTCACCGTGCAGTAATGAGATATCCAAAAGGAATGGATGTAGACCATATTAATGGTAACCCATTAGACAACCGCAAAGTAAACCTACGAGTATGTACACGTTCAGAAAACGCAATGAACAAAAAAACACGAGCAGACTCCAGATCAGGTTATAAAGGTGTACACATGAGCCCAGGCGGAAAAAGGATTCAAGCTTATATACGCCCACCCGGCATGAAGAAGGGACGCGTGTCTTTGGGTTACTACAAAACCCTTGAGGAAGCCGCAAGAGTATACGACGCGAAAGCAAGAGAGTTATTTGGCGAGTTTGCCCGACTAAATTTCCCCGACGAGTAAAAAACTCCGGTAAAAAATTTCCCACATTTACAACCGAGAACAAACACACTATTTAAGAATATGCACAAAAGCCCATCATCCCCGCTTCACTATGAGGTCGGGGATTTAGTTTGTTTAGCATACGACGAGTTTAGGTTGTATGGATTTGGGTTGGTTATGAACATCCTACCGGAAGGCGACTATGAAATCTACTGGTTCAAGGAAAAACTCATCGATGTAGAGAATGCGTTCGAAATATTGCCGGCAGAGTTGCCTGAGTCGTGGCAATAGGTTATATTATAGGAACCTAACAACGGAGAGTAAAGATGACCAACCCTGTCGCAGCACTGCTGCCTATTATTGCCCTATTTGCGTGCGCGCAAGGCGCCGAGTCGATTGACACTGGGGAGGATTCACAGGAATGGTGGTTATGTGACCACGTAGAATCTCAGTATTCGGCACTAGTGATTGCGGAGACGACTAATGATGGAGAATGGTCGTCAATCGAATTCAACATTTACGACGGCGATCAGTTTCATACGCTAGAATTGTTCGGCTACGATAGCGGATTGTGGCGTATAGAGGCAAACTTGATGGATCTTGACTGCTACTCAGACGATATTGGGGGAGATTTTGTCTACATCGAGTAAAAACCCATCGAATAGTCGTCCCTCATGGGACGAAATCTGGATGGAGATGGCACATTCCATCGCGAGACGGTCGTATGACCCAAATTATAAAGTTGGTGCGATCATTGTTAGTGCTGATAACACATCTGTGTTGGCTTTAGGCTATAATGGCAACTTTGCGGGTGGACCAAATTGTCGCGATTCTGAAGAGAGGGGCAAATCTGGCTTAATTCATGCTGAAGTGAATGCTCTGCTGAAGATGGACTATCATAATCACAAGCGGAAGGTGATGTATGTCACTCATTCGCCGTGCACTATGTGTGCCAAGGCGATTATCAACGCTGGAATCAACGAAGTTGTGTATGCTCGTGAGTATGACTACGAGTTGAGCGTTGAATTGCTTGGTGAGGCTGGGATAGTGGCTAGACATTGCCCATTAGGGCGGCTGTAGTGCGGTTGTAGTGCTTGGAAAAATAGTTTAGGTGTGATGACGTAGGCACGAAAAACCTTCAATTACCCCAATTCCCTAACTATGCGCTAGTGGTGCGGTTTCTCGCGGTTTATGTGGTGGAAACTTTTACCGCGAAAAAAAGAACAAAAATTTTGGCGTTTTGTCCCGTGCTGCGCACTACTTAAGTGGAGAGAGCATTTATGAAACTACTAATTGAAAACTGGCGCAAGTATGTGAATGAGGTAGAGGACTTCGATGACTTTGCCACAACACAAGATGAGATCCAGCAAAGTTTAGACTATTTTTATCAAGAGCACGCACCAAGGTTCGGTGAGCCAAAAGAATTGGGTGATTGGAAAGGACATAAGATGGTAGCTTTTGAGTTGCCCGAAGGTGACATCCTTTTCTTTGCTGTTGATGATAGTGGTAGAGCAAAGGCTTATGTTGGAGTAGCGCCTTTTAGAGAAAGCTATGCTATTGGCACAGTTCGCAAAGCCCACACCGAACCACGCTTTTCGGCTGCTGAATTGTATATGTGGCTTGCGGAAAGATTTGGTGGGAGTTTGTATAGTGATAAAGCACAAACAACAGGCGGCAAATCTATCTGGGCTAAGTTGAACAACAAAGAAAAAGTTCCTACTGAAGAAGACGGCGAAGGAAAATGGCGTTGGAGATTAACACTATGAAACTACTAATTGAAAACTGGAAGCGATTCCTCACCGAAGGCGAAGCCGATTACTTCCCCTGGCTCCAACAATTACGAGATGACCCGGAAAAGTTTGTTGAAGACCAACAAGATAAGGGTGGTCGTGTAGGCTCTGGGTCGTTTAGAACCGTAGTTGTTCCCGAATCCGACAAAGACTTTGTTGTAAAGATCTTGAAGTCTACGATGGATGATTCTTACATGAATAAGGTTGAAAAGCTGCTTGGTGATGAATACCCTGATGTATTCCCAAGAGTATTTGCCTATGATCCCGATTATAACTGGATAGTCTTGGAAAGGGTTCAACCTATCTCCACTGGAAACGAGCAAATGCTAGAAGAAGCGATGATTGCTACGATGCCCAAGCTATATCAGTTTGCTTATGATTTGCTCTCGCTAGAAGATGGTAGTCCAAGTATGGACACCAAGCCTTTTGCTATGTTGCGATTCATCGTGGAGAGTGCGGCTCGTATACTTCCACACCAGCAGTTTGCTCTTAGTATGCAGAAAGAGGAGTTGGAGTGGATCAAGAAGATTAAAGAATTTGGCTTGGCTAACGAGCCTTGGTTTGTACAACTATCTAAGTCCATGAAACGATATGGTGTAGATTGGGCAGATATTCGGGAGGGCAATGTTGGTGTTGATATGAAGACACATACCCTCAAAATCATTGACGCATCTGTGTTTTCGCGTGATGCAGGAGAGAAAGATTGGAATTAATCCTTGAAAACTGGCGAAAGTTCTTGACTGAAGGAGATGTCTTGCGTATAGGGGCGTCCAATAGAAATATAGAAAATCAAAAAAGTCCAGAACTCTATGGCAACTGCGGAATGCTTGCTATAGCTCTTTTAGAAGAAGGTATTAAACGCAACAAAGAAGTGCAGGTCGTTTTCCTTCATAGCACCGAAGATCCCCTTGAAGACGAAGACTATGAATTATATCATGTTGCCATGTATTATAATGGAAAATATTATGACGATCGTGGAGAAACTACAGAAAAAGAAATGTCTAGCCTAGTCCCCCTCGGATTAACAACTCCACAAAACGAGGAACCCCGCCAAGGGAGAGACTATAATCTAGATTCTTATATAGTTGATAATATGCAAGGTCTTGACTATATTTATAAAATAGTTGAGTCTCTTACAGGCTGGTCAAAAACTTGTGATGAATATAGGCAGAGGTCCATAAAATTTTGGGATGGAATAGACAATGAAACTCCTACTTGAAAACTGGCGAAAGTTCTTGACTGAAGAGGAAGTGCTAGTTGAAAAATGCTGGGATGGCTATAAACAAGCCGGTATGAAAAAGAAAGGTACCCGGATGGTGCCCAATTGTGTCCCCATCGGTGGGGCAAAAAACGAAGCGATGGAAATAGCCGAAAATCAAGGCGAATACATCGGCACCATAGATGATGTAGGTTCTGACCTTTATCGCATTACAAAGCGCTATGCCTCCTATGGAGACAACCTTGAAATGTTTAGAAACGGGACTGGTGTAATAAAATCTAGTGATAGATCAGCAGATGATGGTATAGTATACAAGAACTCTGATGGCGATGTGGAGCATAGAATTTATTTCTTTAGCTCTCAGAACGACGCTGCGGGCGCTATGATGTCTGATACGCAAGAGGTTGAGGCAATCGTTGGTGACTTTTCTGCTGAAGATAAAGAGAAGGGGATTAACGAGAACCTGCTGCTAGTGCGGATTCCGATGAACCAGTTGCCAAAAGAGGTTGAATTCTTTACAGACCCAGAGTTGGCAGGAACCCCCTACGACACTATTTATGGTGCGTATCCAGATGGTCGCGCTTGGACTCTCGCACCCAAAGCAACTGACATCCAGTTAGCGACTGATCTACTTAATTATGAAGAGGATGATTACTATGATTATTACTAAAGAAAGACTAAAGCAAATTATCAAGGAAGAGCTTGAGAATCTTGAAGAGTATTCTCCATATAAAGCTGGTGCTCGTCCAGATAAGCCTCACAAGAAGCCCGGTGAAATTAAGGACGACGGCAAGTATGCCGATCCTAAGCGTGCTCGTCCCAAGAAGCGTTACGAAGAACAGGAAGAGCTTGAGAATGTTATGGAAGTTGAGCGCGCGTGGTGCGTTGGCTTTGAAAAAGACGGCAAAATGCACCATGAACAGGTCAATGCTGACGCTGGTGGAGTTGCCGAGAGAAAAATAAAAAAGAAGCACGATGTCGGCGATGCTGCAATCAAGAGCACAAAAGAAGGCAAGTGCCCAAGATGATTATTACCAAAAAGGAGCCAATATCATGAAGATTACCAAAACAACACTAAAGCAGATGATTAGAGAGGCAATGGAAGACATGCAGGGCGAGTTCGATCCCTCTGCAAACATGCCAGTTCAATCATTTGGTGGTGAAATGACCGGAAAGAATTACCGGATAGATGGCGCTGCCGAGTTTTATGGAATCCCCGCAGAAGAACTCAGGGCTGCTCTTGATTTTGAAAACAGAACAGCAGAAGAGATCGACCAGATACTTACTGACACCATGGTAAGTGCCTATAAGTCTATGGATTTCAACAGTAGACACGGCGCGGGCAGAGATGGTAGAATAGGTCAAGTAGTCCTACAGATGCTGAGAGACATGTAAAATGAAACTTCTAATTGAAAACTGGCGCAAGTTTGTAAACGAGGAAGCAGAAATAATTCCTTTTCCTGGCTCTCAGCAGCAAGGAGGAGACGAAGAGTTCTCTTTCAGTGCCGCAGAACTTGATGCCGTAAACTCCTCTATCGCCAAGATAGTCAACACCGCCAAGAAGGTTCTTGGCGCAGAAGGCGAGATTCCGCAGCTAGAAGGCTCTTTCGCAGAGCCAGAAATGCGTATGGTTGCCGAAGATGTTGATGATGCGACAGAAGAAGAGCAGGCGGAAGCCGAAGCTCTCGGTATTACAGTTTCTCAATTACGAAGTGCTTCACCAGAGCAACTAAATCTCCGTCGTCAGTATTACGGACCCGAAGGCGATGTAGCCAAGCGAGGTCCAAAAGCAGTTAGAGGTCTTGAGAAAGGTCTTGGCACTATGTCTGCTGCCGATTTTGAAGAAGAAGGAATTGTTATTCCTGTCCCAGAAGAGGTTCTTCAATCATTTAGACAACTTGTGACCGATACACAAGAAATTGATGGTCTTTACACAGAAGCAAGAGATTGGTATCACAGCATTCGTGGTCTCTTGGACAAGGAAACAGGAAGTGACCAAGATGCTACGCTACTTGGGTTACTTATTGCGACCTATTCTCCAAGAGCTAAGTTTGCTCTCAATCTCGCCGAAGCTGTCTTTATGTATAAAGCCATACAAAAGGATGTGAGCGATGGAAAAGAGCAGGAACTAAAAGAGTATCTTGAAACTTTTCCAGGCGCAGAGAAGCGCACAGCGGGCGATCCAAGAGGGTTTACCAACGCCCACAAGGTTCCCAATTTCACTCTCAACTTGATTGCTCCTGAACTTGCTGGTTCTCGTGGAGAGGGCGGTGAGATGACCTATAACGATATGTATGAGTGGAACTCTACTATCGACACTTGGATGATTGATGCTTTCTATCCATCGTTGAGAAAGGCGTCTACATCGAAAGAATGGGAAAAGATTAAAGGCAAGATGATGGGTAATGTTGTTTCTTACCGCTACATGGCTCGCCTTGTAGCCTCAGAGGCAAAGAAACTCGGTCTTCTCCCCCACGAGCTACAGGCTCTTATCTGGGTTGCTTCACAGGTTAAGCAGACAGGTCAGTCTGACCTCGGCGTTACAACTCAGTTTGCTTACAACCAGATTAGAGATTCCATAAAGAATGTCGCCGCAATCAAAGAAGATCTTAGAGCGCTAAAGCAGCTTGAAGAGCAGGACTGGCTCGGCACTATCATCTCTACTATTGATGAACAGGGCTTTGAAGAAGCTGGTCGTTATGTAACCGAGAAGGGACAGGGCGTCCGTAGCATCACATCTAGGGGCAAGAAGGGTAGCCAATTTGGTTATTTCCCTACTCCTCCCAAAGAGCCGAAGGTCAAAGGACCCAAGGGTCCTCGTGTCCCCAAGGTTCCCAAGCCAAAAGAGATGAAGCCCTATCAAGATCCGAGATTCTCTGACCTTGCTACTTGGTGGGTTATGAATAATGTTATTCAGATGCCTACAGGCAAGTTCAACAATCTTTATGATTCAATTATGCTTTATCTTTCTTCAGACTTCTCGAAGGAAAAGGCTGTCCAATACATCCTCGGGCGTTTTGATCCCGAAGCGACTGCCTCCAAGGATTACTTCACAGAACAACGTGTTCGCGGCGTGAAGCTGATTGTTGAGAAGTTATCTTCTGAAGATAAGTCTGAAATAAAGAAGATGATCGAAAAAGAGATCCAGAAAGCTCTCAAGTCGAGAGACACGAAGGAGCAGATAGGCGATGTCGTCAAGAAAATCGTCAAGAAGCTTTACAAGGATCTGTCACTAGAGCACCCCTACATCATTGACCGCATCAAGGTCTGATGTTATATTATGGGTGTGAGCAAAGAACACACCGAACATCTTGACGAGCAGCATCCCCAAGCCACAATTGGGGACTGGGTGCTGTATACCAAAACCAAACTTTGTGGACTAGTTATTGGGGTTGACAATCAAACTGGTTTCATGCAAGTACATTGTTTTAACACAATGAACTTGAGGTGGCTAACCATACACAATTTTGGTCAATACAAGGTGTTATGAATGAAGGCGATCTAGTTAGACTTAAAACGCGATACCCCATTTGGTTATATTCTTATGGACTCTCAGATGGAGACTTAGGGATTGTGACCAAGCTTGACGCGGAAGAGGCTCTTGTCTACTGGTTAAAAATCAAAAGGCTGGGTTCTGTAAAATTAAATCTCATAGAATCTGTTCAATAGGAGAACAAAATGAAAGACAAAATTATTATTGGGCTATTCACCGTGAGCGCTTGTTTAACAGCGTTTTCGATTCATTATAAGCTTGATTCGATCAACACAGAAGTGGAGAGAGTCCACGTAGAGTCGATTGTTTCATCTGGAAAGGCAATTTATTTGCCAGGAAGCGTGTGCGTTTTAAAGGCTACTTCTGAGATCGATGTTAATAAAATGCGTGAATTTGCGGCTGCGTGCATAAACTCGCACGAAGATTGGCTGCTAATCAATGCCGGCAAAACTAATTATAGTGATGCCACTGAAGAAACACAGCCTTGACGATCTAAAAGTTGGAACTTTAATCCAAGATATTCAAACTGGAGATCTTGCGCTCCTAATCAAGAGAACTGATCTATTTGAATATGTTGAAGAGCAGGAACCTTTATGGATTTGGGAAATAACTTGGACAGGTCCCGCTACAGACTATTATAATCGTCATATGCCTTTCATCGAAGAGGCGGTAATAGGTCTTCTAAATGGTGGTGTCTGGGAAATAAAAGAAGATGACGCACCCTGACGACTTGCGCAGGGCTGCTTCCCGTGTTATATTACATGTGGGAGATATGATTTATGATATCCGCACAAAGTCGCGGGGATTCCTCAGAAAGCGTGAGAGAAGAATCGACATCATAGAGGATGACATCTACATTTGGTGGATTACTTGGTTTTCAGAAGATGACAACGTAGAATACAACAATGTAGATTTCATCGAAGAAGAAGGTCTAAAGATGTCAATCATAATAGGCTTGGTAGAAATCAACAGCATCAAACACGGAGAATAAGATGCCCAACTGGAATGTTTATAAAGTCTTTGCAAACGGCAAGCGAGCAAAGAGCCCGTATACTACTTTTGAAGCGGAAGAAGCTCAACACTTTTTTCAGAATATCTTACCAACTCTCGGACCAAAACTGAAGAAATCCAAGTGGATGGTCTTGGACACAGCCGCTCCGCAGGAGCGCCCGGAGGGCGGCACGATGAGCGCTGATGACATCCTTGCCAAGAAGCGCAACCAGCATCTATCAAAGATAGCTATAGAGCTATTTCCCGACATTGCAAAAAATAATGTCTCCACCTGCTTGATGTCTAACGAAAGCACAGATTGGAAATGGGCTTGGTGCATCGCTCAGGGGGCGACTCACAAATTCCTTGGCTTGCTATCAGAGAAGTTTGATACCAGAAAGGAGGCTATCGCGTGGATCGACACGGCTGGCATCTAGCACACAGGATTGGAGATCTCATCAGGGTTGTTGAGAAAACAACCATAAACACTCTTAGTGGGAATGCCGAAGTTGGTGACCTCGGCGTCGTAATTAATTGCCCGAAGGAATCATCTGGAATTTTATTTGTAGAAGTTTACCTGATGAAGTCGAGCAATATACGATGGTTTTCTCCTAGTGAAATAGACATAATCTCTAACATAGACGAGTAGCTCTCTATTTATTAATAGAGGGTTCTCGCAATGAAGCAGACCAATAGTTTTGTCGATTCCATGTCTCTGACATGTGTTTTGATAAACATTGGTCTGTTCTTATTTGCGTGCTGGTCTGGCTATTTACAATTACAATTACTAGCACTATTTAATGTTGCTTGTTTTTTATTGTATTTTCTTATACTGGGGCGTAAATAATGTATCAAAAATTTTGGAATCAATTCTTGTTGGAACAAGAAGGGGCTGCTGAGCCTACATTTAATTTAAATAATGCTGAGCCCACAAAACCAGACCCGACACCCAAACGCTCTTACCCGTCGCCCTACACCACAGGTGTTGGGGCTTATTTGCTTTCCAAGGGTTATGATCTAGATAGCAAGTTAGGTGATGGTGTCGATGGTGAAGTCTACGCAGCGATAAATAAAAAAACAGGACAAAAGGTTGCTGTGAAGTTTGTGCCCAGAACAACACAGGGCGACATGAATAGAGAAGCAGAAAATTACAAATTCATCAAAGACAATCGTGCCGCACTAGGCAAATACGCTAAACACTTTCCTGTTGTCTACTCTTCAACGATAGAAGAGGTTCCGCTAAAGAAAGAGCCAATTGACGGACGGAAGATGGAAAATGCTGTGATTTTTATGGAAGAGTTAGAGCCATTACCAGATGTTATCGCAAGAAGTTTATTTCCAGCTAGTGGTCAAGGAGACAAGACAACAAGAGTGAGAAAATTGAGAGATGAGAAGATGCTTTCTAATCCCGCGCTTGTAGAGAACTTTTTATCATTAATTTTTACAAATTTAGAATTCTCAAATGCTTGGATTCCTACTGTGACTGTTGACATGGAACTTGAGGCAATACCAAAGATTGTCGAACAGTTCTTCACTTCAAAGAACCCAGGTAATGAAATTAAAGTTGATTCAAGAGTTTCAATAACTAAAAAAGGTAAAAAGCTTTTATCCATCTTTATTTCTGTGCTGTTTGAATCAATGATAAACAAAGCCAGCAACGAAGAAGAGCAATCGTTAATCACCGATTACGAACAAAACATAAAACAAACTTTAACAAACTTATTTTTAAAAACCTATTCAAAATCTTTAGTCTCTGGTGGTGTTGATAGTGCTATGAAGCAATACTCTATTTTGCGAGGGATGGATCAATACCCTCTTGCTAGAGACGAATTGGAAGACGAATTCCCAGAGACAAAGAACATTCGTGATGCTATGAGAGAACTTGGTATGGTTGGGTTGAAACCCTTTGATGTTCACATGGGCAATGTTATGATGCGCCCTAAGACAAACGAGATTGTAATTGTAGATCTTGGAAGATTTAAAAAGTGAAAACCTTCAAGGGAGAACTATACCTTGTATGAATACAGCGCAATCTGTGAGAGGGTTGTTGACGGGGATACTATCGATGCTCGTGTAGACCTCGGGTTTAAGATGTGGACACACATTCGCATTCGTCTGTATAAAATAGATGCGCCAGAATCAAGAACTAGAGATTTAGATGAAAAGGCGCAGGGTCTTCGCTCAAAGGCTTATTTGAAATCAATAATGGATTCATGTGGCGGCAAATTTATTCTTAAATCTCACGGTGTTGGAAAGTTTGGAAGATGTTTGGGAACTATTTATGTTCACGGCGAAAATATCAACGAAAGATTGATTACAGAAGGTTACGCCGTGAGGTATAAAAAATGATTTTCTTATTTGTTCTCGTTATGAACGCAGCAGCCCAGGAGCCCGAAGATAATTCCGCTCAGATATACAGCAGCTATTGTGTCAGTTGTCACGGAGAGAATCTAGAAAAGATTCCATTAATAGAAGAGAGCACAATCGAACAAAGAGTTGAAGCCATTACTACAGGCATTAAAAGTATGCCACCATATAATTGGATTTTAAAAGATGGCGAAGCAGAAAAACTAGTTAAATTTATGGAAAACATTAAATGAAATTTCACACAAGATGGCGCAAGTTTCTTACCGAAGGTGGCAACGTCTTCAAAGGTGAGAATGTGGATTCTATTCCTCTTGCGTTTATCCAGCCCACATTAGAGCAATACTACGAAGAGTTATCAAGACTATTTCCCCAGCACGCTTCTAAGTTCGCCGACTTTGCTCCATTAGGCTCTGTCGGCAAGAAGGCAAAGTCTGGCGACATCGATCTAGCTGTTGATGTTGAAGAGTTGTTTCCGCAAGGGAAGGTTACAGATGAAGATCTACAAAGCTGGAACTTGAATCCTATCGATTGGAAAGCAACTTACGAAAAAATGGTCAAGAGAGCGAGGACTGCTAAGCCATCAGAAGTAGAATTGCGTGCTTTTCTGTATGAGATCGCAAGATACATCGGCGAGAACTCTCAGATCATCAAAACTGACTTGAAGAAGGTGCGTCCAGGGCAAATGTTTTCCCTCTTTCCTCAGATCTCGGACACTGGAGAGCAGAAAGACGTTGGTGTTCAGATAGATTGGATGATGGGCAACCGCAACTGGCTTAAGTTCTCTTACTTTTCTCCGGCACCCACCGAATCCCAGCCACTCCTCAAGGGACTACACAGAACTCAGTTGCTTTTGGCGATGTTCTTGGCGAAAGACCACTCATTCAAGCACGTCGGCGGTGTGTTTGACCGCAAGACAGGAGAAAAGGTGGCTCACAGCCCCTCAGAGGCTATGAGACTGCTCGGAAAACTCTACGGGTCCAACGTGTCGCCTGAAACTTTCAACACATTTGAGGGCGCGCTAGGGTGGTTAATGACGAATACGCCAGAACAAGACAAAAACAGAGCTATTGATGCCTACTTAACCATTCTTGACCGCACTAAGGGCAACAAAGAGACCTTACCAAGCGGAGAAGAGAACAGATGTGGTTACATTCCAGAAGAGTTGGAAGATTATTGGGTTCAGAACTGGAAAAGACTTGGTTTGAAGGGCAACATTCTCTGTAAGACTGCGAACGACAAGCTCAGAGCAGCAGTTGGTAGCGAAACTCTCCAAGAAGCAGCTACACCACGCATCGAAAACCTTGGAAATGCTGACATTGTTGCCCTAATTGACCTAATTCTTGGTGAAGAGTCTGTTTTAGACGCTTCTGAGAAGCTTGCAGGGCAAAATCTATCTGTAAAAATTGAAGATGGGCAGATATACACCAAGTATAAGAACCAACCAGAGTACAGAGAGGCTTATGAGCCGTTCAAAACCATCTTTGCTGCCCATGATGGTGACGGAGAATACGTTTTTGAGATGATCTCGCCCGATAATCGACCAGATTACGTGAATTATTTGACCGACAGCACCATTTTTGTGGACTTTTCTGGTCGGCTTACTGACGAAATGGCGAAATCTCTATCTAATGACCAGTTTACCTTTATGACCAAGGGTCAGATCCGCCACAACCAGTTCGATCTGACTGATGAACAGCGTCAAGAGTTAGTCGGTTTGCGTTCAAGGGCAGGAGAAAGGCTTAGAAAGCGTGATAAGCAAGAGATTGCGGAGCGCATCAAGGCAATTATCCTGTCTCCGAATGTCCAAAGCGTCCTGGGTGGCGGTGTTGAAGGTCTCTATGTTACCGGTGGAGAGAAAGACTTCAAGATTCCGAACCCCACCTATCAAAATCTACAGAAATTACAGGCTGGAGTCTATGCTGTGCTCTCTGGTAGAGCCGGAATTCGCAAGTCAATCGTAAAGCAGCGCGTAATTGATGGTGAAGATGGTGATAAGATCGTCCAAGACCTTCGTAGATTCCTATCTTTTGCCCAGAACGACATCCCATCAGGCTATAGAATGTTCGTAACCCCAGATGAGGCTATGGATCTTCTATCTAAAATGGACACGCCCGAGGGTAGAAAGCAGGTTTATGTGTTCTTGAACAAAAGAATCAAGAAGAAATCTGATTGGTATTCGCCAGAACAGCTTGAAGAAGCCATGAAGTGGTCGAGAAGGTATAAAAAAACTATTTTATAGATGAGTTGCGATCGTTTTTGTTAAAAACAAGTTTGAGGTAGCGATGATCACGACGCCAAGCAGGGTTTTTGACTATTTAAAGATGTATGGAGGGCTCCAAGATGCCTGAAAATTATAATCAACTCGTATTAGCACAACTACAATCACTATCGCAGGCTATAGAAGCCCTACGTGGCGACCTACAATTGGTTCGTCAAGAGATTACAGAGCTAAAAGCCAAAGAAGACAAGGTAGTGGAGCTTCGTGAATGGAAACAGAAGGTCGATGAGGTCGCTTCGCCGACTCAATTGGCTAAATTTGTTCAAGACATCCAAGATCTTAACAATTTCAAGACAAAAGCAGTCACAATCTTTGCGGTTGTTCAGTTTGGAATGGGTGCAGTGCTGTTTGCTATGAACTTTGTTAGTTGACAATGTTAATAATAGTGTTAAATTAAAGACATAGGAGCCATTATGATTCAACTTGGTGATTATGTAGCGCAAATGCACCCAAAAGAGACCTTTCCTCTTAAAAAAGGAATAGTTGTTGAGTCTTTGAGCCACTCTTACACGGTCCACTGGACCTCATACAATAAGAAATTCTTTATGGAGTTCGAAGGTGAAGCCTTTGAGGAACTTAATTCTCGTTATTTATTAACAAAGATGTCTTATAACCGCACTAATTATAATGTTGACATTATAGCTTTAAGCAAAGCAGGTTAAAATGGCATGGGAGAAGCTTGACACTGATAGGATAGAGCAAATCATCCGTCAGATAACAGGTAAAAAGATAGATAAGTCCAAAGAAATGGTCTCACCTGCCATAATCAAGGGTTCTGGTGTTGTTTATCTATGGGCTCCCACTAAAAAGACCTTATTGAAGGTCAATAGGGGCATCGCAATCTATGTTGTGAGTTATGATATGGATGAAAAGGAAAGAATTTTGATTTATGATGGCTATAACCTGCTTGCAATCCACCCAGATGAGATAGAAGAGATAGGATTTAACTGAAATGATGATGCAAATAACAAAAACTTGGAAATCTTTGCTTACAATAGTGTTTTTTTGGGTTTTTTATGCCCTTTTTGGCTTCGAAGTTACCGTTGTAACGCTAATAGCAGCTATTTTAGGTAATTTTTGGCAAAGTTCCGACATTTTGGTGTAGTAAACACGTCTTTGGGCGCTATTTACACTTGAGTAATGGAAAAAAAGAGCAATTTCGGTGAAATATCATCAAAAGACATCAAAATTGGCGATATTGTGGCTTGGTCCAAGTGGAATCAGCAAGATTCCGAGTGGAAACAGCTACTTGGAGTGGTCTTAGAGGTCAAAAACACCATCTTATCCAACAGAATGGTGTGTGTAACCCTCGTAATGCCGCTAAAAGAGCCTAAAATACCCCTTGAATTGTTCACTTTTTCACTAAAAATGGTCTCTTCGGGGGGCAAAAAAGAGGTATAAAATGGATATAATCGACCACATAGCAATAAAGGTAAGTGACCTAAAAGTAGCTGAGGCATGGTATTTAGGGCATTTAAACGCCGAAATCACTTTCAGAGACAAAAAATACATTCGTCTTAAGGTTGGGAATACCAATATTGCCTTAATAGATGAAAAGTTCTACCCTTATCCACATATTGGAATACTTGTAGAAGAACTGGAAGATCTTCCCAAGTTTGGAGAACGTATTCAACATAGAGACGGGACAATCGGCGTATACGTCAAAGACCCGTTTGGTAACTACTTAGAATACATCTGGTATTCTCAAAACCAGGGCGAGACATTCCTTAAATGAAAAACATCCTACATCCACTAGTCAAGCAGTTCATGCCATTCGCACAGGAACGGATGGGGTTCGATAAGCCACCGAGGCTTTTCTTGCGTAACGATCCAAAAAACGCACAGAACCCACTTGGTAAGACTGCCTATTATGATCCGGCGCAGAAGTCGGTAACTCTTTACATAAATGGAAGGCACCCCAAAGATGTTATGAGGTCTCTTTCCCACGAATTGGTTCATCATACACAGAACTGTAATGGGCAGTTTGATGGCGCTTCTGAGATGGGTGAAGGCTATGCTCAGAACGATGAACACCTCCGCGAAATGGAGCGTGAAGCCTATGAGCAGGGGAACTTATGTTTCCGAGATTGGGAAGACTCTATAAAAGGGACTATTTATAATGAATCTTTGCAGAAAGGAGCAAAAAACAAAATGTCAACTAAAAATTGGAAAGACAACGAACTCAGCACTTTGCTGACCGAAAAGTGGGGGTTTAGTTTTAATCTCCTTACAGAATCTCAGGAAGAAGAGGCAGCCGAAGAGGATCTAGATGAGGGGATGTGCCAACAGTGTGCTCCCAATCCTTGCGGTTGCGGAACTATGGAAGAGGGCGAAGAGCCTGAGCTAGAAGAAGGTGCTTCTTCTTCAGGTCGCGCAGTAACCCCAGATCGTGGCGGCGAAGACCGCAGAGCCAACGACGAGCGCAAGCGCCCGATGGAAGAGGCAGAAAAGCCCGATTTTCCCGATGTAGACGGCGACGGCGACAGAGAAGAGCCCATTTCCAAGGCTTCCAAGGAAAAGAAGGGTGATAAGGGTGATGACAAGGAAGAGAAGTCCGACAAGGATATGTCCAAAGTCCCCCCGCAGCTTCGTAAGCACGTCAAAGGCAAGATGGACGAAGCTAAAATTCGTCGCATAATCCGCAAGCTTGTAAAAGAAGCTATAAACAAAAAGGAGAACAAGTAAAATGGGTAAGAAATGGAAAAGACTATTAGTCCAGCGCAGAGCGCAAGCAAAGGCTGCCCCTGTAGCAAAACCGGTTGCTTCTAACTCTGAAATGATTGAGCGTATGGAGGCAGCAGCACCCGCTCCCGCCCCAGAGCCAGAAGTCATAGAAGAGGCTCCAGCCGTAGAAGAAGAGCCAGTCGTTGAGGTACCGAAGCTAAAGCGTCGTCGCTCTACTCGTCGTAAAAAGACCACAAGTGAGTCTTGAAAATGTCGAAGTGGCGTGATTTCCTTGATGGTGTAGAGCCAAGTCGTGATCTTGAGAGTCTCTTGGAGACTCTTGAGGCTGATCTAAAGAACGTCAAAGTTCGATCTCTCTCAGAAGAATCAAGATTAGCTTCTATCATAGATAACATAACCGAAGCTAGACTAAAAGTCAAGAAGCTAAAACAAGAAAATAAAGTCTTGCTTAACAAAGTTGCAATCCTTGAAGAAGACTTAGACCTATAGGAGACTTTTATGTCTGATCTCTATAACAGCATAGAAGAACTTATGCTTGAACTGGAAGATGAAGATGGCGATCCTGTAGGGGGTCGCACTCTTGCTATTGTGCCTGGAGCATTTAAGCCTCCGCATCTGGGGCATTTATCCATGGTCAAGCAATACGCTTCAGAAGCAGATGAGGTGATTGTACTTATTTCTTCTCCTCTCAAAGCAAGCAGAGGAATTGGCGGCAATCCAATCACAGCCCAGCAATCCAAAGAGATCTGGGAGATGTTGCTTTCTGACCAAGGGTTATCCAATGTCAGGGTAGAGATTTCACCAGAACCTTCTCCAATTAGGGCAACATACGAGTATGTCGGGGAAGAAGGTCCATTAGAGCCAGGAACACGACTTATACTTGGCGCTAGCCAGAAAGGCGGTGATTTCAAGCGTTGGCGGGGTGCTTCCAAGTATGTAAAGCCAGGAATTGAGCTTCTACCACCAGAAGAGACTGCCGTAGTCCCAGCCAACAGACCCTCTGGGGAGCCACACAGCGCCACTGACGCTCGTAAGATGTTGGAACAGGGTGTTGACGCCGATGAGTTTTTCGGAGCCGGTAGAACCGAAGCTGTGAGATCTATACTAGGACTAGACCAATTAGAAGAGATGTCTGCTATGGGTGGTGGTGCTGTTGCTGGATACGGAGCACCGCTTGGCACCAAGAAGAAAAAGAAGAAACATAGTGAGTATAATGAGTTATACTTATACAAAGAGGTTTTAAAACTACTTATGAAAGAAGGTATCATCAAATGAAAAATCCAGAAGATTTGCTTAGAGAGAATGTAAGAGATCTGATCTCTCTTGTCAAGAAGAAAAACAACAAACCTGTATCTGAAGAGAAGCAGTTAAGAGCCATTATTCGTGAGTTTTTAAAGCACGAATTAAGAGAGGCAGCCACTCCAGATAATGATCCGGCTCCTCATAAATCTACTGGAATCAATGTTCTTGAGGATCTTCTCAAAAAGATTATACCACAAGTTGAGGATGATTACAAGCTACTTACAACCTCTGAAGATCAAAGAGAATCTTATAGATCACACATCATTGATGCTGTGGTCAAGACTCTCACCCCGGTGGGGCTAAACAACGATGCTCCTGACAAAGAACCAATAGATACACTTGATGAAGAAATTGATGTTGAGATATCCGATGATGACGGTAAAGACGATATGTTTATCGACATTAATCCCGAAAAGTCCAAGGAAGATGAAGTAGAAGAAGATCCAAGAGAGACTTTCGGTATCGAAGGTAAGGATACCACAGGTCGTAACATGGCGTACACAACTTTCAAGAAAATTGAATCTCAAATCATCGATGCTTACGACATGCTCTCTAATCCCGAAGATCAAGAAGTTTTCTTTGACTACTTGATTGCCAACCTGAAGCTATACTTCGACAAGTTTGAAGCTGAGATTCAACCAAATGTCGAAGAACCCACCAACCAAGCCTATGATTCTGCTAAGGAACAACCGAGTGGTGATGCTGAGGGTGGTGAAGAGGAAACATTAGATCTAGAAATATAGTTTGACAGTCTTCAGGTTCCTTGTTACTATATCAATATGAAGAAGAGAAGATCAAAGTATAAGCATAAGAGTATTATTAATAAATTATTAAATAATAATATTATAAATGAAAGTAATCTAACATTTATAGATTCTTTAACTCTAGAAGATTTGATTGCTGTTAAACTAGAACTATCAGCTAGACACATTAATAACAAACTTTATGCTTTTAACCTATTATCAAATACTAATAAACTAGTTAAAGAAGCAATAATCAAGTTTGCCATCAGTGCTACTGAATCTAAAGTAGATGCTGCTAGGTTTCTTGGTTTAGATTACGAAGGTTTACAACGAATAGTTAGAGAGTATAACCTTCAGGAGTATTTTGATGAAATTAATAATTGAAAACTTTAGAAAGTTCTTGACAGAACAAAACTTTATTTCTGAGATCCCGTTAGAACAAGATGAAGAAGGTAACGTCATCCTCTATCACGTATCCAGAGTAGATGACATAGAAGAGTTAGACCCAGACATCGCAGCAAGAAACCTTCAGAACTACACCACCGCAGAGTATAGAACCTGGGATAGACCCAGAGTTTTCTTTTTTACTCGTCTCGGACAAGAAGACACTGGCATTGGTCAGATTCAGGGTGTCCCCTATCGTGTTAGATTGCGTCCAGACCAACTCTATCCGATTATGGATGACCCAGCAGGTTTGTCTTCAAAACAAATGCAACAAGAATGGATGACCGACAATGTCCCAGAGTTTGCTGCGAAGATTGGAGAAGCTCAGAAGTGCTCTTTTGGCGAAAAATACAATCAATGGCACATCTGCTCTAAGACCCCTGATTCCGATGGGCTCTACTACACAGATGAAAAGTTTGCTGGTAAAATCTTCTTAATAGACAACCCTAAGTTCCACCATCTCAAACCAAACACATACGAAATGGTTGCCAAGTTGGCGGAAGAGCGTTACAATAGTATAGGGTTCATCTACCCACAGAGCGGCGAAGAGGAAAACCAAATCGTCGCCTTGTGGAGAAAGGTCCCGGCAGAAAAACTAGAAAAAGAATTTTATTAGGAGGAACCATGATTGGTAAAAATGTATGGACCAGATTTGGAAACCATAGTTTGCGTTTCGGAAAGGTAGCAGAAGAGAAGATACTTGATGGCTGGGTATATGTAAAAGTTAATTGGGTAGATGATACAGCATTCGAGATGGACCGCCAGAGAGTCATAGAGATGAGAGGATACGACAAGTACATAGATTGGTATCGTATTGATAAAATATCGTTCTTTGAGAAAGAAAAACTAGTTAATACAATTAACAAGCTTTAATAAATTATGTTCTGCCCTGACGGACTCGGCGGGGACTTTATGGTAATTAGGTCCATATCTATCACGACCTATCGGATTCTAAACCCGTAATTAAAATGTAGGTTAGCTGCGGTGAGCAAGAGATCCGTGACCGAGTCATAAAGCGAGGTGTCCGAGTGGTTTAAGGAGCCGGTCTAGAAAACCGGTGTAGGGCAACCCCCTACCGTGGGTTCGAATCCCACCCTCGCTGCCACTGGTGGGTTTTAAACAAGATGTATAGAATAGATGAGTGGGTAATATACTATCAATTTCCTGACGCTGAAAACGAGAGTTTAAGAAAAGGCAAGAGGGCTGTCATTCTTGATAAGATATCAGATAGCCAATATGAAATTTACATAGATGATCCAGAAATAGATGAGAAGTGGAGACGTAAAAAAGTAAATGAAGAGAATCTTGGTACTATTGACTAGTTACTTTGAGTCGTGTTCAGTATGTGGCTGCGACCCCTGTGATTGCTATGACCAAGATTATTAGTTTATTATTCTTATTTTTATTTTCTTGCGGTAATGACTTCGTCATCACACCAGCAGATGTAGTAGAAGTAGAAATAACACCCCCCGAAGACACTGCCCCACAAACTGAAGTAATCATAGATTATTTTGTCCATCCATCCAAGCCTTCGAGCTTGGATGTTTTGGTTGTGCTAGACACTTCTTGTTCTATGTTCAACGACTATGAGAAAGTAGCTGCTGGAATGGACATTCTGAGAGGAGACATAGAAAATCTCACTTACGATTATCAGATGGCTATAATAAATAGCTCCCTTATGGGCAGCACTTATTTTGTAGGACCTTATGACACTAACACTAGCTCAATAGAGTTCCTGCTGGGAACATCTTTATTGTCAAATGATAATGTAGAACAAGGTTTCAAAAGTCATTATGAATTCGCTACAATAAGCGAAGAGGGTTTATTGTTTTTGAGAGAAGGGGTTCCAAAACTCTACATCTACATCTCAGACGAAGACGAACAGAGTGTTATTCCTGTAGAGATTTTCAAAGAGTGGTTGGATGAATACCACGGCGAAGTTGATTACGATGCCTTAACCATCACTATGGTTGAAAGCAGCCCCTATTGTAATAATGGACCGGGAAACATAGGCTACAAATTTGACCAATTCTCTCAATTCTTCAACAAGCGAGCAATAGACATCTGCGGCGACTGGCAGTTGGCTTTAGCAGATAGTAGTTTCCTAGTGACTGAGATTACTTATCTAAATTTGTCTAGAAGACCAATTGAGGATTCGATTGTTGTTTATCAAGATGGCATTAAAGAAGAAAACTGGTACTACTTAGGTTCTACCAACACCGTCTATTTTGATTTTGAAATTCAGGATGGCGCAGCAATAAAGGTTGGTTACGATTCAATAGTGGAGTAAAGATGCTGACTGCGATGGGCGATGTAATGCGAGAAGCTTACAAGCGCAACTGGATTACAACTCGTGATGGGAATGTTGCCGCTAGGTTTAAGGGCTCCAACACGGTCTACATGACACCCTCCGGCATTAGAAAAACACTTCTATGCCCCGAGATGATTACTAGAATGAGAATTGCAGAAGAACTTACCTTCTCTTCTCGGATGAACCTGCAAGTCACGGGTGAATGGGAGATGCACTATCTTATTGTAAAAGATGTAAAGCAAACAACAAGCTCGGTTCATCTGCATCCACCAAACATTGTTGCTGCTATGTACGCTGGCTGGGAGCTAAAAGAGATGGTTGAACCTTTCCCAGAAGTCTTTCGCTACACTCGTGTTGGACCTAATGTTGCTGCCTGGGATGCTCTATCAAAAGATCTAGCACGACACACAGCAAGCAATCTTGGAGTTGTAGACGGCATAAGAAAATTTGACATAGTAGGTCAAAAGAACCACGGCGTGACTGCTGTTGGTAAAGATCCTTGGGAAGCGTTTGAACACATAGAAAGAGTTGAACACATTTGTCAGATTGTGTTAGCATCTGGTGTACAACCACCCGAGAAGAAAAATGGAAAACCTAAAAAATTCAATTTGTTTGTTCGACGTTGACGGAACACTAACTGAAGCCCGCAAACGAATAGACAAGCCGATGTTAGACTCTTTGAGAGAACTATCCTTCAACACAGAGATAGGTCTGCTCACTGGTTCTGGTCTCGACTACATCAAAGAGCAATTATGGCCACTTCTGGCTGACCAAGAACTAAGCCTAAACTGCCACATCTTGCCTTGTAATGGGATAGAATACTATATCCCAAACCCAGAATCACCCGGAAACTTCATAGAGATTCACAAGAATTCTATGTGGCATAAACTTGGATTCGAGAAATTCCAGTTTGTGATGAAGACAATGATGAAACTACAAGCACAGATAGCTGAATCTGATTACGACATTTCTTTTACTGGTCATCACTTTCAGAACAGAGGCTCAACTATTAACTGGTCTCCTATCGGAAGAAATGCGGAGAACGGAGAACGCCAGCAGTTCAAAGCAATGGACAAGATCTATGGAATCAGGAGTCATCACATCCATAAATTCAGACAAATCTTGTTGCACCAAGGCATCGATGATGTTACAATAAAGCTGGGTGGCGACACATCGTTCGACATCTATCCAACAGGATGGGATAAAAGATATGCTCTCAAACATTTTCCTGAATCTGATTGGGATGCGTTCTTTGTTGGAGACAGGTGCAGCCCTGACGGAAACGATTATGAAATCTATGAGCACCTCAATCCCCTCGGAAGATCATTTGAGTCAAGCGGACCAGAAGAAACAATAGAAATAATAGACATTCATCTTCACAAACTGATAGGAAGCTTAGATGACTACTCATAAAAACATGTTTGATAAACCTCGCCGAAAGACCATTATGGTCAGCGGCGGCTTTGATCCAGTTCACATTGGACACATTCGGATGATCATAGAAGCCTCAACTTATGGCGATGTGATTGTCGTAGCAAATTCAGATGGCTGGCTATTCAGAAAGAAGGGCTTGGTCTTTATGGAGTTCGAACAGAGAGCTGAGATTCTTGCTGCCGTCAAGGGAGTAATCAAAGTCTCTGGTGTTGATGATTCGGACGGCACCGTTTGCGAAGCCATCAGGCGATTGAAGCCTGATTATTTTGCCAATGGTGGAGACAGAAAAAAGCATAACACTCCCGAACAAGCTGTGTGCGAGGAACTTGGTGTTGAAATGCTATGGGGCATTGGTGGTAACGATAAGGCTAATTCTAGTTCTGATTTAGTCGAGAGAGTAAGGGTTCCCGGCAAGGTTTCCGATAAGTAAGCCCTATTTACTATGAGCTATGGATAAAGAGTTTAAAATGAAGACGCTCAAACTTGACTTAACATACCGCCCGGTAGGTGTTATCGACTGCCTTGAAGCCCTTGTCCTCTGCATTGTGGGCAAGGCAACAGCAGTTGAGGAATATGATAGTGAGGTAAATTCCCCATCAGTATCATTTAAGATACCATCGGTAATCGTTCTGAAAAATGTTGTAAAATTTATAAACCAAGGTCTAAGACCCACTCGCAATAATATTATTTGGAGAGATCACAGTAAGTGCCAATATTGTGCAAACAATTTCGCGCTAAGTGAATTAACTCTCGATCACGTAGTACCACGCTCTCGCGGCGGCAAAAATACTTGGACCAACCTCGTGGCTTGTTGTAAAAAATGTAACCAAGCAAAGCGTGATAGAACGCCAGAAGAAGCAGAAATGGAACTACTTAGAAAGCCACTAAAACCACATAACTCAATCTTGCGATATGCAAGTAAAATTGAGCCTATTTGGAACATTTATCTGTGGTAAACCGCTGCATCGTCGGTTAAAACGGTGGGTGGCTGCCGCTCCAAACGTAGGCAGAGGTTTTCGGTTATCCTACATTCTAGACACAAAACCGATAAGCCGACATAGCTCAGTTGGTAGAGCTTCTGTTTTGTAAACAGGGGGTCGGGGGTTCGAGTCCCTCTGTCGGCACCATTTTATCTTGGAGGAGAGATGAGAGGAGAAACCAGAAGAGAACGCTATGATAGCAAGGCTATAGAAGCAAAGACGTTCCCTGTAAGCCTCACAGCAATAAACTTTCATTGTGATGAGAACCTTGGTTATCTTATCCGCACCGCCGCTTGCTTTGGAGCAACAGCCGTAAATGTAATTGGCTGCATCCCAGACAAAAAAGAATTAAGAGCCTTATCTGGCTCACTAGTCGATTACATCCAGATAAACCAGTTCTCAACACCAGCAGAGTTTATAGAATTTTCTCGTTCTGAAAACATAGAACTTGTTTCAGCAGAACTAACAGAAGGCGCCTCCAATCTTGAGCACTACTCATTTGATTATGATAAAAAGATTAGCATCGTGGTTGGGAACGAAACGACAGGCGTTCCAACTCAAATTTTAGTAAATAGTAAAATTATCTACATCGAGATGCCCGGGATTGGCTATTGCTTAAACACAGCACAAACAGCCAACATTATGCTTTATGAGGCAGTCAAACAATACAAAAAACAAATCAGTTTTTTTAATTCTATTAACGAGAAGCAAACTCCTGTGCTAATGTAAAAGAGTCCACCAAATAGGCGAACTTACTATTTAAGTTAGTCACAGGAGTTTTGATGGCTAAGAAAAACTACATTCTTGATACGAGCGTCTACCTAACAGATGCAGATGCACTCTTCAAGTTTGATAATCATGACATTTATGTCCCTCTCAAGGTGCTGGAGGAAATAGACAAGCACAAGAAGCGCCAGGATTCTGTAGGAATCAATGCACGCCGAATTATCCGCACTCTTGATGAGTTGCGAACAAAAGGCAATCTACAGAAAGGTGTCAGGCTAGATAAAGGAAAGGGCGTCCTCAAGGTTATCTCTTATGAGGTCTTGAAGGATGTGGTCTTCCCCGCCGACCTCGATCTTAGCATCCCAGATCACATGATCATAGCGACCGCTATGGCTGTTCGTGAAGACTCAACAAGAAAGACTTGTGTTGTCTCTCGCGACATCAACATGCGAGTTATCTGTGATTCAGTTGGACTCCCCGCCGAAGACTACACTACCGAAAAAGTAGTAACGTCCTCGGATGAACTTTACTCTGGTTTAGCAACTCACCTTGTGGACGACCAAGTGGTCGATCGCTTCTATGCCGGAGAAGACATCATAATCAGCGAAGACGAAATAGAGCACGAATGGCATCCAAATCAGTACATCCTTTTGGTGTCCAACGCTAATGAGAAGAAGACCTGCATAGCAAGGTTTTACACCCACTTCCAGCCGTTGAAAAAAGTTATTCACTCAACCATCCCTGATTGGAAAATCTCATCAAGAAACAAGGAACAGGCGTTCGCAATCGACCTCCTTCTAGATCCGAATGTAAGCGTTGTCTCACTTGTAGGTCGCGCTGGTTCTGGTAAGACTCTTTGTGCGATTGCCGCCGGACTACAACAGACGATTGGTTTGAGAGGCAACAACCATTATGACCGAATGATTGTTTCCAGACCAGTTCAGCCGCTTGGTAAGGACATTGGATTCTTGCCTGGAACTATGGAAGAGAAGATGATGCCTTGGTTGATGCCTATCCAAGATAACCTCCAATTTTTGGTCGGAGGCGACAAAAAGACTATGCAAATGTATATGGAGAAAGGCAAGATTGAGATCGAGGCTTTGACTTACATTCGTGGTCGCTCAATAGCAAATGCTTTCATTATTATTGACGAAGCACAGAACTTGACAGCACACGAAATTAAGACAATCATGACTCGTGTAGGCGAAGGAACCAAGATAGTGCTCACAGGCGACATCGAGCAAATTGATAACGTCTATGTAAATGAGACCTCTAATGGACTTGCTCACTGTGTTGAGAAATTCAAACAGTTCCCGATTGCTGGTCACGTCACCTTCACAAGAGGTGAGCGC
>WLWF01001005.1_pt1 | contig 25259 bp, 49 predicted proteins | sample 6718331 | NCBI WGS metagenome assembly WLWF01 (sample SAMN12718692, study PRJNA515312) | sponge metagenome | isolation source: marine sponge | host: Mycale hentscheli | place: New Zealand: South Island, Marlborough, Capsize Point | collected 2003-05-01
TTGTCTCCAAAGTTATCAAACACAAAACTGTAAACAGGAGACCCTCCTGAAGGCGTGAACGATACTCCGATTTGCGACATCTCAGGGTCCTAGCTGGGCTAGGATTCCGAAGTCAAAGCCCGGCAAGGCGCTTGTACTTCTGAATGCTTTCCGCGTCAACGCCTGTCGCAGGAAAATGTCTATTAGACCGCACAGACTCCCTGAACTCGTCAGACCCTTCTGCAAGGAGCTGGAACACGTAGTCGTACTCATTGACAAGTATTTCCATCACTTCGTCAGAAACACCCTGCTCCTGGGCATTCCCTACGGAGATATGCAGATAAGCAAGCATATTCCGAAGATCTTGTTCTTCTAGTTCGTCGTAAGGCACGGAAGGAACTTTTGGCCCTTTCGCTCTCAAAGCATAGTCCCAAGCAAGTCTAGCTGTGTCCATGGGATCGCCGAAATTGAACATTAGAGTATTCGCTTACGATCAATTGTACCTAAGGCGCTTAAGCTTAGCAAGTTGCACCATTACGTCGCTAGCGGCTTGCGTCGTGTTAGCGGATTGGATGGTAACGTTATTTGTGACGTTGTCACGCGACATACTTAATACGGCCCCGGCAAGCTTGGCGAAGTCGCCACCTGTTCCAGGAGATGCGCTAGAAGCGTTCATCCTAGCGGAGGAGTTTACGTTCACCCCACCCTTCGGAATGCTGAGCTGTTTTGTCAAGTGGGCTGGAATAATAGTGCCCGCTCCCGGTGCTTTCCATGTTCCAAAGGCCGGTGCGTTGATCATACTTAGAGCCCCACTGGCTGACAGGAAGGCTTCTTTGCCTAGTTCGTTGACCTGATAGCTAGTGCCACCCGAAACAGGTCCCCCCGTAAACATTCCGTCAAGGGGCTTCTTGCTTTCAAGCCTAGCTTGAGCCGTTTCTCTTGCAGCCTTCAAGCGTCCAATAGCAGTGATCTGGTCATCAATAGACTTCAGAGCAGCCGTCCTGTTGGTTGCAATCAGTCCAGCTTCTTCGTTTTTCATATCCCTAACCGTTGTAGCAAGGGCGTCGTACTCCCTGTCAATGTCTTTTATTCCTTGCTCTTCGACGTCCAACTTTTTCTTAAGATCAGCCAAGGCCTTGTCGTTCTTGTTTTTCAGTTTTTCCAGTGCAATTTCTTTGGCTTTGTCGTTTGCTTTGGACTTTTCCTCGAGGGCAAGTTTTTCTTTATTGTATCTGGCCTCCGCTTCGGTCAGGAGAACGCGCTTATTCATTTGTTCAAGAGCGACTACCGCTTGTAGTCGTTCTTTTTCCGAAAGGTCTTTGTTCTTTGTCTTGGCCACAAGCTCTTTTCTGCGTATAGCCTCAAGCTTTCTCTCTGCATCGGTTTTGGCGCTGATCTCTCCCTTCTCTAAGTCGTAAGCCTCCCTCAGCTTAGACAGTTTTTCGGAAATACGCTCATCCTCTGCGTCGTACTTGCTAGTCATCGCCTCTTTCGCATCTTTATACATAGCTTTCTCCTCTGCGATGCTTTCCTTTACCAGTTCCATCTTCTCTTTTATTAGGGTTTTCTCCTCTTGCCCTGTTGACTTAACCAGATCAAGACGCTCTTTCAACCCCTTCAAGCCCTCCTGGATTGCGTTAGTTGCCTGCTTTCCCAGCTCCTCGTACTCTTTTGCCGTCATACCTGTTTCTTCTTCTAATTCGCCCATCAGCCTGATCTGATCCTCAAGCGCAGTACCTGTACCTAGAATCATGTCAGTACCTTTGCGGAAGGACTCAATGAATGCCCGTCTGACCCCCTCAAGGCTATCGACCAACGTATTGACGCCTGGAATATTCCTTATCATGTTTCTGAGCTTGAGTAAACCTTCTACAACCAAATCGATAGCCTTGAGGACTACCTTAAGGCCAACAAGGAAACCGTTAAAAACCAGCTCAACGACCACCCCTATCTCATCCATGAGCCTTTTCACTAGCGCTGTCATTCCGGGTAGGTCGTTAGTGATGCTTGCTCCAAACTGAGCGAGTCCAGCACCGGCTCTTAGTATGCTCTGGCCAAACCCGTTAAAGGTATTGTTCAAAGAGTCGAGTGAAAGAGTATTTAGGGTGTTGATTTTGTTTTGAACCTGTTGAATAGTCAGATCATCAAAAGTGGCTTGAAGAGCCTGCATTTCGTTTGCCAAGCGCTTGACAGCCTGCTCCGAGACTTCGATGAAAGCATCCTTGAAGATGTCAGCTGTCATCGCTCCAGCTTCCATTGCTGAGACCAGGCTCGTGAACTCGGTGTTGTTCTTAACGTAAGTGTCAAGCTGAGACCTTAAAGCACCATCCATCTGAGACAGCTGTTTTGTAAGTTCTTCCGCCTGAAGCTTTCCCTTTCCGAATACCTGGGCGATTGCTTCCATGTATCTGGAAGTCTGTTCCGAGTTCAGGCCAAGCTGAGTGGTTCTTGCCGTCATCGCGACAATGACCTTCTCCGTATCCTTCAAGCTACCGCCTGCAGCAATAATAGTGGGAGTCAATCTCTTATAAGCCTTCTCAACTTCGCCAAGGTCGGCGCCATAGGTAAGAGCGACAGCCTTTGAGGAGGCCATCACGCTTGCGACTTCTTCCTCTGTATTCAAGAATCCTGTGAGGGTTAGCTTGAGGTTCTCTACATCTTTCGCCCTGTCGATCATCGCCGGACCCAGATTCATGATAGCTGAAATGGTATTCATGATCGCGGCAGTAGCCAAGTTGGCAGCTGTCTGGATCAACGTAAGCATTGGAGCGAAGCTGGTCATGCCCTGTTTGAGCTTGCCCATAAAGCTGCCGCCTTCACCCATCTTCCCAAGAGCTCCGTTGACTTTCTTCATGCGGTCAGTCAGGATCTTCCAGTCATTGGTCACCTCCCCTGTCGCTCGACTAAACTTTTCAGTTTTATCTCTCAGCTGTTTAAGGATCCTCGCCTGTTCTTTGAGCTTGGCTGGAGTTCTTCCCAGCTCTCCATTGACGGCTCTATAAATGTTGCCAAGCTGTTTAGATTCCTGTTTTATGTTCTGGATCTTCTGAGCCACAACTTTTCCGTTCTTGAATTGAACGTCAACAGTCGTCTGGAGTGTTTGATTGAAAGCTGTGTTTAACCTTGCCTTGGCCTGCCCGGCTCCTTTATCAAAGGTGTCAAAAAAATTATTAATGCTCGCTACGGCTTGACTAGAGTCTACATCTAAGTTGAAAGTAAGATTTTCAGCCACGTCAGATCCAAAGCTGGACTAGGCTTCCCAAGAAAAAAGGCCCTGGCAAGGGGCCTTGGTGTTTTTGCCGTAAGTATCGTGGTTACGGACTTTAGGTAATCGATTGAACCGTAGAAGTTGCAAGTCCATTGCCGTCAGTAAGACTGACTGCCTCTCCAACTGTGTAGCCAGAGCCTGGACTTGTAACAGTAACAGTACCGATGACTTCTCCTGTTGCGTCGGTTTCGATTGTACCAGTTGCGCCGACACCAGTGGTGCCATCAATGGTAACAGAAAGGGCCGACTCGTTAGGAGGAAAGCCGGACCCAGTAGCGGGTCCGACCGATCCGATACCTCCAGTCAGCTAAACGATAGGATCAAGCTCAAGCGCGTAAGCGCCGTAGCCACTGATCGAACACTCCCAGGAGACGATCGAAGCGACTTCGTTGGACTCGGTGTAACCCATCAAAGTGCCGTAACCATAGACGGACTCAACAGAGCCTGTAGGGCCCACACGGACAAGCTTCACGCGAAGGCTGTCTGCCACGGTGTTAGCTTCAGTAAGACGCAGGATCTGATAGCCAGTGTCCTTGAAGTCGGCAACGCCGCCGAGTGAGATGCTGAAGCTCTTCGTGGTAGCAACTGCCTGGTTGAAGCCTTTCGTCTCGTCGTCGTAGGTGTAGATGTCCTCGGAACCAGTATCGGTCTCGAGGGAGGCTGAAGTCAAACCAGCAAGACGCACAGGAGTGTCAGTGCCGTCCATCGCGAACGCAGAACCGCCAACAGTGAAGATGCCGTTAGAATAGGCCACTGCGCCTGAAGCAAGCGAAGTGGTGTCGATGAAACCAGTCGTAGGAGCGTCGGCGGCGGTAACGCCAGTGAATGACACATCAACGGAGGTAGAAGTAAGGGGAACGATATAGAAATCGTACCCGAAGGCTGCTGAGAAATTTGCCATAAAAATACTAGTTAGGTGGACTAGGACGAAGAAAATTCGGCAGGTCTTCCCCACCTAGGTATAGATTGCCAATGAGCCTCGGAAGCCTGTTTATTACCCTCAAGCAGGGTAGATAGGCATATTTGACTTGATTACTACCTGTGACTGGACCAGCGAGCCTAGTCCGTCTGGTGTAGCAACAGTCTGAATACTGGCAGCCCCTACGAAACGGCGCACGAGATAGTCAGTTACGGCTTGCAGATCAGCTCCGTTAGCTGGCTCCCACAGAATACAGAAAACACTGAACGAAGTCACCATGTCAGGCGCGTCTGTTAAGTAATTTTGCAGAGTGGTGGTACCTACATCCTGAATAACACACTCAACTCCACTGACGTTACGCAGGGAAGGCAGGTCTTGACCAGGAGAGACCACTGAGAGCGCCGTCAAGGGGTCGCTGTTCCCTTTGAAGACATATTCACCCAACAAATCTAAGAAGGCTGTGTCAGCCGACAGGGCGTCATAGATAGCGCTTGCGCTAGTAGGGAATTGCTGTGACATAGGACCTGTGGTGATCGTTTTAGTATTCCGCTACGGTAGAATAAGTGCAGACATACCACTGGAGGCCCTATGCAGCCGAAGAACAGAGACCTCAATCTCCGTGGTGATGTCAGGAAAGTAATCTGATGCACCCCTCCCAGGATCACGCTCCCGTGTACGAGCGAATTTCAGATTATCTATTTAACATGTCCGCTCTAACTCGCAGAGAAGCCCGTCAGCAATGGCGCACAGCTATCAAGGAATGCTGGGACAACCGCTGCGCTTACTGCGGCGCCACTCCTATCGCAGACGAATCCCTCACAGATCTTACGATCGACCACGTTCGCCCAAAAAGCAGTGGTGGAGAAGATCGCACAAGTAATTGCATCCCTGCATGTCAAAGATGCAACCAAGACAAATCTTCCCAAGAATGGGTTGCTTGGTATCGGATGCAGCCCTTCTACACAATTGAGTCCGAGTGGAGGATCCGCCAATGGCTGTCCAGAGGCCTGTCTGACTTTGGCCAGTACGACGAAGAGGACGCCAAAGTGCTAGACAACTACATCAACTCAATAGGAGTTGAGTGGCCTACGTCCTGAGCGTAACGTTTTCCATCGCAATAATCTTAGTGTTGATGAGGGGGGCAGTGAGTCTAAAGCTGTCTCCTTTGTTGTTTTTGAAGGTTAGGCGCTTACCGCCAGCAGCTTCTCGAGCTATAAGCAGCCCTTCGTAGCCACCTGGCACTGCTATGGGATGCAGCAGAACAGCGTCAGCGGAGACCAATAAGGGATCACTGGGGACGTAGTCCTGGCTAGCAGAGGAAACCAGTTCTTTGTAGCAGAACAAGGCCCAAGAAGGGATCAGGCCAAGACGTATCCCCTCAATCATTGCAGCACCATAATGGCCATCAGGTAGGTCAAGATCCTCCCTAGGCTTGTAGACAGAGAAGTCTTCATACCCAAAAGCTTTCTTCTGTCTCTTGGGGTCCCTGTTTTGGTTTGCGATGACAGAGGTCTGCAACGCAACAGGAATCTCTGCTTCGTGCATTCTTTTGTGGTGCAACTTCTGAGAGTTGACAATAGCAGTCAAAACATACTGATAAGGCAGCTCTGGGTAATTCAGCCAGGAAAATTCTGGGTCCCCAGGGAAGAACGACTTAAGCTGCCAGTAGTAGTCTTCAAAAGGGAAACCAGTTCCCTGGCTTACTCCTTTCCCTCAGAAGTCTCCTTATTACCTTGCTCCTCTGTAGCGAAAGCCTCTAAACTCTTTTTCTCCTCATCTTCGTACAGCTCGTACAGCCCTTGGATCAGGTCAGGATGCAGTTCCATCGTGTCCTCTGCGGTCCAAGAAGAGTTGATTCGGCTTACAAGCAAGGCAGTAGCCCCGACAAGCTTATGACGCTCCTCGTAGGCGCTTAAAGACAGCATCTTTTCAGTAAGGCGCTCTCGGTATGGGTCGAGATAGTCGGCGCCCTCATTTGACTGGATGTCCTTGAAAACAACTTCAGAAGGATTTCCAGACTCTTTTGCAATTGACTGTACAAGAGTGAAAAGCTCGGAAATTGATCCGTCAGAGCTTGAAACCGCCTGCGCAAAAGCTTTTTCGCCTACCGTCAAGTACCCCCTTCTCTCAATTTCGATCTTACCTGACTCCTCTGTGCCAACGGTTTCAATGATCGGCTTCAGGCGAGGCTGAACGACGAAAGGCAGTTTGCCAGTTTTCTTCCGAGCCATCTTGCTTTGTTTTAGCTGACGTATGGTACCTAAATAACGAAGTCGCCAAGACCTGTCCTAATCGTGTCTAGCAAAATCTTACTTATATCAACCTTATCCTGGCCGTGGCTACCATTCAATATTGCTTCCACCCATGGCCTGGCTGGGATCAGCACAGTATTCGCATTCTTGTTACCGTAGGGCCGGATATACCCGCCGTAATGGACCAGTGAGGCGTAAGGAGCAGAGTAAGTGATGGTTAACTTTGACTGAGTCACTTGATGGCTTATATTGAGCTTCTGGCTGGCGTAGAGGCCGCCGGTATCGTAGATGTCACGAGTAGTACCAGCCACCGACCCGTTAACCCTAACCGTATTCCTTGGCCAGCTCCATGTGTTACTCTCAAGGGAATTGTAAAGAGCCTGCTGAAGAGCCGTGGCGCATTTGTCGACACCTCTTTGGCGTAATTGGGTAAGGGTTCTTTGGAATGTTCTAGTGGACGACTTGCTCCATGTCTTGTCAAGGTTAACCTTGGGCATTTTTACTACGGCAACGGTCTTAAATCCTTCCATGGTTAATTCTGCAGCTCGCTACCAGTGATCTGGATTTGAACGCCACCAATCTCCTTGTAGATGATGGAATCGATGCCCTCGCCGCCAAAAATGCCGCTAGAACGCTGAATCTTGGCCGCATTCATGATGAAGTCATCGCCAAAGCGGAATTCACACTCAGTTCCAGTTGCTAACCAGGTGTACTGTGTAACAACTTCAGCAAACACAAGCCCAGTCTCGTCGGAACTCTCCAAATCCCAGTTATCAGGCACTTCAGTCCACTCTAATGCATATCCACGGTAGTAAAATTGGTCACCAGAGCCACCAGGCATCATGTTGCCGTCCAATTGCGATTCCAACGGTAGCTTCTTAGACCCTGAAGAGACCCCGCTGTATTGGGCTCTCTTGACGAATAGCTTGACCAGGTATGAATCCCCCGCAGCTTCCTCCCAGCGCCCGCCTACGAGGCTCACAGCGCCCTGAGAAGGCACGAGCAGCCTGCCGTTGATGTAAGGCTTCAGGGGACTTGCCATAACACTTCCTAAGTCCCTTTAGGTTGCCATTAAGAAAGGGGCACGCAGCCCCCAGCTTCTCGCTTACGCGACTCGCTTGTTTCGCGCTATGCGCTCAACGGCATTTTGAGCAACTTTCGACTTCCCCTGATAAGTATTTAGCGTAGCGTGCATTCACTGGTCTAAATGCTTGACAACCTTTACACCACATCTGAACAACCTCTTCTTTTCCGATAGCGGCCATCATTTCATTAACTTCAGGGCTATTTTCAGGATGACCAGACATGGTAATGATTAAAAGCTGTGTTATTATACCCAGAAGGCATTAAATACGCTAATTATGACCTAATAAGAGCAGTTCCACCGCCTGGATTCCCCAAGAAGCCACCGAGACAGACGCAAAAGCTCATGATTTGAGCGATTTCGTCCTTGATCTTCAGCTTTTCTTGGCCAGCACCACCAACTCCACCATTAGTCACTTCCCATTCGAGTACATCTGCCTTGACCAGTACCTTCTGACCGTCAGCCTGCTCTAAATTCTGTGTACTTTGAGAAGCGTTAGCCACATCATAAGCATCTAAGAGCGCTACCAGGTCGGTTGCAGCTGTAACACTCATGACTTCTAGGTCATTCATGCAACCGGCAATACAATCAAGCGTATAAGATCCGAATGGTACACCCAAAGCCTTGATTACGCGGTAATCATCACCTTCTGTGTACACGCCAGTGGTATCAAGGGTTGCCATTTGGTATTATAGCAGGTCTCTAGTAGCTTTCCAAGCTGATATAATGAAGGACAGCTTGCCGCCGGTAGACACAAAAATGGTACTTCAGATCTCCTTAGCTCTACTGTTAGCCGTCCGCTGTCGTCAGAAAGATGCCGCTAAGCAGTTACTAGCAAAGATCTACCATGACTTTAGCGAACAGCAAGCCAAAGTTACCATGAATCGCCTTATCTATCTCCTCGAGCCATCAGAACGTGACTGGATGAGAGACTTAGCTTGACTCTGCCCCTAACTCTGCCCCCTCGGATACAAGAACCCAGTACTAGGTCTAGTAGAACCACCACCACTACCACCATCGCTGATGTTATTCGCGATCGGATCAGGAGTAGCAGGTGCATACCCATCGTCAAAACCAGGGACGTTATAGCTACTGCTTAGATCGTTAATAAACGCAGTCGCAGAAGTCCCAACGGCCACGCCACCAGCAGGGGGCTCTTCCGTGGCAGCTATCACACCAGACGAGTTGGACTCACTGCCAACTGTAGATGCCCAGCTTGCTGATTCTGTTGTGCTATAGTCAGTCCATGCCATGATTAAGGCCTCAGGTCAACAAGAATGGTTGGTCCATAGTAATAAGCAGTTAACAAATATACATCAGTACCACTCCCTATATCTGTTAAAATCTTCCGGGTACCAGTGCCATTCCCATTGTTAACCCTTAACAGGTCTGGACTGGCTGCTACTACTGATGAAGCACCAATAAAACCAGGGCTAGGTGTTGTAGCCGATATTATCTCAAGACGACCATACGATACAGAAGAATTGGTTGTCATCTGATCACTGCCCGCCGTTACCCTACTGATTGAACTGAAACCAGTACTCACGCTATCGTCGAAATAATGAACATGCATGAATGAACTCGAATCATTAGCAAATAAACTCCACTCCCCATCAGTACCCTTCATAATAGTAAAACCATCCATATAGGCTGTAGAACCTGAAGTACCGCCAAGCCGTGGACCAAAATTGAAATATTCCTCCCCATCAACTACACCATACGTAATCAAAAAGTCAGCAGCCGTACCACTCGTAAGCCATGAAATACTCGTGTCACTAGGCCCATTAGTAATAGACCCATAACCACCATTACTTGTATCATCAGTAAACGTATCCCCTAAATATATCCTCTTTGATGTACTCCCATACGTACCATAAAACATATACCCCTTCGCTGTATTGCTATTCGCACCACAACTGATCGTTATTCCAGCATAATTAGCTGTCGTACTGTCAGCATAACCACGCTCCTTTGTAACCTGCCTCCCCGTATTACTCGCATTACCATTTACAGTAGTAATCCATGCATCTAACTCTGCCTCCACACTCGGTAACGCATCACTCGCACCCGTCCCGAACCAGTCGTAAGCTACACCCTCCCATCGCTGCCACTTGATAGTCGGTGCCATACGCAATCACTTGAATCCACCTAGTATGCCAAGTGGCCTGTTCCAAAAAAGTTCAAAAATTTTCAGGCGAGGCTGCCTGACCAGTACACCTGTATTATCGGCCTGGGGGGTATTTATACCTAGGTGTTTATACCTAGGTGTTTATACCTAGGTAGATATACTTAGGTAGATATACTCACGTGCATTTGTACTATCGGTTTCGCGAGCATGTGAGGCCCTAGGTATTTTTGCCTAGGTATTTGTACTCAGGAAAAAGATGAGTATAAATACCTATAGCTATTTGAGCCAAGATCGGCAACAATATGGCCATGGGAGAGGAAACAATCCCTGCCAACCCTAAGCACTTCTACTGATGACTACCAAGCAGATCCGTGACCTCCAGGCCTATGCCGTAGAGCTGGCAAGTGAAGGCAGAGCTGACGCAGCGCGCCAAGTGCTCGCCCTGATCGCTGCTAACTGATACCACCCCACTCCCACCCCTATAGGTACTTCTACCATGGACCGCAATCAGAACCAAGCAGCGCTGTGCTCGATTAATGCCGCCTATGCTGCCACTAGTGATCCAGCCACCCAGCTTAATCTTCATAGGGCTTATTACCTACATCAAATTGTTGAGGCCCTACTGAGTGAAAATACTGATTCTCTTGTCACCCTTGCTCACCATGGCTGAACTGACAATCATTCTCATTCTTTGGTACCTGATCACAGATAGGTAGAAATACCTATTCTCAAATCAGGTCACTACCGTCTACAATCAAAACAACCAAGGGAACCACCCCATGCTCAAATTCGAATTCTACCTAGGTACAGATACTAACGGCCATGATGAGGTCGACGCTATCAAGCTGGCCTACGATCTTGCCGCCGAGTACTTCCCAGCAGGTCATAGCATCCGTGAAGAGGATGGCCGATGGATGAGCCAGGACGGTCCCGTAGAAGAGCTCACCATCGTGGTGTCGTGGATGGCTGAGGCTCCCCTAGTGGATTCTGGAGAAGCTGATCGCCTGTCGTCCCGATTCGCAGCAGCTTACAAGAACGGAGCCTTTCAAGAAGCCGTTCTAGTCCAGCGTCAAACGATCGACGCCTTCTTTGTTTAACGGGCAAATATTAAGAAATACAACGGGCCATGGTCTTCTCCATGGTCAGCCTGTATCATTAAGAAGTCAACCAAAGGAACCCAATCCAAATGACCGACCTAAACTTCCAAGCCTACAAAGCCGCTCAATCCAAGAGCACTCAAGAGCTCAGAATTCTGGCAGCTGATCAGAGAGGTCTTAAGGCCACCGCTTACAACAACTTCACGAGAGAGGAAGTGCTTCGCTTCTACTCAAGAGGTCTTGCTTAAGCTTTGTTAACGGGGCCGCGAGTCGGTCCCTCTAACGTCTACAATTCATTCACCCACTAAAGGAGATCAATCCAATGTCTAACGCACGTCCTTCCGCTCGCCAGCTTCAAGCCTTCTATGCTGGTCTCCAGCAGGCTCAAAATGAAGCTGCTAGCCTTCCTAGTCTTGCACAGCTCGCAGCGCGCCGTGACGCTTATCTGGCCTCTCTCCGCTGACCTGCAACAACTCACCCAAACCAAAGGAACCAATCCGATGACAACCCTACAAGCAATCAACCTCCTCGACGAACTCACCTATCTCGAGATACGTGAGCAATTAGACCTAGCCGGTATCGACGGCATCAGCGAACTCGACAATGAGCAGATCTACTCACTAGCCATCGACTGCCTGACCGATCAGTAGGCCGCGGCCTATCGCCAGCAGCGCCCCAAGCCGGAGTGTTAACTTTTGTTAACGCCTCGGTTTTTCTTTTTTTATCTCCCCCCGGCGTGCTAGGATGGAGGTAGATTCTTTTTTTAGGTTAAGAAATATAACAGATCCGTATATGGTCCCCTTCCGTGCTAGGCTGAAGGTAGAACCTATTTTTAGGTTAAGAATCATTACAGATATCAAATGTTAAGAAAAACCAAAAGGTTCTGGCTTCTGTCCCGTTATGGCCTATTGTTGGGGAGTCAAACAAAGGAGACAATCCATGGCCTACGAATCACGTCAAGACTTTGCCGTCACAATGCTCCGCACGAGCAACGTCATCGAGCGCTGCCAGTTGAACGCCCGTGTCCTGGCTGGCCTTAATAACAAGGCCGCCCAGTTGGACCAGATCCACCGCGCAATGAACCACCGCTCACACCAGGCCGACTATTAAGTTCTGTTAACGGGCTCGGAAACGGGCCCGTTCTGTCCTACCATTCATTCAACCAAAGGGATCACCCCAAATGTCTACTAAGAACATACGCAACATCAAGGCCATTCACGAGCTGGCAAGCGCGGCAGAAATCGCTGACGGAATGGCGTGGTATGGCGTCGCAAACTGCATCGCTAAGACGATCGCCGATCAGTACGGCATCCACCCTGCTGAAGCTGCAGGCGTACTAGCTGCCCTGTCACCCCGTAACAAGTGGTCCCGCAACGTGGTAGACGCTGAGGCCTTGGTAGCTGCTTACGTAGCCGGTGGCGCCACTCAGGCAGGCCTTACGAAGTGCTGCACCTTTGGGGCTAACAAGGCTAAAGCCGTCCGCATCCTCGAGGCAGGCGTTCTTACTGACGCCGACGTGCTCGCTATTCTTTCAGGTCCTAAGCTTTCAGAATTCTACAGCTGTATCCGTGGTATCGACGACTGCTGCATCGACGGCCACGCATGGTGCATCTGGCAAGGGTCCCGCGTAACGCTGGCAGACGTGCCTAGAATCAGCGCCAAGCTGCGCAAAGAGATCAAGGCTGATTATGCACAGGCCGCGGCTGACCTAGGTCTGAAGGCCTCAGAGCTTCAAGCAATCACGTGGGTTACATGGCGCCGTATTCACGGGGTCACCAATTAATGCTAGATTGGGTTGTCCCTAGGGCCTGGACTCAGGCCTTACTGAGTGCTATCGAGTATCATAAACGCGATCGCATCGAACCAGAACCATTCACTCACCCGTCCCTCACTCCTCGACGATATGAAATCGTATCAAGAGAAACTTGGGATAAGTATGATAAACCTTATCTCGGCCCCAAACGAGAGCGTACTGCCGAATTCTACCGATCGCGATACGTATCGAAAAAGGTGAGGAAGCTCCCAAGATCACTGCCGTTCTGAATGTTGCGGTCTGTGTCGGTTTTTGTGATTCTCAGGGAACCCTCAGGATCACCCGGCTCAGACCGACTATATTGGATTCAGGCGGGAGACGTCCCGCTAAATGCTACTAACTCACTCACTTCAAACCAATGAGAACCTTCTTTCAAATCTGCTCACTGATTCACTCTTTCGACCTCGCTTCTGTTTTACGCTCAATCGCCTTCCCTTTTGTATTACTTTACGTCACTTACTTTCACGTTATTGATTCACTTTCAACATTCACCGCTAAGTTAGATTTAGTAGAATTACCTAAAGCTCAGATAGCGCCACTACAAGATCTTTATAATCAGCTGAATTCTGAAACTGTTAAGAACCTCCGTGAAATCACAGGCATCAAAAAGAGGCTAACTAAAACAGCACTAATTGAGGCTTACCTGATCACCCACTAAGTTATACATAGTATAAATGCCTAGTTGTTAATCAACTGGGCTTTTTTTTGCGCTATTTGAGTAGTACATTTGTTCTAGGTATTTGTACCCTGTGGAAAGCGAGTTTTCCACAAGTACATTTGTTCTAGGTATTTGTACCTATGACACTTCTGAACTGGCATAGGTATTTATACTTAGTACATTTGTTCTAGGTATTTATACCTATAGTACATATGTACTACCGCAAAAAGGGTGAAAGACGGAGTCTTTCACTATCATGGCGTTCACTATCACGCCTCTCACCAAGGATTTTTGCCACCAGACTGTAACCATCTGTAATGTTACGCGGCATTACAAGAACTTGACAAATCGCTAGGGCGAAGCCCGTACAATTCACCACCCACCACACCACACACCAGTGTAGCCCTGAGAGGCCACCAGGAGAGCCTACAAGGCCATCTTTTCCCCTTTACTGTATATGGTAAGGGAACATCATCTCCGAGGCCCTTCTAGAGCCATTTGACACATACGTCCTTTTATGCTACGTGCTGTACGTTTATCGGCTGTCTGCTAACTGGTCCGCAATAAGAGCAGTTATTGAGAATAGGCTTGTCCTAGCTCTCTTAGTATTAATATATTAATGTCTTAAGAATCTTAATATATACAGTGTAAGGTCAACTGAGTTGATGTTTGGGGTCAACTGAGTTGTCATGGGAAGTCAAATGAGTTGTCATGGGAAGTCAACTGAGTTGATGTCGGTAAAGTCAACTGAGTTGATGTTTTACTGAGAAAAAAAGTCTGAGGAAAAAATTTTAAAAATAAAAGTTGGGCTAGGCAATAAAAAAAGCGGGGGTTACCCGCTCATCCTTATAATACTCTGTCCTCTGCTCTGGCTAATCGATCCTCCAACCGTTTCAGAGTATCGAGCTGTTCATTGCTTAGGCTTCCCCTATCAAGTCGATACAGAGCCCAAGCAATCAGTTCAACATCCTCCAAGCTAACCTTGATTGTCGTGGTGTTGTGTCTACCCATGATCAAGCTCCACAATAGGTTTTCATATCACTGATCTGATCCAATGGGATATTCAGAGCAGCTACAGCAAACGCTTCGTACTCCAATAATAAAGTTAGATCAGAAGCGCCACGGGCACGATATGTCTTAGTAATGGCTGCTACTCTTTTAGAGCCAAGATGTTCCTGAGCAAGGGCTGACGGAGATCTGTAAACAGGAGCCAAGGCATCATCACCGGTATCACCGGCAACACAGTCCTGGATAAAATGCTGGGCCTCATGCCGCAACGTATCCAAGTCATTTGCTGTCCAACCTACTAAAGGACCACCAGGAACGCCATCATCCTGACATACAACTAACCAGTCACGGCTACTGGAATAAAAACCCATGGCATTACGATCACCACAAGCCTTGGGATTCACTGAAACAGTGACACCATTACGTTGCAAAGCTTCGACTAATACCACATGGGCCTGGTTTGATCCTTCCTTAGTTTCCGTCTCAACTGCTATTGACGCTGAGGCGCAGCCGAGGGCGACTAAGCCCGTAAGGGCTGTGGCGGCGATGGTCTTGAAGAATGTCATGTGGGTTAGCTCCTTTGTGTATGGATGAATTGTAGCATGTTTCCTGTCAATAGCCATGTTCGTCAAGGAAAGCCTCTATGACTTCCAGGACTCCAGCCTGGCATGACAATCCTTGGTCTCGGCAATAAACCTTGAACCGTTTGACGATTGAATACGATGGTTCTGTCCTGGTCACCACTGACAAGGACTCTGCTCTTTGTACTCTGAAGATTTCTCTAGACATAATCAGAACTGCAGGAGAGTGGTGGTGGACTCGACGTCACCGTCTTTATACTTTGTAATATAAATACCTGGGCGCTCATGGTCGATAGCACCAAACTCGATAGAGGTTGCTCCTGCGTTGATGGAGAAATAGCCCTCCAAGCGCTCTGTTCCGAAGAAAGGGTCTTCTGAGTTACCCCAGGAGATGCTGTAGTCTCCAAGGCTCACGAAGCCGCCGTCTGAAGTGATTTCAATGCTCATGATCATGCTCCTTGTTGTGAATTGAATAGTCTGGGTTTGATCCGGCCATAGCCGCTCTTGATTGACTTGATCTCGAACTGTTCGCTGGTTTCCTTCAGGTAGTCATAGTAGAAATTAAAAATGTCTACCTTGGTGAAGGCTCGAACTCCATCGACCTGAGGCTCTCCATCCTTGACGTATTCGACGAGGTGGAGATCAGACGGAAGATCAGAGGCAAGGTCTGCGACCTCATCGGATGAGGTTTGTTCCAGTAGCACGATGACGTCTTTCATTGGTCTTCTCCGTAAACAACACTAATGATGCGATTGGGATGCAGTTGCAGGTCAGTGATATTGGCCATGGTTTCGGCCATAGCCTCGGTGACGCTGCTTGCCAAAGGAACAGAGAAGAACTTCTTCTCCCCTGACTTGCTGTGATAGGTAACTTGATAGCTCATAAGACACGCTCCTCAAAATACTGACCGACGATACGAACCTCGCCGGTCTTGTCATCATAGCCTACGGTTTGCCGTAAGCGCAAGTTGTCATTGTTCAAGAGCCTGATCTCTTCACGAAAGTTCATACCTGAGTATGAGGTGCTGAGCACGATCGTATCAGCATCAATCCCTGAAAGCACACTGACAGTAGGGTCTGAGGTGAAATAGCCTATGTCCCTATGGAGCTCGTTGCCGAGCAACTTGAGGTTCATTGTGCCTTCGGTTTGGCCTGTCCATTCGACCGTGAAGTCCCATTCGCCATCAAGGCAAGCACCGATCGTGAACTCTGTGGTGAGATTCGTAGGCTTCTTGGTCTTGAGGTTGTAGAGGTAGCGCCTGGCGCTTGTCCAGCGACCTGTAGTACGTCTGAACCATTCGTTAAAGTCAGTCATAAGAGTTTGCTCCAAAGCGATCGTAACAACGTTGCGAGACCTCTAGGGCCTCTTCTGGTTCAAGTAAACCTGAGCGGACAGATTCACCCAGCTCGTGATCAACTTCTTCGCACAATCCGTTACCGGAGCGGGTGTGAGCTTCCCTGGAAGCCAAGCCCCATGCGGTGAAAGTAAAAGTGGCAAGAATGCCTCCAACCAGGATCTGGGCAATTCGATTAGTCTTCATTGGAAAGTACCTGCAGTCCGACGACAACGCCGATGAACATTAGTCCTACAGTCACTGGCATGATGTAGGTGCAAACAAATTGAATACTCATAGGCCTCCGTTTAATAAGAATAAATAAACCTCAGCTTCGGTTATATTGTAATAACCAGGTGCTGGAACCTTTTCCATGAAGGGACGAGCGACCCTGAAATCAGTGTTTTCGTCGAACAGATCATCACGCACAGCATGATTAAGGAGTATGCTTCCTGACTTGCAAGAAACCGAACGATGAAATGTCTTTGGGGGGATCTGAAGCGCACCTACTTCTGGCGTTAGGTAAACATACCAGTGAGGAATCATCCAGCTGTAGTTTAGCAACTCGAACAATCTTGTGCCGTGGATAACACGATTATTGTCAGTCTGATGGTGATGAAAATAAAATTGCTTATCACCCTCAGAAGTATCAGGAGGAGAGATGGCTGTGCTTTTGTGATGAACAAGGTCCAAGCCGTTTTGTCCCGGTACCTGGATGTCACTGAAGTGAACTCCTTCGGTTTCCCTGAAGATGCGCTCAGGTGTGAAAACTAATGGGCAGGTCATGATCCCTCCTGATTGATTTGAGTGGTTTGGCCAGAGACTTTGATTTTGATCACGCGATCAGCGCGAAAGGATCGCCACTGGTTGAGCTTGACGTCCATCACTTTGAAGACGTTTGGGTCTTGGCACTTGGCACCAGTCCCTTTGATTTCCCCGATGTGAGAAGGATTAAACGTGAGCTGACGCTCGTCACCGTTTGCTTTTGTAAAAGTGACGCTGACGAACTGAGAGCCAGCATTGTCGATGATTTGATTGAGCAGTTGTGCGCTGGTAGTCATGGCGGGAACCTCCTGGGTATGTGAGTATCGTACAGCAAGGGAGCCAAGAACGCAAGTCAAGAGAAGTAATCGTGTACAGTTGTAAAGTTGTCCACGCACTCTTGATGGTAGAAGCTCAGGTCGATGCAGGCTTTCCGTAGGTCACGGAAGAATGGGCCAGTACCTCTGTCCGGGCCCTGCTCACCTAAGTACTCGTCGATGGATTGCTTGAGGCGTTCGTAGCGCTGGGATTCATGGTCAGTCATTTTGTCACATAGCAAGGTTGAAGGATGCCGCCGTCTTGATCATCGTCATCGTCGTCTTGCTCAGAGTCAAGAATGGCCGAGGCAACGCCAAGGACGAAGAAGGTGGTGAAGAACTGGGCGCCGTAGTAGAGGAAGTCGTAGAGGGTCATGGATTTTGCTCCGTTAGTTGTTTGGTTAGTTTATCACGAAGCTGGTTAACTCGCAAGTCGTCATAGGCTTGAAAGTTTCCCCGCTTCTCCACTTTCTTGTAATAGTGGAGTGCATTCAGGATAATGGTGAAGTCCTCGATTGTCAAGTCAAAATTCATTTGGAGCTCTTTTTTGATTTGGATTCGGCGTAGTCAACCTCGACACCATCGACAAGGACCTCGAATTTAACACCGAAAGAGTCGGCGGTTTGAGCGAAAATCCTGGCGATCTGCACCCAGACGTCATGTACGAGATTCTGGTCCCAAGCGTAGCCACTTTTGTTAGAGCAGTTGCCTGCCACCTCCAAGGACTTTATAAGTTTTTCAACTCTTGCCGGGAACAGGCGTTGAAAGTTTGATCTTTTTTCGTTTTCAGTCATTAGCTGTCCTCTTGTGATGAAGGTGATTCGTATGCTCTGCGGATAGCCTTGACGGCCTCGAAGCCATCGCGGAACCGTGATTGAGCCTGGATGACTGCAGGGTGGTCCCAGCCAAATTCCTTAACTAATCTTAACTCTTCCTTCCCTAGCCAGATAAGCCAGGGAGTGGCCTCAGCTGCGTTCATGATCAGTCCTCCAGGTAGGTGGTATGGATGTCGCTAGGAAGGCAGTTGAGTAGCTCACAGATGTAGCTGTCGCCTTGAGAGTCATATTTCCCAAAGTCTACTTCTAGGGTTGTCTGGATATAATCCTTCATGCCACAAGGGTAAACGGCGTAACCCTCTTCCAGTGTCCATAGATCCTCTACAGCATAGAGACCTGCTTGGACCCGGCTGTTGTGTTCGGCTTCGATGGTGACGAGTGCGGTGTTCATGGTTGGCTCCTTTGGTTGATGGGTTAATTGTAGCTTCAGAGGACGTCCCCTGCGTACTCGCTTAACATATCTTGAAGTTCCTCCAGAGTCAATTCTTCTCCGTCCTGAACGAGCTCAAGAGTAAGCGCTACCTCAAGCAGTTCTTTTTTAGTAAAGCCGAGTTCCGTGGTTTCCATTTGGTTGTCCTCCTTTAGTGTGTCTCAATGGTACAGGTTGAAGGCCAGCTATAAGCCAGCCTCTTAATACTTAGTAATGCTCGCTGAGGTCATGCGACTCAGCCTTAGCTAGCCATCTGTACTCTTCAAGCCTAGCTTCCTCAGCTAACCAGCCCTGACTCTTGGCGCCGAATAGAAGCTGATTGGCGCGGCAGATACGCAATCTGTTCTCAGGGTGAGCGAGATAGGCTTGTACTTTGTTGCTCATGGTTGTCTCCTTTGGTATGTGTGAATTGTAGCAGCTCAGACCCAGGATGGGGCGGCGGTGCCTTTTTTCCAGACAAAGCTGTCAGGTTTCGTAACAATTTTAAGGCGGATGCAGTTCTTATAGGACTCAACAGGGTCGGCCACCTTGCATTCGTCAGGCATAGCAAGAGCTGGCGAGGTCAGCGGTCCCTCGGGGATAGACTCGAGACTCTTTAGCAATTGATGCAACTGACCTTCTGCGAAGTGTTGCTTGCCGTAGCGCTTGGTGTATTCGTCGCAAAGGCTGAAGCCCCAGGACAGAGTCCAGAACCAATTCTCTTGAGTGTCACCAGCCCAGACAGTCGACGGGTGGTTGTGGTAGCCGCCCTTGTGGATGGTGCCAGCCTTGGTAACCACTTCAGGTTGTACACTGTGCCTGATGCAGGCTGAGACGAGCATCTGCACGGCTTCTACGGGCATCTTGACTACGTGCTTGTCAGGGAGGCTGCGAGCTGCGGTGTCAGGGTCGTGGTCGGTATAAAAGATGTTCATGGATTCCTCCTTTGGTATGAATTCAGTATGGCATAAAAAAAGACCCTTTCGAGTCTTGTTGACTTTACTTAACAGTCCCCCAAATAAAAAGCATGATCAAGACCGACATTGGAAGAGCGACGTACATAAAGAGGAACGCAAGACTCTTATATCATACTTGCCAAGAGTTCATTTGTCTAGGTATTTCGACCCATGTCTTGATACCAGGACAATAAAAAAGCCCCGAAGGGCTAAGGGTTACTTGATGTAGCCGTGCCCTCGGTAGCAAAGGCCTGGATGGCTGTCCAGTACTGGAGCCAGGTGAGCTGAGGTGTAGTCGGTTCCGCGATAAGTCTTGCTCATGAGGAACTGGGCTTGACTGAGGCGAGCACGCTTCTGCTGGCCTTCGCGGATCATGTTCAAAACGTTCATGGTGTTTCTCCATGCATGCCTAAGTCCCCGTCGTATGGCTTAGGTCGAGCTGCATTCCCGAAGGAATCGACGCTTACTATTCAGTTTACCATGACCTCCAAGGTGGTCCAGCGGAAGCCGCAAGAGAGGCATTCCCTTCTTCTCCTTAGTCCCTTGGCCGTGAGCCTGGTAGAGATCACACGACTTTGGTGACTGCATTCAGAACAACTCATCAGAACACCAACAGCTGGAGGTGGTTCCTGACGATAATGCGGTCAGGCGAGCTGGAGTCAAGAGTATTTACGACCTCGCCTTTCCCTACCTTGCAAGAGAATTGATCGCCTTCGATACGAAAGAAGACCCTGACTCCCTTAGGTATGCACCCGAGATCACCAGCGGCATCCAGAAGTCCGTTCAGGCGCTCCCTTGTGGTCCTCGACGGCCTACCTTTGGAGTCAAAGAAGCCTCCATTGCGAAGTGTCAGGCATTGGGCGGAGAGCTCGAAGATTGAAATCTCGAACAGGAAGACCTGGAAAGTCAGCTCTTGGGTGAGCTTGTCCATGTGGACTGACACAGTAGTGTTTCCCCTGGTCTCGCTGAAGACTGAAGGAGAGCGGATGAAATCCGATAACCTGTCGACAGCGAATTGAGTCAATGTGCGATTAGATCTTGTCATAGTAATCAACCGAAGTAACGTTCTGTGAGCTCGCGAAGCCAGGGATTTTGTATCTCTAGCTCCTCATGTGCCTTGAAGTCATGATCAAGTTCTTCTTGATTTTCGTCCTCGAGAAGCATTGAGATGACCTCGCCGCGAAGGAACTTAAGTTCCTCGTAAAGAGACTCATCTAGCTCTAGGTGTTGAACGTGCTCAGCTAGTAGGCGGCACGCATTGGTCATTCTTTGATGGGACATTGGTAGTTTCCTCCTTAATTTGATCAATGGTCTCGTGAAAGCCAGGAGCCTCGAGATCTGGCCGTCTTTCAAATATACAAGAGAAACACATCCCCTGTACATTGTGTTTACAAAGCGACATAATTTGGTGGCTGTTGAGATGAAGGACCTTTGAAGTACCACCATTGCTTCTCATTTGAAGAGAGGCGCTGGTAATACACTGTTAGGACCTGTTCCCATTCGATACCCCACACATCTATACCCGTAACAGAGTAGGAAGGGCAGCGCTGAGCGGCAAGGTCAGGGATAAATCGTTTACCGATTCTGTTCCAGCTAGGCTGCTTTCCCTTCCAGGTGAGGGAACAGCAAGGCCATGGGAGCTCCTCACGATCGAAGAGCACGCAGACGGGACCCTGGACTGTGTAGGTGAAGCCGCCGCCCGGTGAGATGATTCTACTTCCGTGGTCCAACATAGGGGCTTAAAAGGTAAAGGACGTAGGAAATGACCAAGAGAAAGGCAACTACGCCCACGAGCGAAGTTGTTAGGACTAAGCTGTAAATAAGCTGCGAATAGTAATCGTATTGAGTCATCAGTCTAAGCTTGCGAAATCAGAAAGGCTTACGACCTGACCGTTGACTATAGCGGAGACATCTAAGAGGGCGTCGCTGAATTGCTCTGAGAACTCTCGGACTTCGTCAATAGATTCAAGAACCATTTCAACCACCTCACGACCGTCGTCTGAGAACTCTGCTGCACGCTCGGGAATAAAAGTGAAACGGGTGATAACGCTGTTTGTCATGGTGAACCTCTGGTTGAGTACTTAGTAATCATACCACAAGAAAAGGGGCCCGTAAGCCCCCGTGAGAATTATCTGCTTTTGTTTACTTGGCCGACTGAGCCTGCTTCTCTACTTTCTCTTGCTCTGACTTACCCTTCTTCTCGGAAGATTGGCCTGTAGTGGGAGCTGACTGGCCTGGCTCGCTAGGGGCGATGGATTGGAATTGCTCAGCCCTGTCCAGGTCCTGTGACAGCTTGTCTTCCGCAAGTTCTGCTTCGTGAGCTTCCTGCTCGGCCTGATCCTCTTCGATCCGCTCGATCTCGTCAGCCACGATAAGGTCAGGGTCCAGGACTCCACCACGCTGTAGTTCTTCCAGAACCGTCTTACGGGAAAGAAGATTGGTGTTGTAAAGGTTTACAAGCTGCGCCATCTCAGAAGCCTCCAGAGGTTTGCTCATCAGCGAGTCGTTGATCGCGAGGCCTGACTCACCAGTGATTGCAGACTGCTCACCTGCGTACCAGGCCCAGAGACGCATGATCACGCCGAACATTGCTGCTTTGTTGCGAGTCAATGCAGCGACACTGGAAGCGACTTGAGAGGCTCTGAGGGATGCCTCAGTAGCGGTTTTAACATTGGACCCATAAAGGAAGTTGAGCGAGCTGCGGTCCATCAGCTGCTCTACGTGAGTGATCTCCTGCTGATGACGTTCAAGAGACTTGCCACTAGGCTCGGCGAAAGAGAAATCACCACCCTCTGCGGACAAGTCAACAGCTGTATTAGGGCCAAGGATTAGAGGAGCAGGCTTGCCGTCAGGGCCAATCGGAGCGCCCTTCCTTACCGGTACAGGCATCGCGCACTTGTGGAGGAGTTCGTTCAGATCAGATCGCATTTGGAAGTGCTGAATACTCAGGTCAGCCAGTCCGTCCATCGGGAGATCGCCTTGGGCGAAGCGGTTCGTCGTTGCCCCGTACCACACAAGTGGGATGATCGGCATCGATGTATTAAGCTCGTCGATCTTGCGGTTCTCATAGCGGCTGCTATCAGTCTTGACAACTCTGTAAGTGCAAACCTTGCCAGGCTCCAGTACATAGTAAATAGGCTCCACGGTGTTGCCGTACTGGCCTTCGGCACTAGGCATGCTTCGCAGTTGTCTGACGGTAACCCTCTCGATCGATTCGATTCCGCGCTCATAACTGACTGACCAGTTGATCACGTCTGATCGCTTGATGCAGATTAGGTAAGGGTGGCGTCCGTCAGCCTGCTGGTCGAAGAAATTATCAGCTCCACTCTCAGGCATCATGTCAACCATGACAAAGGCTCCGCCATCACGCAGTGCCATCTCGTCAGCGGAAGTCAGGAAGCTCTGCATGCTTGAACCTTGCAGGTCCACGTTGTGATCATTCTCTTCCATGCTGGAAGGAGCATCGATGATCTGGAATCGGCTGAGAAGCCCAGCGTAGGACCTGATTGAATCCCTGTAGATCGGGGTGTAGGTAGACCTACCCAGTCGCGACTGATAAGCCATGTTTGGCTCGGCTGGCTCTTTCGGCAAGTACTTGGACTTGGCGGTCCCTAAACCTTCTGCGTTTAGCAGTGTCCAGCAGTCATAGGCCTGCTCAAGCTGGGGCAGTAGCTGCGCTAGCTCTGGCCTGTGATAGGAGACGAGTGAAGGGTCGTTGACTGGATGCTGGACGTTCATCGGATTCTCTGCGATGGTGGGCGTCGCGCCCTGGATAGGTATGAAGCGGAAGCCTCTCACTTCCCTTCAATTAGGATGCCTGAGCATAAAAAAAGCCCCCAAAAAAGGGGGAGGGCTTCAAGTTGGAGGAATCAGCAACCAGTCATCAGACGGACTTGAGCTGCCAATGCTGGATCATTAGCGAAGTCAGGATCGGATTGGATCTCCTCCTCTACCCCCGCACAGTAGCCTCGGGCTCCTGGAGTGTTGGTGTACGCACCCAGTACCTGCTCCTGCTGTTGAACGCAAGAGTTGAATGCAAGTTGATTAGCGGCTACAAGGCCTGACCGGATCCGACTGTTGCACTCCTGCTCTGCTGCGCGTCGTGTATTGAATGCATTGGAAGGTAAAGCAACTACGGAAGAAGCGAGAACAGCTGAAAGAAGGATGAGATTCTTGATCATGGTGGTTAACTCCTGTTAGGCGGTTGTGGGTGTGTCGTTGTCGACCTCATGAATATACCACAAGAAGAGGGCTGGGTGGGTAAAGCGATTAACAATCTGCAATAAAAAAGCCCCTAAGGGCTGGTGACTGTGACTCCTTCGCAATCAGCGAGCTGCGGAAATCTTTCGGTGTCGATGACTATGCCGTCCCTGGCGAACCCGGCGCATACTCTGATCAAGGTCACCTGGGTGTCAAGGACTCTCTGCCTGGCCACCTCCTGTACCAGCTCCCGGCAAGCCCTGCCCACGGACCCTCCGATAGGATGAATGTACGAGAAACTCGCTCCATGGCTGTTTCCAGTTGAGTCAAAGGACCCACTAGAGGAGCCGCTGCCTGCTCCGAAAGCGGAAGCAACAAAAGACCCAGTGGGGCAAGAGATGCCACCGCCAAAGCCGTAGGTAGAACTGTATGCGTTGTTCTGGTTAATGTTTGTCTGGGAACCTCCAGACGGTGCTTGGATTACGCTGCCAGTGTTGTTCTGGTTATTGGTAGCATTCTGAGAAGCAGATAGGGCACTGCCGAGAGGGGAGGCTGCCACGGGGACAGCCAGGGCGAATGCCGCCACTGCAAAGAGTAGCGGTTTGATCATTCTTATCAGTTAGCGAAGATGGAAGAACCGGAGAAGGTGCTAGAGCTTCCACCAGTAAAACGGTTAGAAGACTCGCCACTGAAGTTTTCCCTGGATCGGGTACTGCTCGTGTTTACGTCGATCGAGCCAGCATTGCCACCAGCGCCAGTACGGCCCGCACCGCCACCTGCGTAGTTGATGTTGGTAGAGTTCGACCTGGTCCGGGAACTGCCGTTGTAGGACTCAGAAGCTCGACCATGGGTAGCAGAGCTCCAGGAGGAACCGGACTGGTGGCGGACGCCAACTTCGGCGGCGATAGATGTAGCTGCTGAAGCAAGGACAAGAGCTGTAGCGATGGTTAGGTTCTTGATCATGTTGTTAGGTAGCGAGGTGTTCTTTTGAATTGTAGCACATCAGGCGTAAGGTTTGGCCTCTTGCACTGTACTGTCACCGTTGTATCGTCCAGTCAGGCTGTAAGGCCTGATAGGGGCTGAGTCTAGCCTTGCAAAGCGAAGCTGCCCAATTCGCATCCCGGCTCGTAGCGGTAACTCTTTGAAACGTCGGTAGTTCTTAAGTTCCAAGGTGATCCGTCCAGAAAAGCCTGGGTCAATGTATCCGGCCAAGGCATGATTGTATCCAAGCCGTCCAACTGTGGACTTAAGCTGAAAGCAGCACTCCAGGTTGTTGGGTATTCGTACCCATTCGGCGGTAACGGCAAGAACGAAACCCCCTGGAGGCATCCAGAATTCTTGCTTTGAGATGTCGAATTCAGTGAAAGCTCCATGATCATTTTCAACGAGGATTTGCGGGCCGAGTGTTACGTCGATTGAGGCTGGGTTTACCATCTCAGGGTTGAAGGGCTCAACGAGCCCCTGATCCCTGGACAGTTTCCTGATCTGATAGTCAACCAAGCTTGCCATGTTCGTGCTCCTTGCGTAGTTTAAGAAATGAGTCCCATGCTGACTGTACCATGCCGTGGTCGGCTCCGAAGTACTTCCTGAATTTCAACTGCTGTTGATAGGAGGCGTGAGCCCTGCGGAAGTTGTTCAGAGCCTGTTCCAGTGGCAGGT
>WLWF01001006.1_pt1 | contig 25244 bp, 24 predicted proteins | sample 6718331 | NCBI WGS metagenome assembly WLWF01 (sample SAMN12718692, study PRJNA515312) | sponge metagenome | isolation source: marine sponge | host: Mycale hentscheli | place: New Zealand: South Island, Marlborough, Capsize Point | collected 2003-05-01
CCTGACACTGCAAACGTACCATATGCGGCATTACCAGCTCGAACAAATGTCATTGTGGTTGAGCCAACTGTTATTGGATCGTCGGTGGTTAATTTCCACTGTGTATCAGCGTAGGTTGTACCTTCGGTGATCATTATTATTGTGCCGGCTTTTATTTCGCCAGTTGCATCTGCATCTAAACTTCTTGCCCAAGTTCCGTTTGAACCTGCACCTACTGTGGTTACATAGTAGATTCCATTTTCACTGCCTGTGGTTTGTGCAGTAACTAATACTCTGTCACGCAGTGCTAGACTTGTTCCGTCAACTGTAGCTGGAGCACCGCCACTGAGTGTAACGTTAGCAACTGTAACTGCTCTAGCGGTTTGCTTGTAATCTATATCTTGTAGTTGATGGGCACGAGGCCTAGTTAATCCCATTGTGTATCCTTATATGGACGTATTTATCAGAAAATGCAGTCAAAAAAATAGCACCCGAAGGTGCTACTTTTAAATTTGTTTGTGATTACATCATCATTGCTAGTATTTCAATTGTGCCTTCTCCGCCGTCGTGTGCTTCGATTGCTTTACCAATCACTGTACCAATTGCTGGACTGTTGTTGGCCATTGCCATACCGTTACCTGCACTTACCATTAAGTCACCTGCGGCTACTGCGCCTGTTACTTTACATGGTACTCTTCCAGATATTGCAAGAGCTGCACCAGCTTGATCAGTGTTCATTAAGTAAGCCGGATCTGTAGATATAATACCTGCTACTGCATGGTGATTTGCTTCATTGCATGATGCAATTTTGCCTTCACCTGCAAAGTGTACTACTGTACCTGCATCAATATCGCCGTCTGTGGCATACATCTCAGCCAAGTCAGCGTATCTTGCTTGTGTTGCAGTTGCAGTAATAACGCCTGCACTAAAGTTACCTGAACCGTCACGTGCTACAATTGTACTAGCAGTGTTGGCATTTGTAGCGTTTGATGTAACAGTAAATGTTCCACCTTCACTGTTAACACTGCCACTTAGTCCTGTACCTGATGTTGCACCTTGTTGTACATAGTTACCTGTAGTGTCAGTACTAAGTGCAACCGAGTTAGCCGCAATTGTTGCCGTTAGTGTAGCATCACCTAAGTTAGTAAGAGTTGCACTACCAGTCAAGTCACCAGCAAGTGTAATTGTTGGATCACTAGTTGCAGTAGTTGAAATCGTAATACCTGCACTACCATCAAAGTTTGCAGTACCTGTTACTGCACCACTAACTGCAATTGCTCTAGCAGTTGCTAATGTAGCGGCTGATCCTGAAGCGTTACCAGTTAACGCACCAATGAATGTTGCTGATGTTAATGACCCTGAGCTTGGATTGTATGTAAGTCCACTGTCTTGTGTCACTGCTGTTAAAGCGCCTGAAGTTGCTGAACCAACGTAGATCAATCTCTCTGCGTCTGTTGATGTATCACTTGTTACTGTTGCACCAGCTGCACCAAAACTAAGTACGCCTGAACCGTCAGTAATAAGAGCTTGTCCACTTGATCCATCTGCTCCTGGAAGTGTAAATGCTACGTTTGAAGCAACAGTTGCTGGAGCTGTCAATGTAACAGTATTTGAATCATCATCATCATACAAGATTATGTTACCTAAGTGTGCATCTAACCAATGAAATGAGGCACTACCTAAGTCCTGCGTACCATCAGCTGCAGGATTAAGATCACCAGTTATTCTTACTACTGCTGAACCGTCTACTGCTTCAATAATAGCAGTTGTATCACTGTTTGCAAGAGATGTAATAGTGGTTGTAGTAGTAATTTTTCTAACTTCAATCACATCACCGGATAGAGGTGCTTCTGTAAATGTTAGTGTTGTACTTGACACCGCATAAGCAGTTGTTGGCAACTGTACCACACCGTTGATTGAAACAATACAACTTGCAGTTGTTTGTGCTTCACTAAGCGTAAATGCAACAGTTGAGTTATCACCATTGAATGTCTGTGTTGCAATAACTGTAAAGTCACTACCAGCTGTTGTCCAAGCTGCTGAATCATAGAATTCAAAAGCATCAATAGATGTGTTAAAACGTATCATACCAGTTGCGGCACTTGGTCTTTCTGCAGTTGTTCCTACTGGAATCAGTATCGAATCTGTACCAGCAACTTTAAGTGTTGCACCTGTTGTTGCAGTTGCAGTTCCAATTAATACAGTGTCTGAACCAGCATCTGTTCTAAACAAGTTTGCATCGCCGTTACCTTCAACAACAAAGTCTAAGTCTGCTGATGCTTGGTTAACAGTAATTGCTGAACCTGATGAATCAATGTCGTTAGCACTGATTGTAATACCACTGTCTGATGTTAGTGTAGCACCACTTACTGCTCCTGAGAAGTCACCAATAGCACCGGTTACGTTACCTGCTATTACGTTTCCTGCACCAGTTGTAATGTTACCACTTGTAGTAATTGTTGTAACACTTGCAATAGCACCTGATGTGATAGTTGCAGTTCCGTCTGTTATTGTAGCACCTTGTACTGTACCACTAGCAGTAAAACTGTCACCGTTAGCAACACCAATATTTGGAGTTGTTAGGTTAGCACTTGTCTTAACAATAACTGCATCACCTACAATAGCTGTGGTTACGTCATCAACGTTAACTGAAAGTACGTCACCTGCTTTTGCTAAACCATCACCAGCAGTAATTTGACCAGCACCTGAGAACTGTGTAAAGTTAATTGCAGTAGTACCCATTGTTACCGGAGCGTTTGTTGTACAAACAAAACCGTTATCAGCGTTAGTAGTACCTTCTTCAACAAATACGAACGCACCTGGAATTTCACTAGCTGGTGAACCATCCATGTCTCCTGCTCTTGTTAGTACGAAAGGAGTGCCTGCATCACCAACTGTAGTTACAACGTAGATACCGTTTTGTAAAGCGGCTGCCTGATCTTGAATTAACAATCTTGTTGTTGTTGCACTTACTGTAACACCATCAATGGCTGCTAATGCACCGTTTGCGTCAGCTGTTAATGTAGCACCAACACCCGAACTACCGTTGTTGTATGTAACTGCTGGTAAGGCTGCAGTTGTAGCAACTCTAACTGATTCTTTAATGTCTAAGCCTTCAGCAACTGAATCAACATATGCTTTAGTAGCAGCATCTGCATCAGCAGTTGGAGCTGCAAGAGAAGTAATCTTCTTACTTGAAACGCTTACGCTTCCTGTTCCTGTTGGAACAAGTGTTATAGAACTATCAGCACCAGTTGCAGTAACAGTTGGAGCTGATCCGTTGTAGTTTTCTGACGTTACAGTACCTGAATTTGTAATACCAGCAGTAGTTACGTTACCACCTGTGATGTTTCCTGTAGCAGTTAATGTAGTACTAAATGTACCTGATGTTGCACCAGTAATAGCACCTGAGTTAATACTTGCAGTACCGTCTGTTAATGTTCCACCTTGTATTGAACCACTAAATGTAGCGGCAACACCTGATGTTATACTTCCAGAAGCAATACTTAATGTACCGTCTGTTACTGTTGCACCTTCTACAGTTGCAATAGCAGTAATATTTGTACCTGCAGTGATTGTGCTTGAAGCATTAAGTGCAGTTGTTACGTTGCCTGATGGAGCAAGATTGACCATTGTTAAGTCTTTAAATTCACCATCAACTTTACTTGCTAGTGTAATTGCAGTACCTGTACCATCGTCTGTTGTTAAACCTGCTTTAAATGTGTCGTCTGTTTCGTCAAAAATCCATGCAACGTTGTTTGAATCTCCACGCTCTCCAATAAAACCAATGTCCTTTGATGGTACACCAGTTTCGTTTTTAGCAAGAAGAATTACTGGATCTTCAATTACTGTGTTAACAGAATCTAACGCAGTGGTTGTTCCGTTAACTGTTAAATTTCCTGTAACAGTAAGGTTTGAACCGTATGTTAAATCAGCTGCCAGTTTGTTGGCACTGATAGAGTTATTAACCAACTTTGCCGATGCTACAATAGTTGCATCTGTTATTTGGTTATTTTTAATTCTTGTAATAGGCATGTTGTGTTATCTCCGCTTCCATAAGGAAAAAATTTCTAAGTGCTACGGTCATATGCCACCGACACACTCTTATGATAATATTTACCGGTGGGTGTAATTTTTAATTTATTGTGAAAATAGAGGTTATAGGGTATAATAGACTAGATCTTATGCCGCTGAAATCTCTCCATCAAAGCGAACTTGTTGCCAGTTTGAACCATTATATACGGCCAAGCAAGGTGAACCACCATTGCCGTTGCTCACATATATTACCTGTCCGGCCGCTTTGTTACTGAGTGCATTTGCCTGTGCAACTGTATATATTGGTAATTGTAAACTGTGTACTGTTGCAAATTGAGCAACTCCATTTGCATCAACACTTATAACATTACCAAGTCCGTTTGAAATTTCTGATACTATGGTTAAGGCAGTGATAGTTCTTACTTCAATGACATCACCACTAGCAGGTGCTTCTGTAAAAGTGAGTGTTGTGCTTGATACTGCATATGCAGTTGTAGGTGTTTGCACTGTACCATTTATACTAACAATCACACCAGCAGTGGTTGCGGCAGTACTAAGCGTAAATGCAACTGTGCTATTATCACCTGAAAAACTTTGGGTTGTAATAGTTGCAGTATCATCTCCAACATTGACAAATGAACTACCATTGTATATTTCAACTGCGGTTGTTGTGGTATTGAATCTCAAATCTCCAGCAGTTGGAGTTGTTGGTCTTTGTGCAGTGGTGCCTACTGAAATATTAAGTGCAGTTGTATTATTAATTTCAACTGTGCCTTGACCTGTTGTGGTAAATCCTATATCACTTCCAGCATTATTAGTACTGAAAGTTGTATCAGTAACAGTTAGGTTTCCGATGCCAGTTCCGCCGCCAACACCAAATGGTCCAACATATCTAGCACCAACAATGTAAATACTTTTTCCTGTAATACCTGTTCCAATTTGACTAGGAATATTTGTACCATTAAAGTTTAGTACACCAGATTGGTAATCAAAAAACCATTCATCGTTATTTCCCGAACCTGCTTGGAATAACTGTGTGCCTGTGCTTTGTGGGTTTGCTTCGCCAGCATCGTCCACATATACTTTAACCAAGTATGTTGATCCAAATTCAGTTGGTATCCAGTCTGTGGCATTTGTTTTCCAAGTTCTGTTATCAGGAGCAGTGAGATCTTCAGTTGTTTCCACTGTTGCACTACCACCTGCGGCATCTTGATATATTTGTACAATAGAACTAGTAGCGGCTGGTTTTACTGCCGGTATATCACCCGAACTTTGCCATACTTTATCTCCACGCATCAACAGTGGTGATGGTATACTCTCGTTAAAAGCCTGCTTGTTAGCATCTGGTGCAGTTTTGGTTACTCCAAAACCCAGTTTCTTCCATAAAAAGTCAACTTTGGTGCTATCTGCTAGTGCCATTACGTTTCAACTCCTACACTAACGCTGGTAAGAGTTTCACCACTTGCTAATGCAATACGAACCAGTATATTATTTCCTGTTGCATTTGAGCTGTTTGCACTTCCTAGTGTCATTGTAAATGCACTACTCAAAGCACTACCAGTTGGTACTACGTCTGCACCAGTTAAAGCACATCCGTTTCCACCGTTACCGCCATTGCCTGTGTCTGCACCTGGTACTCCAGCACCTGCGTACTGTGTAGTACCTTCTACCCATCCATTAAGTGTACTTGCACTATCAATAGCAGTTCCCGGACTGGCAATCCACAATCCTGTAATACCAGTTGTACTGTTCAACGTTATATCAAAGTTAGCAACTGTTGCTCGTCTAAAAGCAAACGTAAGATACTGAGTACCAGATCTATTTGTATTTAAATCAGGTCCAGCTGGCAAGTATCCACTGCTTAAATTGGTTGTAAAATGTTTGACTGTTCCCCAACGTACTATTGCTTCTGTTGTTCCTGCAACTGTGGCTGCTCCTGTAAATGCGTTTGAGGTATAAAAATCAGTTGCACTATTGAAACTTGGAGTATCAGCGGCACTGCCAAAGCCTGTTACACGCTTTCCATCATCATCAAACACGCTTCCAAGTGCATCTGCTACTGGAATGTTCTCTTCGTCAAAACCTGTTAAACTTGCACTATAAACCTGTATGTATTTGTTTGTAAGATCAACAATACTGCTTGAACCGTTTACGTTGAACATTTGTGCATCAAGGTATCCTACTGCTCTTGCACTTCCATTTATGCTGACAATAATAGCACCTAGTGTATATGCACTGCCTACGCCTGTACTAGCATTTGGAATACCACCAGTAAGGTATGTTGGAGAACCATCAATATCACCATATGTTTTTGTTTGTGTATTGATAAGACTGCCTGATGTGCTTTCTGCAAGTGTTCCTGTTGTTGCCTGCCAAGGGTTGGTCATGTTTCTATATGTTTGTCCAACAAAGTTTGTTACTGTTAAGCCTGTGATAGTCACTGCTGGTGATCCTGTGTTGTAATAAGGCACACCTGAAATATATCTGTAGGTTCCTGCAGTGCTTTCAGCTATTGTTGCACTGCCTTGTCCAACAGTTGGTACACTGGTCATATCGTCTTTTACAAATCCAACTGTGTTTGTTACGCCAGCAGTTGAATGTATTAGGCTTGTATCATTGTACCCTACGCTTATTCCACTGGTTGCCTTTGATACACGTGCATCAAATACTTTTGCAAATCCTGTTGGATATGTGCTTGCACTAATTTCATCATGTGCATCACCATCGTTAACCACAACCAAGTCTGTGTAAGTTCCTGCGCCATCTCCGCCAGCAGTAAATGTTACGTTTCCACTTGCACTATTATTAAATGTTGCAGTCAGTGTTCCTGAAATTGCAGTGTTTGCATCAGTAACTGTGCTTGTAACAATTGGATCAGCGGTTGTGTAACGTGTAACACTGCTACCATTTGCAGGTATGTTGCCACTACTTCTATCAGTAGCACCTGCTGCCAATAGCGGAGCAGTACCTTGACTACCTGTTGACATACTAAGTGTTTTTGAACTTAGTGCTCCAGGTGCAGCTGGATTGGCTTTTATTGTAATAAAATTTGTTTTTGTTTCTGTGTCAGTTTGTGCAATCGTATCTGGTGTACCTGATGATACCAATGCTACTGTAAAACTTGCAACACTGCCATAACTGTTTGTAATATTTGCACCACCAGGAGTACCTGCTCCGGTTGTGATATCACCAGTTGTATTACCATCTCCAAATGTAAAATTAGTAGTTGTTACGTTCTGACTTGTGTTTTGAAATGTAACTAATCCTCGATCAGTTTCTACTCCTGATCTATAGTCTGTAAACAAGTAACCGTCTTGTGCATCATCGCCTGTTCTATCACTGACTGTTACTAACGTACCTGAGAAGATACTGCGTATGTCTGGTTCAACTGCTATAGCAATGTTGGCAGCATTGAATGGACTGCTTGAGTGTCCTGTTAGAGTAGATAGTTGAACTGCATAGGTTGCGGTGGTACCAGCGGCTTGTTGTCCACTGCTCAATGCGAACGTATGATTTAGAGTTGATCCTGGATTACCTGCTACACCTGATTGTATATTGACAGTGTTTACATTACCATCTCCCCAAGTCCATCTGTATTTTTGACCACTACCAAATATAGCAGTTGTTCCAGGATCGGTAGCAGTACTGTTTGTAAATTGTACAACACCACCTGAAGTTGCTTCTTGGTTAACCACACGAACTACGTTGGCACTTGATAGACTTGTTTGTGGTGTAAACACACTGATAACAGTTGGCGCACTAGTTACTGATACTGGCGTTGCACCAGCAGTATTTGATACACCGGTAAGCACAATGTTGTATTGTGTGTCACCACCTGTGTTGTTATATGTATTACTTACAGTTGTGAAATCTGTAGCAGGCTGAACGTTTGCACCTTGTCCCCAACTAAGATCAAAACTTGTTGTAACAAACTGACTTGTGTTGGTTATTGTTGCAGTTGCACCTGTATCAATTGTGCTATCGTCGAGTGTGAAAGCCGGAATAGGTGTCGGAGTAAACAGTGTAATATAATTTGTTCTTGAAAAACTATCAGCACTTCCTTTAGCACCAGCGGCTATATTTCCTGCAAGTGTTCCGTTTGTGTTTTTAGCAGTAAAACTTACTGTAAATTGTCCACCGGCGGCATTGTTATAGGTATGTGATGGATTTTGCGATGTTGAAGTATTGCCATCACCAAAGTTCCATTCAAATGCGTTTGCATTGCCTGTAAATGTGCCAGTGAAGTTAACAGTTGTTGGACTAGGCCCGCTAGTTGGTGTACCAGTAAAACTTGCTTGGCCAACAAATGTGCTATTTGCGGCATTAAGTATTACTTGGTTTAGATCATCAATACTGTCTGTAACTTTTGATGTTGCAGTAAATCCATCGTATGCAACGTTTGCAGTTAAACTTCCATCAGCGGGTGTGCCAAGATTGATTGTGTTACCAATCACACTTGAAATATTTGCAGCATCAGTCCAACTTAGAACGCCACTGCCATTTGTGGTTAATATCTGTCCTGTGGTTCCACCAGTGATTGTGACTCCACTGTTAGCACCAAGATTTACGTTACTGCCACTTAGATTTAAATTACCTTCTGCACTGATTGCATTGCCTGCAATAGATATGTTTGCGATGTTTGCACTGCCAGGAGCAGTCAAGGCTTCGGTTGGACTTACAGTACCAATGCCAACACGATTGTTAACAACATCAACAAAAAGTGTGCTTGTGTCGATGGCTATATTAGCTGTTCTTGTTAGATCGTTTGCGAGTGCTTTACCGGTGACTCTTGCAATGGCCATTAATTACTATCCTTAAACTTTGCAGTATTTATCGCAGTTGTTAAGGCGTGTTGCCAACACCGTGTATTACATTGATAGTTTCAGCGGCCAATGGTGCGGCAGTAAAGGTAATGTCGTTGCCACTGCCTGTAATAGTGTAGACACCAGTTGGTTGTTGGTAGATGTTTGAAACAAAAACAATCACTTGATCGGCTGCACTTGCGGCAGTGCTTAGTGTAAATGTAAGTGTTGAATTGTCTCCAGTAAAACTGTCTACTGTGATGTTTGCTTCACCTGAGTTTGCAATTGCAGTGTATTGTGATCCATTGAAAAATTCCAAATTGTTATTGCTGGTGTTGAATCTAAAAACACCAAACACTGGATTTGCAGGACGTTCCGCAGTTGTACCGCCAGGAACAACAACTCCAGCTTCTCCACTTTGGATAATTCTGTTTTTTAGGAATGTTCCTGCCATGTTAAATAGCCGTAAATGATACTACTGAATTTATTCCTGTTGCCGCACTTGCAGTTACTTGAATGGTATCTCCATTTGCAAGTAATAGTTTTTCACCGCCTGTGTACAGTTGATAACTGTCAGTGGCTGCAATGCTCAGTGTTTTTGCTACTAGGTTTGTGTTTCCTAAACTATCTCCGCTTGGTATAACATGAATATCAACTGTCAATGCACCAGCAGTTTCATTTGTTAATTGCATATAAGTGATTGCAGTATTGTTAGTACTTGTGTATACTGTTGTGGCACTGTTTGATACGGCAGTTGTTTGTATTGTCATTTGTTTTCCTTAAAATATAATTCCAAAAACAATAGCCTTGCTTTTGCTTACTAGTTCATCTGTTGTTGTATCGTCTACAAAGTAAACGCCTGTTCCGCCACTTCCTGCAATCCCGCCATGTAACACCGTGGTATTTGTTACTGCACCCGGAGCAGCACTGTCTTTAAGTTGTAATCCTGTGCTAATATTTACATTTCCAGTTAGATTCAACTGATTTGTGTCTGTAAATGTCATATTTGCACTAGCACCAAATGCACCCGAATTGTTGAACTGTACTTGTGTATTTGCTCCTGCAACTGATCCAGCTACAGCAGTTCCAATTTCACTCCAAGTACCAGTTTCACCAGTGCTACCTGTGCTTGTGCTTAGTTCCCATTTATTGTCATTGGTATTATAACGAATGCCAGCAAATGTTGTAGCTGTTTTATGTGTTAACAATCCAGCATTACTTGCATAAGTTGCAGTATTACTCATGTTAACCATAACAAAAGGATCTTTTACATCCAATTGTTCTGTATTGATATATGTAACGTTACCGTTGACAGTTAGGTTACCGTCAATTTCTGTGTTACTGGCAATATGAACCATATCTGTCGCATTTATGGTTTCAATATAATAGTCGCCGTCAATTCTTTTCTTTGTGTTCATAATGGGCCTCTAGCAGTATTTACCATCTCTAGAAAGCTCTGCATACTGATTATTTTCATGTTGTTAATTTTGCCAAACTGTTTAACATATGCACTTTCTATGCCCTCTACTCTATAAAACTGTCTGTTTGGATAATCTTCGGTGAGTTTTACAAGTTGATTTATCCAGTTGCCAGCATATGTTGGTGGATCAAGTTCTTTTTTATAAAACTGTGTATCAACGTAAACATTATTAAACATTCCGTTTGTTGTGCCCAAGTCCATGCCAATTAAATAGATGTCACTGTGTCCATCAATACATGCAAGAGCAGCCGCATTAGGTCCGCTACTGAATCCTTTGTATTGGTTACTTAAATCTTTGCCACCTAAATCAACTATAGGCTTGCGTGTGTGAAATCTATGCTTTTGTGCATATCCATTCTGTTGAATAGCATCTGCAATTGGTCTATCTGTTGCAACTAGACAATCTGGAGTAAAGGTTTTGCATAACCAATTGCATCCATAGGTAGCACCCAATGGCGATAACTTTGTCAAATCAACCGTCAGTCTACTTTTGCCATTTCCTAGAATAAATGCAGTACTCATAAAAAACCCTCACTGTACTTAATACAGTAAGGGTTTGGTTAGTTAAAAAACTATCTATTATCCAAATTCAGGATTCTCAACTTGTACTAAGTCACGTGTTGCTGGAGATGCAGATGAACCTGATCCACCAATCTTCACTGTGTCGTCTAGTATGTTAAAGTAGTTTAACAATACTGGAGCATCTGCAAAAGATATTCCATGTTTGTTACTAAAACGCTTTAAGCGTACCAATGATGAACCAACATCGCCATATGTTACTGTCATACTTCCTGTTGATAAAGCAGCATCTGCTTCGTTTGCTAGTGTACAAATTCCACATTCTGCAACTGTTCCTGATGAACCAGCTGCTGAAGCGGCTTCAACAGTAAAAATATGTCCTACTGCTATTGTACCTTTACCAGCACCCATTGATGCCCAGTCAGTATCACCAACTGCAACAACTCTTACTGTGCCACCAACTACTGCGTTTGCAGGGTCAATTGCACTTGCGTCTAATCTTGATACTAAAAACTTTGAAGCACCTTTTTGTCTTAGAATAAAACCTTCGCCTTCAGCACTAATGCTTCCGCCGGTTGGTCTAACTCTTGTTGTTGTAACTGGAAAAGTATTAGAGCTATTAGCAATATTTCCACCAACTACACCAAAGAATAATTCTCCTGATGGTGTTCTGTTTGCTACATCATCACCAGGATTGTTATATCCTGCATCTACTGTTTCAGATATTTTTATTTTTAACGGTCTTCCCATTTGTTTTCTCCATATAAAGTTCCCGTTCTAGCGGGTACGCAGTTGTGTCTGCATAAACACATTATTGTGCAACTGTATTTATAGGATCAAACGTTTTACGCCAGTCTGTACCACGTATGCGATCAACTTTATCAAATTCATCAAAAGTTGTCTGTGCATGATTATAAGTGATTTCATGCGTGTCAGGAAAGATTGTCTTTGCCCAGTCTTCAACAAGTTTATGTGTATGTTTATTTAGATGTGATATTGTAATGTTTACTGCAAACTGCACACTATCAGGCGCATTTTGCACAATCCATTTTACATTACTATCAACTTTAGTCCATTTTGCTGGCCAACGGAGATACTCAAAGTGTTCTCCTACTCCGTCAATACTAAAACAAATAATTATACGTTTGTAATATGAACATGTGTTTAAAAACTCTAAACTTGGTTTCACTGTTCCGTTAAAGTGTATAAGAAATCTCATATCAGTGTGTTTAAATTTTTTTAATACCTCATGAGTTGATTTATGAAGTATCGGCTCGCCACCACCAATTATAATGTGGTTAAGACCTGAAAAATCTAAATCATCGACTTTTTGATTAAAGGCATTTGAATCTATAGGTCGGTTTTTAAGTGCTTGCCAACGTGTGCTCGAATGTGCGCCGCAAGTTGAACAAGCAAGATTACAAATTTTGCCAGGATCAAATGTAGCACTTGTCGGAGTGTTTTTAATTAGTTCCATGATGTATTTATAGTCAAAAAAATAGCACCCGAAGGTGCTATTTTTAATAAAGTTAAGCGTATATTATGAGAATGATAAGTTGCTAACTGCAATTTCACCCACATAGTCACCGGCATTACCAAATGAACTTGCAGTGTTTGATAACTCGATATAACCATATCTAGTCATGAAACTTACTACTGGCTCAAATGTTGACGGATCTAATACAACGCCAGAACTCATTAGCGGTACGTATGGACAGTAGAATGCTGGAGCGTCAGTTTCTGATGCACCTTTGTATCCTACTAATACTGCTTGAGCGTCTGATGCATATGAATCACAGAATACTCTCATTGTACCGTTTAATGTACCTACAAACTTTGTGTTTGTTGGTGCTTCAAAAGTACCTTCTGTTGTTCTAGCAAATGCTGAAGTTGTAGCTGATTGTAACACTGTTAATGAAGCTGGTGAAACAACTGCATAGTTACCTGCACCACGTCTTGTACGTTGTGCAATTAAGTTAGCTGTTCTGTTTATTAACACTGCTAAAGCGGCATGCTCATCACCAACGAAAGTAGCAGTACCTGATACTGCAGCCTGGTTGTATGTGAATTCAGTTGCGGCTAATGTACGTAGAGATAATAGAATCTCTTGATCGATCTCAGCAGTAATCTCTTGAGCTAATGCTGCCATGATTTCTGCTTCTACATCGATACCGTGCATTGCTTGTGCATCTTGAGCTGCTTCAAAAGTCCAACGAGCTGACAATTTACGTGTCTTTGCTTCTACAGGTTGCTTTAAGATCTGTACAGAAATTTTGTTACCTGCTGTACCTTCAAGTACTGCTGTGTTTCCACCACCGTAACCAGTTGCGGTTCCAGCGTTGTTAGAATATGCAGTTGCAATCTTGAATGGTGATAATGCTTCTTCGCCAGCAGTTGTTGATGTTGCGGCTAGGGAGTTATCAGTCATTGAGTCTGCATAACGTACTCTAAGTGTGTGAATTTGACCAACTGGTCCAGTCATAGGCTGAACACCAACTAATTCGTTAGCAATAACAGTAGGCATAACCCTTCTTATTACAGGTAAAATAACTCTGTTAAGAGTTGCAATGTTACCTGATGCAGTTGATCCCGCTGTTGCGTTCTCAGCTAAGTGTTTGCGAGTGTTTTCTAAGATAACACCCATTGTTGAGCGACGAGCACCTTGTAATCCTTCTAGGAGGGCTTCTTTGGTCTCACCCCAACGGCTTTCTAGTAGTTCTTGTGACATTTATATGTCTCCTTTTTAGTTTAAAGCCCTGCTAGGCGCTTCAAGGCAATGACGTTGCTATCAGCATCGTCAGTTGCTTTATCGACAACCTTCGCAGATTTATTACCAGTTTGTTCAGTTAAATTTGAGGCTTTCTTAGTTCCTTTAGTTTCACTGATCACTGCTGGCAAATATTTTTCAAAAGCGTTCTTCAATCTAGATGTCTGAACGTTTTCAAGTAAGTTAGTCATAATTTCTCTCTTCTCATCATTGAGAGGAGATAGAAGCTCATCCAATGTAGCATCACGCTCATTGGCTTCCTTTATGACTTTGATTTCGTTATTTTTGCTCTCGACAAGTGCTTTCGCTTTGTCTTGAGTTTGGATGGCTTCTGCCAACTGTTTATCTTGTTCAACAATTTTTGCATTAAGTTTACGTACTTCCTCATTTTCATTTAAATGTGTAGCACCAAACTCTGTTGCATATGCTTCGAAGATTCGACGACCAAAATTGTTCTCACGAGCAATTTTGATGTCTTCTTTAAGTTGACCCATTTCAGCCTTAAGATGCGTAGATACAGTTGAAGCCATCTTCTTAGCAGATTCTTTTACAAACTTGCTCTTTAGATTATCAAGTTTATTACGTGCATTTGATACAAGTCTAACCTTAGTTTCCACTAAGTCTTTCTTGTCTGCAGCAAATTCCTTGATCTCTTCAGCCAAAGCACCAACAACAAATGATTCTAATTTCTCAAAACCTGTTTTTGATACCTTACGATCTGTGCGTAGTTCTTTTAACTCTTCTGAAAGTTGTTTCACTAAAAAGCCGTTAAACTTATCAGCATTTTCTTTCATCTTGTTATGAAACTTTACACGATCACCAGCCAGTGCTTTCTTCTCCTCGTTAAGAGCAGCGATTTCACTTGCCAAGCCTTCTGTAACCATTTTATCTAGGGCGTCTACCATCACAGTCTTATCATGCTCATAGCGTTGTGCAAACTCCTCACGAAGTTCACTACGTACTGTCTCTTTGGCCTCTACCATTTTTGCTTCCCATTGTTCAGCAATAGCAGTACGAGTGTCCTCATTGACGAGATCGCTATCTAATAGTGGTTTAATAGCATCTAACATGCGATTCTCCTAAATTTTTAGGTCTCTGATAAGACGAGAAACTTCGTCTTTCAGGTACTTTTGTATTTTGCCGTCCGTCCCAGACTCACGAGCCATTTCTAAAATGTGATGTCCATGTTTCATGTTCATCAGTCCTTCATAAATTGCTTTTGGATAAGCATTTGGAGCACTGGGTTGTGCGACCACGTCTACAGTGACTATTTCAAAATCACTGACACGTCCGTTATGTGGATCAACGTTACCCGATCCACGACTCGAAACGCCCAATCTCACACCGGACTGAAGCATAGTTTTCACTAGCTCACCCATCGGAGTTGGGAGAATTTTTAGTTTTCCATAACCATTAGGTCCGTCCATCCACATGCTCTCAATCATGTGGCATACACGGTCTAAGTTAATCTTAAGGTCATCTGGATGATCTACTTCGCCGAGAACACTTGTTGTTTTGATTTGTTCGTTCAGTGTATCAACTGCTTCTGCAATTTGACTTACTGGATAAACACGTTCATTGGCATTTTTCACGTCACCTTGTATGCAGATGCCCTCCATATAGAGGTTCTTACCATCTTTGCCCTCAACGATTTGCATCTTTGCGGCTTCGAAAGTAAGATCTTCTCTTAGGTATAGCTGTCCCATATACTTGGTTCCTTGCTAGATTAGTCTATAACACTCTTGGTGTTAACACCAGAGGCTTGTGATAATTCAGGCTTTGGAGCTGGCTTTACGTCTGGCTTTGTAGTTCCGTCCATGTCACCATATTTTGGTGTTGGGCGGCCTTGTGCACCTTTGTTTCCTGCATCAATGTCTACTGGCTTAGCATCCATTCCTTTTTGACCTGAATTTGCAGCTACCGGACTTTTACTAGCTGGTGAAGTTGTTACTGGCTTTGGTGCTGGAACTAAATCTACGTTCTCATTAAAGCCTTCAACTTCTACGTTAACATCAATTGGCTCGTCCATTTTGTCCTGCATGTCATCAATCTCGTCCTGCTCCATGTCAGTATCGCTATCAATGTCTGAGATTTCATCTTGCTCGCCTTCGATGTCGTCTGTGTTGTCATCAACTTGACCCATTAGCTCTTCAAATTCACCCATTAGTTCGTCTAATTTGTCTTCGATGTTTACTACACGGTCTTCTAACTCTTCTTCGCCGTTGTCATCATCAACGTCAATGTCGATCATTTCGATTTCTTCTTCATCATCTTCCATTCTAACGCCTTGCTCTTCAGCTTCGACTTCGTCAATGAGTTCGTCAACCTGTGATCCACCTAAATCAGTTTCATCAATCTTTTGATCGTTGTCATGTTCTGCGTCACGCTTGCCACGCTTTCCCATTTCGTCGTCTCTACGATCTTTCATTGATTGTTTTTTAGTATCTTCAGCACCGTCTTTAGCACCTAAATGCTCGTCTTCACGGTCCTTGTAACCTTGTTTCTTTTCTGTAATTTCTTCTTCAGACATAATCTCTTCGTATATGTCTCTTGACTTCTCAACAACTATGTCGTGGAAAAGTGCTTTTGCATTCTTTTCGTCATCATTGATAACGAATTCAATTAATTGCTCAAATTTGTTCATGTGAAAATTTTCCTTCTAAGTATTGGGCTCAGTATAGTACTTACAAGAAAGTTTAAAAACTAGTAGTTTATAGGGGTAAAATGGGTATAAAATGAAACTTTAATTAAGATAAGTCTAAAGTTGCGGAGGTGGTGGAGCAAACTGTGCTTGTATCTTTTTAAGTTCTTCAGTTTTTTCAAAGTTACGCATGTCATACATCTTACGCAACTTTGATATTTGCTTTAGTGTAAGTTTAGTTTTGCGTAGCTCTCCAAGCTCAGGAACACTGTTGTCAGCTTCTTGGTCTTGGTAATCTTCGTCTGATTGATCGTGATCATAAAATTCAAATAGTTTCATAATAGTATTTATACAATCGTTAGGAACAGTGCTTGATACAAAGGTGATGGCATGTTTTAATACTAGCAAAACTATCTTCTAAGGCAAATTTATAAAAATCAGACTGTGCAATCTTGTCTATACTGTGTTTATATAAGTTAATATCATCTGTATTTCCAATTATCTTACGAAACAGTCTTTCGGATATTGTGTTTTTCCATGTTGTGCCAGCAGTCATACAACACGGAAGTAAACAACCAAGATAGTTAATATATAACTTACCTCTTTCTATCCATTTACACACAGGACTATTGAAATTATGAACAGTATTTGCCTGTAGATGAGCTTTTGTAGCCAGTTGAAGATTGTCAGCAATTTCTAAGTCGTATTGATATGCACCGTCAATGTATACCGGCCAGGCATTATTGAAAAAGTTTCTATCGCTAAAAATTATTTTAAAATCATTGAAACCTAAATCTTGCGACAACTTACGTGCTTGTTCAACTTGATGCTGATTGTGTTTAAACACAATCATTTTCCACACTGCATTACCGCCGGCACTTATAAAACTTTGTACATTATCTATTATCTTGTGCCAGTCGGCGTTTATTCGATAGATATGATTTGTATCTTCAAGACCATCTATGCTAAAACTGACTTCAACATTTTTGTATGTTGCTAATTTTTCAAACCATTTTGAACTACGTATGCTACCATTTGTAACTAAGTCTATTTGATTGCAGTCTTTGAAAAAATCTATGATGTTTAACAAATCAGGATTCATTGCAGGATCGCCATAATCACCTTCCAGTTTAACTGTATGCAGATTAGGTAACAGTTTTATATCTAAGTTATCTGCAAGCCTTGAAAAATCTAAATGTCCTTGATTAAGATGCTTGTCGAGAAAACCTTTATCATCAAATCTTGGACATTGAGGACAGTGTAAGTTACAGTAACTTGATGGTTCAAGTGTTAGATGTGTGATTTTGTTAAGGTCTAAGAACATTGCGTATTAAACCATTTCCACATAGGTGTAGTAAATTCTAACTTTATATCACCGTTGTAACCAATAAAGCCATAAAATTCGTCTACTATTACAGGTCCATTTTGTTTGTTGTTACTTCCAACATGATGGTAGCAAGGTTTGCCTTCTGCATACAAATCTGTAACATCAATCTCGTCAATGGTAATATGTTTTAAGTTTGCATACACATCACTTATAATCTTTTCATTGTCTACAATGGTGTGTTGTTGTGTTTTGCCACGCATGGTAACAGTAATACACTGCATTGCGTGTTCATCAGTATCATCAAACGCAATAGTGTATTGTTGCGTGCCTTTTACAAATGTGTTGCTAGTAACGAAATTGTTATTGAAAGAAATATCAAGAAATATATCAGCATTGGTTGCACTAAACTCCACAGTTAACGTTGCATACATTTATGCTGGTGGTGCTTCGGCTGGAACATCAACATTAACATCAACCTCCTCACCGCCTAGTGCAGGATCGCCGCCTGCAGCTTCTTCGCCGGCTACTGCGTCTCCCATTTCTACATCACCTTCAAAATCACCTGGACTTATTCCGACAGTACGTAAATCACTGCCAGTCGGTTCTGTTTCAACTGGTTGCCCAGTTTCTTGTTCCCACTGCTCTGTGTTCTCTTGTAGTTCGTCTTCGGTCAATCCTAAGTAACGCTTCATGAGAAAACGTTTACTCATATAAGGCAACTGCTCTAATGCACTGAATGCTTGAATTCTTGTTGTGTCTAGTTCTGCTTGTCTATAACTTGCAAAGTTCTGCGGAGGATTAAATTTTATCGAAAACAATCCACTGTCAATGTTAAAGCCTCTCCAACGCATGAACATTTTAAATTCATCATCCAGTTTTAGTATAACTTGTCTTTGTAATCTTTCACAATACTGATTGAATCTAAATTCTTGTATAAGTGCAGTACCAACACGCCCATCATTCATTGGGCGATCTGAATCATCTGGACCGGTAGGCAAGTATGAACTTGGTACACGCAGTCCTCTGCACATCTTGTTGTTAAAGTATTTTAAATCGTCAATCTGTCCTAGGTTCTCACCACCTGGTAATGTTTCAACTTTGGAACCTCTACCTTCTGCAGTCTGCGGAAAGAAGTAGTCTTCGTTGATACTAAGTGGATTGTACATGGTGTCCATTGTGGTAGCACCTTGTCCACCTTGTGCAGATGGAATACGTCTTTGATGTACTTCGTTTTTAACACGCTCAACAAACTGCATAGCAAGATGCGATGGCATGTTACCTACGTCAATGTAGAACACTCTACGCTCTGGAGCACGTTGTACTCTGTATATCAGTATAGCATCTTCAAGCAGTTCTTTTTGCTTGAACACTTTGAATATCATTTCCAGTACACTTTGACTAAATGGCCAGTAAAAGTCTAAGCCTTCGCTAAGTCCTAAGTGTACAACGTTCTTTGCATCAATTACTGTTTCGTTAATAGTGTGTTCAAATCTACTGCCAGTGCTGGGTTGGTTAGGAAGATTGTAGTTTGCTCCGCCACCCATGGCTCCGCCGCCACCTGTACCATTTATTTGACCAGCATTACCTGCACCATAGTCAGTTGTGTTTTTAGCAGTGATACTTAGGTTTTCAAAGTTTGGATTGATGTCTCTTATTACATACTGTTCTGGACGTTTACCATCATTCTCGTTTACAATTACTCTTACCACTTTGGCCATGTCAACCCAGTACATTTCGAATGTTTCTGGATCACGCACAAACACTTGATCTCCGTATTTTAACACATTACGAAACATCTTAAACACACGTTGATCAAGTTTGTTTAGTTTTGTCCACTGTTTTAATTGTGTACGTATTATTTCTATTTCATTGTTTGTTGGAGTATCTGTGTATTGTACTTCAAAAGGTGTGTTATTGCTTTCGTTTTCTTGTGTTGAAAATTCAGCTAGTATATCTAAACATGCATTTACTTCACTGTCAGTATCCATATTCTCATACTGATTATAGCGTTCTATTCTGTTAGGATGTCCTGTGTATACTTCAGGTAAATGACTTTGATAGTTTTTAAATCCAAATTCACCATTGGAACCAGTTCCGTAACTAGGCCCGCGTTGTGTTTGTCCGCTTATCGGACTAAGTTGTCCACCGGTGTTTCCGACTGCTTTAAAGTATTTTTTCCAAGACATATGTGTTCCAATGTGCTTTTGTTATAGTGTATTTATCGTTATCGGTGTGCCGCGTTTAATATCTCTGTCTGTACGTTTACACTACGAGCCATTGAAGTGGCAATCATATCAAGTCTATTTAATTGTGCTTCTGCAAGTGCATTGGTTTGATTTGATCCTGTAACTTCGCCTATGCCAGATTTAACCGCATCAGCGGCAGTGCCAAATGCACTTAATGCACTGCTTATTGCAGTATCAAACATGTTTCCTCCGCCACCGATTGCATTTGCCGGTCCAGCTAATGCATCACCTGCTGTTGGAGTTCCGCCTATTAGACTGCTTAACTCATTGTTTGGTATGATATTACCACTAGCTTTGCTAATCAACATTTCCGGACCTTGCTCACCAACAATGTAAGCACCGCCTGCTTCTACTGGTCCACCAAGGGCCTTTTTTTCTAATTTGTATCCTTCGACTAGATCTTCCTTTCCAAATCTTTTTTCAGACATTCCACCTGCAGTTTGTTGTTGCACACGCACTGCCTGCATCTTGTTTTCTAGATCTGTGCTAAAAAGACCTGCCATGAATTCTATGCCTTTTGCTAGACTTGTGGAGGCTTTTTCCATTGTGGTCATGTATTTTGTATTCGACTCATCTTGTGCTTCGACTATCTCGTCGGTGTTTGCGGTGCCTAGCATACTGTCTTTTACATAGGCTTCTGCACCCATGTTAATCATCTTGTTAATTTCTCTCATAGCATCAGTCATTGTTTTTGCGACTGTAGTGGCCGCCGTGCCCATCTTGGGTAACTGATCTCGAACAATCTTGTTTATTTCTTCTGCTGATTCACGCATGGCATTTTTACCATCAATTAAACCTTGTGTAGCAGGATCTTGTGCCTTAGCTTGTTTCTTTGTCTCATCAGCTAATGCGTTTAGTTCTTCGGCACTTTTACCTTGTAACATCATTGCTTTTTGCATTGGAGCTATACCAGCCTCAATTACTGTATTCAAGCCACCAATTGCACCTAGTGTTCCCGGGCCGCCCATTTTTTTGCCAGTCTCTGCAAATCCTTCTATAATCAGTGCTTGTGCATCAGCGGCACTTATTTGGTTATTACGCAACTTTTCTATTGCTTCCATTGCCTTTGGTCCACCACTCATTGACAATATTTGTGCATTTGCCGTACCAAGGTTACCTGCTAATGCATCTTGTACACCTTTTGCCGCATCTTGACCAAGCAAACCTGCAATTCCGGCCGCAGTGTCTGCCATTTTATCAGCCGCCTCTGGTCCAAACTTCGCAGTGGCATCGGCCATAGCACCAACCATACGTGTATTACTCATCATTGCATCAAGTTCTTTTTGTTGCTCGTCAACACTTTTACCAGTGAGTCTTGCTAGAGTAGTAAGCCTTTTTGCATATTCAGCAGAACCTTGTGCCAACTCTCTTGCACTGCGTCCTTCAATACTTCCTGTACGTGCCTGCAGTTTCATGTATTGAGCAGTCATCTCGTTTTGTTGTTTTGCTCCAATACCAAGTGCTTCTAGCTCTCGTCTAAACGGCCTCATCGCATCACTGGTATTTGCCAGCATTTGAGCACCTTTAGTTGCATTACCAAAAGCAAATGCTAGGCCTTCTCCTTGTGTTTTTGTTACGTTTGCAAAATCTTTAAAACTAAGTCCAGCTTGTATAGCTTGGTTGGTTAATCCTGTTAAGCCTTCGGCACCTATGGCACCTGCTTGTCCTGCCATTGCCATTGCCTGACTGGCATTGTCTAACTGAGCAGTTACTTGTTTGGCAATTTGAGCTCCAACGTCAGCAGTTGCTTCGGCTAGTGCCGCAGTGGCTTTACTGACTCCACTAACAAGTCCGCCAATAACTCCACCCAACACAGGTATACTGCTTAGTGCTTCGCCAATGGAATCACCAACTCCGCCAACAAGTTTACCTGTTGATTTAAAAATACCAGCGGCAAGATCAACTGTTGCATTAAGACTTGTAAAGCTCTCTTGGTTATTTTGAATATCCGTTGCGGCCTGTGCTAAACTGGTAGCAAAGGTTCCAACATTTCTTACTGTGCCGCCTAATGCACTTGCAAATCTTACAGTTCCTTTAGTGTTTTTGTCGGTTGCATCTGTCTGCATTTTTTGTGCATCAGTCTGAGATTTTGTACCTCTTGAGGCAGCTTTCAACGCTTTATCAAGTCTATCAATTTCTTTTGGATCAACAGTTTTATTGTTTTTCATCTCAAGTAGTAAAGCCTGTATAGCTCTGGTAAGTTCTTCGATGGTTTGGTCGTCTGCCATTAATTAAAAGCCCGTTTTTTTGCCGTATAAGTACATTATCAACTGTATTTATGTAGGAAAAAACATGGAAGTAAAAGAGAATCAAAATCCGCTTGCCAAACACTTTCGTCAGCCAGCGATTTATATTAAATTACCAACTGGTGGTGCATGGAATGATGAGACTAGTTTAAAAACTACAGAGAATGGAGAACATGCAGTATATCCAATGACTGCACTTGATGAGATCTCGTATAGAACTGCAGATGCGTTATTCAATGGCACATCTGTTGCAAATGTAATACAAAGTTGTGTTCCAGATATTTTAGATCCTTGGAAAATTAGCACTGCTGATCTCGATACCTTACTAATTTCTATACGTATTGCTAGTTATGGACACGAAATGGACTTTACAAGTAAATGTCCAAAATGCAATGAGACAAACGACTTTGGCATTGATTTAAGACAAGTGCTTGAGCAAATAAAAGTTGCAGACTTTAGCACTCCAGTTGTTATTGGCGATGTAACAATTTATTTTCAGCCTTTAACATATCAAGCACAAAACGATAGTAATACTTCGCAGTTTCAAGACCAAAAGATGCTAGAAGCACTACCGCAATCAGACATGCCAGAAGACGAAAAACTTGCCGCACTTCAACAGGCGTTTACAAATATCAGCATTTTAACATTAAATGCAATTGCTGATAGTATCGCAATGATTAAGGTAGGAGACGATGTAGTAGTAGACAAGACACATATAAAAGAATATCTACAGAATTGCGACACAAAAGCATTTGATAAAATACGTAAAAAAATCGAGTATATCAAATCTACACAAGAAGTAAAACCCTTGCAAATTACCTGTGCTGATTGTAAGCATGAATATAAAACACCTTTCACTCTTAATGTTGCGAATTTTTTCGCATAAGGCTCTTAACATCCACACCTGAAGAAATTGAAAAGATAATATCAGATATGGATAACGAAGTTAAGAGCCTAAAACAAGACATGCTTAAAATGTGTTGGTTCATGCGTGGTGGAGTGACCTACCAAGAGATTGTAAATATGAGTGGCCCTGAACGTGAAATGATGGCCAAGATAATTACAGACAATTTAGAAACTGCAAAGAAAACAGGACAACCGTTTTGGTAATAGGTCAAGTTAAAGCTGATATAGAAGAATGGTTGATAAACTTTGTAGAAGTTCCCCATCCAGCACTTGGTGATTGGCCTCCGTGTCCGTTTGCACGTAATGCACGATTGCAGAAGAAATACGATGTACGATTAGGAGATGATCTTGAACGTGACTTGTTTCTGTTTGCTAAGAAAAAATATTTAGGCAAAAACGATGTTGTTATATACGCATATCCTCCCAAGCAATACGATGATGCATACTTTAATTTTGTGGTTGATGTTGTAAACAGTTCAAAAGGATTTACCAAACGTAATCTATTGGCACTTGCTGACCACCCAGACACTGTTGAAGAACAAAACGGTGTTTGTTTCAACATGGGTAAATATGCACTTGTACTCATACAAGATAAAACAAAACTTCAGGCCCATGCAAAAATGTTAGCTCACAGAGGATACTATGATGGATGGGACGAAGAATATTTGAAGGATGTGTTTGCACACAGAAAAGACCCAAGAAAATGATATACGCAAGAATCAACCTTAGTGAAACAAACTATAATCTTATGGACAATTGTAAAAAACTCTCATGCCCGTTTCCAAAACCCTTAGAAGAAATCTACGATGCCTACTGCAAACACAAAAAATTTAAAAGTGTTATGCCCATATTTCCTGAAGAATACTATGACGATAAAAACGATGTATATGGATACTATGACAAAGAACAAAAACTGGTTGCATTTAGTCTGTTAAGGTGTTATAATAATAAAAACGTAGAAGCAATACAATTTGCATGGGACTATGCTAATCCAGGAATGCGTTTGGGCATACGCAGTTTAAAAAACGAGTGTGCAATATATAAAAAACGTGGTTTTGATTATTTGTATCTTGGACAAGCTGACGATTACAAAACAAAGATCGACGGATTTGAAATACTAGGAGGAAGATTATAATGAACGTTTATACAGTTTACGCCGATGTAAAGGAAGGTATAGATGCACGAACATTTGTGGCTAACATGAAGCTTTTCCTAGATAAATTACCACAGATGCATGCGTATAGAATCACAAGAATGAAACTAGGATTCCGTTCAATGGACTTGCCAGAGTTTAGAATTGACATGGAGTTTAAATCAATGCAAGCACTAGATGACGCTATGAGTCATGTAGTAGCAAACGTAGATGATATTGAAACAGAACACGTAGGTTTCAATCAGTGGGTTGATGTAGAAACCATACAACACTTTCTATACAGAGACTACCCAGACTAACACCAACCATTGGCATAATCTTCTAACATAATCTGACGTATACGCAGTCGTTGTAGATCAGTGGGTCCTGCTCGCATGGTGTTGTCACGGCGATGATGTGTGTCCAATGCAGGCACACCGAGTATTCCTGCTATCTTATGTACATGTTTATAATTGTAGATATGTGTGTAGACAGCTCTGTTGGAACCAAGTCGTGCAGTGTTTGTTTCGCAGTGATCTGCTACGTTTGGATTTTGTCGATACACATCAATGTCTTTGAGAAAGTTGGTTAGACTAGGATTGTTAATCCACAAATTTTTATTTGCTGGATTGCTCATGGTATGATAGAAACCACTCACAAATTTTTCAATAGGATCACGCCACAGTGCTATGCGTATGTCTGCGTCTAGTAGCTCTGACTCAAACTCCTCAAACGATCTAGCCTTGTTGTACACACCAGGTGCTTCGTTTTGAAAGTTTTGATAGAACTGTTCTTCTTTGGGATCAGCATTCCATAATGCTTGTGCTACATAACTCAACATAGTCGTAGTACTACATTTATGATTACGCACTATTGCAACAGTTCTATTATTGTGCTTAAACTTTATCAATCCCATATGCTTATTTAATAAGATGTCTAAAGACATCTATTGCTTCGCTTTGCTTCAGCAATATTTTTATTACGAGTGTAACGAAGTAATCAGTTATCATCTAGATAGTTTAGTCATACTTGCCCTACTACGGGCAAGTGAACTGAAAAGATGTCATCATCTGAGTTATCCAGTCATTTGAATAAAGAGATTTACATTACTGTATCAGGGGCGGTTGTGCTGTACCCCTTACTCTAGCCTTGTCTCACAACGGA
>WLWF01001007.1_pt1 | contig 25242 bp, 37 predicted proteins | sample 6718331 | NCBI WGS metagenome assembly WLWF01 (sample SAMN12718692, study PRJNA515312) | sponge metagenome | isolation source: marine sponge | host: Mycale hentscheli | place: New Zealand: South Island, Marlborough, Capsize Point | collected 2003-05-01
TTACCTATTACTGCTGTCTTTAATTTTGATCCGGGATTGGCTCTTCTGTATGCTTTGACACCTTTGGCTGTCATACCAGCTCCAGATTTTGTAGGTCTGTAGTTTGCGTTCTTACCTTTTGTTGTTTTTCTAATAGCCATTACTCTAGTATAAGTTTTTTAATAGATTTTGCACCCATATAAATTTCTGTTTCTGCTTTTGATTTGATACATTGGTACTCTACATTGTTTCCTGTATTACTACGCATAGCAATTCTTTTACCTTTTAAACAATTACTCATAGATGTTTGTATTCTATGTTCTTTAATTTCACCATTAACAATCATTAGTAATGCAACCACTACTTCAACCATGACCATTACCATTTGCTCTTACTTTATCTTTTAACTTCTCAATATCTTCTAATGCCTTTTCCATTTGTTTTGTTAAGAACTGTATATTAACTTTATTGTGCATCATATCTTCTATTCTCTTTTCAATCTTCTCTACTGTTTTATATAAATCTTCAAGCAACATAAACTGTTCTTGGTCGGTTGGTTTTTGTTCTGACTTTTTAAGTAGATCAGCATTAAATAATTCTCTTGATGTCTCTAATGATGTAAGTCTGGCAGTGACTTCTGTGTATGCAAACACACCCATAGCTACAGCAACAACTATACCAATCATATTTTTTATTGGCATACTTACTGATGTTTTATCTGATACCTTCATTTTCTTTTTCTTTTTAAAATTTTAACTCTCGAGTGCCAACACCACTCTGTAAATTTTATAGAATAAGTTTCTATAAAAGATATTGCGTTATCTAATTTTCCAAAAAAGTTATAGATAAATCTATCAATCATGTTGCTGGTCCTCCACAAAGAGCCAACAAAGTCATCATTACTATAAGAACACCTGTAAAGTAATAGTTCATCCTGTCTATCTCCATAGGTTATCCTTATAAATTACATTATGTGATGATAGTAATAACTAATACAACTGCTACAACAATAACCATTTCTCTATGATCATTCCAGTAGTGCATAGCTTTGTCTTTAATTTTATCAATCATATTTATCTCCTGTGTGGTTTTAATATAAGATATTACTTACCCTGTCCACGATATTTTGACTTACCTTTATGAAGTTTTTTAGACTTATTCATAGAAGATTTTTTGGGTCGTCTACCTATACTTGTTTTTTTTGGTATTCTTTCGTGGGGTTGATCTGCTATGTTGAACTTTACTCTTGCCATTTTTTCCTGTTTGTTGTGATAATAAACTTGTTTTTTTCTTATACTGACTAACAGATGCTGTCATTATACCTTTGCTCATTATTTTTTAACTAATGAACCACCAAAGTATAATCCAATAATAGCTGACACTAGATTAGTATCTAATGGTGTGATAACCAAACTATTAGAAGATAGTGTTATCCATTTCATTATTTCTTTTTCTGGTAAGAATAAAAATGAAGGTTTAAATTCTAAATAACCTACAATTACACTTACATCTGGTTGGAATATTGGCATTAGTTTTGGTAGTAATACTATTGCAAATACTGCAGTTAAAGCTATAATTCTTCTGGTCCATTGGAAGCCTTCGTTGTTATATTCTCTAGCTTCTTTAAAACCTTTTTGTTGTATATCTGCTCTTTGCAGTAACATCTTTTGTTCTGCTTGTTTTGCTTTTATACTTTGCGACCAGATACTCATTACTCCACCAAGTACAGTAGAGCCTAGCATTGTTATCATTTCAAATGGCATTATTCTTTCTCCTCTAAATCTTTAATCTTTGATAGTGCATCATCTAAATCTTTAGTACAAAACTCTAGTTTTTGCAAACATCTTTTGTTAGCTGAATCTTTAGACTTATTAGCATCTTCTAGCTCTGCTATCTGACTTTTTAGTATTCTTACTTGGTCTTTATACTCATTAATAATATCTAACGAATTATCATTTGGCATATATTATTTTTACCTTTAGTTTGATTTGTTCTTTTGTTCTACCTCTGGATATAAGTGATCCAACTCTTTTTCTTTTATAGCCATCCTTGGCTGTATAGTCTGACTTCCTATAATTTTTAGACTTAACATCATAACCAGTATACTCACCTGTAGACATATTTAAAGTAACAATATCTACAGGACCAAGTCCGCCAAGAGGTGTAAATACTAGGATATTAGGGTCTTTTGCTAGTTCAATCTGTACTTTCATTTCGCTTATTAGACCAGTAGTTGCTTTTTTTCTTCTAGCCATAACAGCCTTAAAGTTAAAGTTTTTGAAATAATATAACTATAATTGTAAACATACCACCTATGAGAGCTGACATAGCATAGTACATGTGTTTTTTAATATCTTTAATTTCTAATTCTATATTGTTTATTTTTTGATGAGTTTGTTTTTGCATTATACGACAAAGTTTTTCGTGTGATTCTATTCTTTCAATAGCAGTATTTTTACGCATTATACTTGTTGTTGTTTTGTGCAAGTGTATTGCGTTGATAATTGAAACTCATTAACTGTGTTATCATCCATAGCTAATAAATATTTACTGCTTGTATCTAGTGCAGTTAATGCACAATGTTTCCAGCTGTCAAATGTTTGTTCGTACTTTATTGGTGCTTTACACTCTCCAGTTAAGAATGAACATACTGAAAGCATAAGAACAAATTTCATTATTTTGGATTGTCTGCTTTTACTTTAGCAATGGCATCTTCCCAGTTAGTAGTACCATTAACATTATCCCAGTATTGCATATCAAGTTGATCTTGAATTGTAGGATAGGCAGTTGCTCTATCTCTTTGATATTGGTTAGCATCATACTCTGCTTGTACCTCTACCATTTTAGCTTGAATATCAGAAACTGATATAGGTGTTGTTCCATTGTGCCAAGTTATTTTACAAGTGTTTATATCAGTTCCTTTAACAGTTACTTCTGCATTAGGATTTATTTTAAGTATCGCTTTTATTATCATCCTGCTATCTCCATAAGTGTCATTGTTGTTGGATTAGAACTTTCATTCATTAATATTGTTCCAGGATTATAACAATAAACTTGTAATTTATATGTAGTTGCAGATGTTGTACTTGGTGAATCTAAATAACAATATGATGCTCTTCGATTTGTTTGAGTTTCTTGAGAAGAATAATTAGAATAAGTATTTGTTTGAAAAATAGCTGTAGAACCTCTTACTATTGCATTACCCCAACCTACATTTGATGGATTTTGACCTTGAGCATCAACAATAATTAAAATTTTATTGCTTGAACTACTTGGTGTTATACTTGCACTTAATCCAATATCTACTAAAGATGTTGATGTAGTTGATAATTCAGTTGAATCACTACTTTGAATAACTTGCAAAACCTTACCAGTAGGAATAGCTGCTGGTAAAGCAGTTATCGCTGAGATGGTATTATTATTAGGCTTAACTATGGACATATTATACTCCTATCAATGCTTTCACTTCTGCTTCGGTTAAACCTAAGTCTAAAAGTTTTTGTTTGCCAGATGCTTTTTTAGTTATCTTATCTGTTTCAGCATCTTTTAATTCTTGTATCTTTGCATTTACTTCTGCTTCTGTTGGCATAGTTGCACCATCTTTAATAATCTTTATGTGTTGATATTGCATACGTTCAGAGTTAGGAATTTTGTTTCCATTGTCATCTTCTTTTTTCCAACCATACCAATTAGGTGTATCTAAATTAAAAGTATGTAATACTTCTTGTAAATAATCTCTATTCATTTTATGTGTCTCCTAATCTTATAAATGTAAAAGATGTTCTGTTGTATCCAGTATTACCCATAACTCTATAATCTCCACCAGAAGCTACTGTTCTAAATCTAACTTTGACATTTGATGTATCTGTTACATCTACAAAATAATCTCCTGGATTAGTTCCTTGTCCATCTGGTTCGTTACCAGCTGCTGCATAAGATATGTTTGCATAACTAGAATTATTTGTTGTAACTTCCATATATAAATAAGCATAGTTAGTATCAGAACCAATATTGTTAAATAATCCTTGAAATCTAACATAATAAATTCCTGTTGTTGGAAAAGTAAATATTCCAGAACTTTGAGACATACCACTTCCAATATAATTAAATCCTGTACTATCTACTCTCTCAAGATTAGAACTAATAGTTTGGTCTGATGTAGTAATAGATGTATCAGTAGTTAATCTCCATTGGTCTGCCATTGTAATTCCACCACCTTTAATTAATGAGTAATCAATTCTTTTTAATGTTCCAGCATCTGATACTAAAAATTCGTCTGTGTCTGCTGGTTCACTAGCAAGTTCTGTTGAACCAGAAATAATATCGTTATTAAGTTTAGCAGCAGTAACTGTAGCATCACTAGGTACACCAAGATCAAGAACATCACCAAGTATCTGAATAAAATCTATAACATCTCCTGTAGCAAGGTTACTAGCAAAAGTAATTGTAGAACCACTAACAGTAAAAGAACTGTTTGGTTTTTGGATTGTACCATTTAAAGATACAATCATGTGATTAGCAGTTTCTGGTAGTACATTAACTGATCCTACTTGCATTGTGTATGCAGCTTGACCATTAACTACAGATATTGCATCACAAATCTGAAAGTTTCCTATTGTTGGTTGTCTCCCAATATAAGACATTACTCTCCACCTCCATTGTCAATAACAGTTCCACCATCTGCTATCCATTCTTGTATTGCTTGGTAATCTGTGTTTGCTTCGTCTAGTGGTACATTTAGAATTTTACCATCAGTTAATCTCATTTCATAACCAAAATGATTATTGTCTGCATCATAAATTTTTTCTATTTCATTAATCATAATTATAACTCCGATTCTATTACCCAAGTTGCTTGAAAACCTCTACCCTCTGTATTAGTCCAACCAGAAGAAGGTGTTCCAGAACTATACATTTGTTGAATACCTTTAGTTGTTTTAAAAATTATTGGAGATGTAAAATCTGATAAAGCAGCATTTTCTATTCTATAAATTCTATTCGCTGTTCCAGAGTAACTAAAACTAACAGTTGGTGTTGCTCTTGTTTCAACTGGAAACTGAATACACCAAATCATACCATTGGTGCTAGAGTATGCACTTCCAGTACAAAGACCTAAATTCATATAGTATCTTTCGCATCTTCTTTTATTTATATCAAAAGGCAAGAACTCAAAATCAGATGCAGATGTTCCAGCTTCTAATTGTACGCCTGTAATGTACCATTCGTTTGATGTGCTATCTGCAAGATTGACTTGACCTACTGCTCTGTTTGCATTTACTGTTGAACCCCAAGATGTTTGTAAAGTACCAGATGTAAAATCACTTGAAGCCATTAACCAAAAATACACTTCTAATTCATTAGAATTATCATTTGCTAAAGCAGATGCTGTATCTCCAACAAAAGTTAAAGTTTTCTTTTCCCAAGTATTAGCTGAATTAATTGTATAAGATTGATTTATATTTCTTCCATTGCCATCTGCATCTATTTCAAGAATATATGTTCCAGTTTTTGCTGATTTAACCCAAAAACTACAAGTTAAACTTTCAGCAGATGAAGTTCCATATTTTAAATATTGAACATTTTGACCTTCGAATTTTTGCATAAGAGCTAAAGATTGAAATGAACCAAGACTTGTTTGTGCAGTAGTACAATCTAGCTTTAATGATTTAGAAAAACCTTGACCAGTAGGTACACTTGTATCTTGTGACATTGTAAATCTTGCTGATGGACTTGCATTAGTATCTAATTGAAATCTATCAATTAAATATGTATCACTAGCTCCAAGTCCACTTTCAGAAGTTCCTCTTTGAGCAATGCTCATATCTCCATTGATAATGATGTTTCTAAAGTTTGTATCAGCAACAATTTTTTCAGTTGTAACAGAACTATCTGCAATTTTAGCAGTTGTAATAATTCCATCTGTAATATCAGAACTTGTTAAAGGTGCTGGTGTAGGTGTTTTTCCTATGTAAGACAATTAAAACTCCTATGTAATTTCCATTATTGAAAGTGTACCAGATATTTTATCAGCTACTGAACAATCTATTTGAATTTTGTCTCCAGCTTCTAAAACAACTTTAGAACCAGATAAAATTTCAAGTGAAGATCCACTAGGAATGCTTACATCTTTAACTAACATTGAAGTTCCATTAGCAACATTGTTAGCACCACCTCTATTTGATGTTGTACTAACTAATTCTACTTCAGCAGTAATTGCAGTTGTGTGAATGTTAGCAAGTATAAGACCAAGAACTACAGTAGTTGTACTTCCTGCTGCTGTGTACATAACATAAGGTGTTCCTGCTGATGCAGGTTCTGCTGCGAATGTTACTGTTTTGAATGTGTTTGCCATTTAATATTTATCTCCTATTTTTCCTTTTATACTATCCCAAAGCGATTGCAAGTGCTGTTGGGTCTGTAGCAGCGATTGTTAATGTTTCATCTCCACCATTATTATTTTCTGTAAAAGTAACAGCTTCTCCAGCAACTAATTTACCATTTAAGAAACCTGCTGTAGTATCATTAGAACTAACAGAAACTTTAACATCTGTATCAGCTTGTATAGTAACCCATGCTGAACCATTGTAAACTTTTAATGTATTATCTGAGGTATTAAAAAATAAATCTCCTGCATCTAGTGAGCTAGTTGGGTTTGATGATCCTATTCTGTATCTTACTGCAAAAGTGTTTACGTCTGTAATATTAGATGCTGTTGTATTAATATTGGCTATTGAACCACTACAATTTGACATAGCAGTTACGTTTGCAGATGTACCTAAAGTATTCATTGCTGTAACATTTGCTGAAGTTCCAAGAACATTCATGTCATTTACAACATCTGCTGTACCTAGTGTGTTCATGTCAGTTACTACATCTGAAGTACCTAGGATAGCCATATCCGCTACCGCATCTGAAGTTCCAAGTCTACCAATTTCAGTTGCTTTACCAGCTACTGCACCAATGTCAGTTGCGTCTGCGGCTACTGCATTAATATTAGTTTGTTCAGATGAACTTGGTTTGATTGCAACCCAAGCTGAACCGGTCCAAGAAAAAATTTGATTAGAGCTAGTATTAAAATACAATGCTCCAGTTATAAGTGCATCCCCATCATTGTCTGTTGATGGTGCTGAAGATTTTGCACCAAGGTATCTGTCATCAAAACTGTCAAAAGAAGCTGCTGCAGAAGTTGCCGAACTAGCCGAAGCAGTTGCAGAGTTTGCAGAATTGGTTGCTTGTGTTGAAGCGGTTGAAGCTGAAGTAGATGCGTTGGATGCTTGAGTAGAAGCAGTTGAAGCAGATGATGCTGAAGCAGTTGCAGAATTTGCTGCGGCTGTAGCAGAAGTGGCTGCGGCACTGGCTGAAGTAGTTGCACTCGCTGCGTCTACCAATAAAGACCACTTGGCACTATCTGTGTTAGAAGTTAGTGGTTGTGATCCAGAGGATGTGTGAGCTGTAATACAAATAAAAATATTATTAGTAGAAGTGTCTTTTACAATATCTCTAACTTGATAAGCAGTAGATGCACCCCAGTTACCTTTAAAAGTTCCAAGTTCTTGCGTAACCGCAAGTTCTCCAGTAGTATCAAAGGCTAAAATTTTGTTAGCACGATCAGTAGCACCTACAGTAAATTCTGTAGAAGTCATAGTATTTGTTCTTGATAATTTTATTGATCTATCAGCTTCTTCAGATACTTGTTGTGCAACCATAGTAGCACGATCCAAACCCTCTTCATGTGTCTCCGCAGGGAATGGATCATTAGCAATATAATCTATCGCTTGAGTTTGCGGGACATTCCTTCTAATTACTACAGTTTCACCAGAAGCCGGAGTGTTGCCAGAAGTGAAAGTAATTGAACCTCCACTAGCATCACCCGCACCAGCTACTGTATAGTGTGTAGATAGACTTTTAACTGTCTCTGTACCTGTAGATGATCTAATAATTACTGTTAGATCGCTGTCCTGCAAAATTTTAAATTGATAGGCAAAGTTAGTGGTACTGCCATTACCATTGTGGGAATTCTTAATAATTGTAGTTGATACTGTCATGTTAGATTACCTATATATTATTCTCCTAATTCATCAACAATTATGTTGTTTACATTTTTTATAATTAAAGCATTTTGTAGTGCTATCAAAGAAAGAAATTTTTGTACATCTCTTTTTGATGCTTCATAATCTGTAAAAGCTAACTTAACTGCAGTTCTTGTAGTATCTAATGTTGTATTTAACAAATTTACTGATGGAATACCACTTAAAAAATTAGAAGTTAATTCTGTATTTCTACCATAACTAAATGGTGCGGTTTCTGAAAATGGCATCATTGCTGTATCTATAGCACCCGGTATAAGTGATGACCAAGATGATCTCATAAATCCTACTTTTGCTAAATTTTCTGCAGATAATCTTTTTTTTAAAAACTCATTTCTATCATTTCTTCCAAAAGAATTTATGTATTGTTGGACAGCATAGAATTGTACAGCACCAGCCATAGATGCTATAAATGTTGAATATGTATGATAATCTTTACCTCTTGTTTCTGCAAGAACATATAATCTATTCATTAACTGTTTAGTATATGATCCTAATGTAAAAGTTCTAAATTGAGTTAATACTCTAACATAGTCTGTAGTAAAAAATCTACTCATAGCACCTACATCATTTCTTTGTACCACTCTATCTATAAATCTTTGCATACCTACATTGTAGTTTGCTCTTGCTTCTGGTGTCCAATCTTCTAATCCTATAGCTTGATATTTACCATCTTTATATACTGAATGTTTTTTTATTTGATCTGCAATTCTGTCAAACTCATCTTGTCTCCATCCTAAAGTTTTAAATCTTACTTGATCTCCTTTAGAAAGTTTATTGTATATTTTTGTTGTACCAAATTTTTTTACATAATCATTTACTATATCTGATATTTTTAAAGCCATACCTCTACCTAAAATAATTTGTGTATACATTGTCATTGGATTTAAAAAAGATATATCAGATACAAATCTTTTTGCTTTACCAGATAATAACTCTACATTATCTAATCTACTTCCTGTGCTACCCAAAGGTATATCTAATTCATTATCAAATCTACCAGTAGGAGTGTGCATAAATTTATCAAGACCAACCGGCAAACCTTGTGATCTTAATTCCTCTAATACTGGATCATCAAATTTTATTTTACCTGCTTTAAGTTTATTTAATATTTCAGAAAAAGCTGGATTAGATTTTAAAAATGTTTTTAATCCTATTTCTGAAATACCAGTATATAATTCAGCACCCTGTGCAAAACCAACTTGTCCAAATAATCGAAGAAAGTTATAATCTTGAATTAATCTTGCAGCTCTTCTACCATAGCCATTTGGATCACCACCTTTTTCTAAAGGAGATTGTTTTCCAGTTATTGAAGCTGCAACTACTTCTATATTTTCTATATCTCTATAAGTTTTTTCCCAACCTAAATCTCTACCTTCTAATTCTACTTTTTTTACAAAATCTCTAAACTCTTTATTATTTTTAAAATTAAAAAATCTAGCCATTGCAGCAGAACCTAAAACCTGTCCATTATACATTCGAAGTAATCTTGTTAAATTTCTGTCTGTTAAATCTTTTATAGCAAGTGATTCTATTTCATTTGTTTTTAAATTTTTAACATCTATTCTTGCATTTAAATCAAATGGTAATCTTTTATTTGCGTTTCTATCTAAAGTATTTCCAGAACCTTTTTCAATTTTTGCAATAATTTTATCTATTTGTTCTGCTTTCAAACCTATATCTTCAAGAAACTCTCTAATAACTACAATATTTGAACCTTGAAATACTCTTGCAATATCTGCTTCTTGTCCAAAAACTCTAGGTGTTGATATTTTTTTTATCATTTTATCAATCATTTCATTAAAAAGATCATCACCCAAATCTCCTTTCATTGCTCTTAAAGCATTTGCATAAACTTCCTGTACTTGTTTTGGTCCATAAGCATCTAATGCTTTAATTAATTTTTCTGAAGAATGTACATGAGGAATATAATTTTTTTGCCTATAACCAGCTATTTCTTGCCATCCTTCTCTTCCTGTTTGACCCACAATATCTAATGTATCATCAAATGCTTTTGTAGCATAACCTGCAAGTGTTTTCATTTCTTCTGTTATCTGATTTGAAAATCTATACATATCTGGAAATTCTTTTAAATCAGACATTACAGATTCAAATTTTTCTTCTATGTCATGTGTACTTTTAAATGAAACATCTTTATTTAATTTTTTAAATGATCTTAATGCTATCTCTCTATAATTCATATATGGATTCATTGTTTGATAAAATGTTCTTTGTTTCCATTCTACAGCAGTATCTCCTCTTGGATTACCAACAACAGGATCAGATACAGCAACCTCTCTAAATCTTTTTACTAATGGAATTTTTGATCTATTTAAATCTCCAGCAACATCATATCTAAAAGATGTATTTTTAAAAAATTCTTCCCAATAAGTTCCTACTTCTGGTGCATTTCTGGGGTCTTCAATTATTTTTGGAATCATTACATTTGATTCTTTTGAAAGGGTCATTCTTTTATTTTTTATATAATTAGGATTTAATTTAAAATTATTTTCAGCAGCAAAAGATTGTATTTCACCTAACTCAATATTTTGTTTCATTTTTTCTGCAGCAAAATCTGTTTTTTGATATGCTTTTACAATATCTGGTGGAACTTTATTTGTTTTAGCATTTACTCTTCCAAACCAACCTGCGGGTGAACCAAGAGTAAAACCTGTAAGTAAAGCATACTGAATATCATTTGGATTTTTTAAAGGATCTATTCCAACTAATCCTGTTTCTATTGCAGCATTTTCTGCACCTACTATTGCTCCAAACTTTAAAGCTCTTTTAAGTCTTATAAATTTACTTGGCAATGTTGCATACGCACCATAACCACCTAAAGGAATGGTAGCAACAGATAATCCTATTGCAGCAGGATCAACTGCAGATGCAATCATTCTTGCACCAAATCCTTTAAAACCAAGTTTAGATATTTCGTTTTCTACTTCTATTCTTTCATCTACTTGTTTTTGTATATCAAAAAAATGTGATTCACTTCTTGCTTCAAAAAAAGCATCCTGCATGTATGTTGGATATTTTTCTATTGTGTCAAACATTTCTTTTGATGGAACAAAATCAAAATCTATATCTGGACCATTAGTTTGACCTAGTTTTGTAATACCAGAAAAGAAAAGATTATCTATTTCAAAAGCCTTACCAAGTGCTTCAGAAAAAGTATATTTGCTTTCTAACTCACCTTTTTGTTGTCTTACAAAATAATCTACATCTGTTGGTATTGTTTTAGCAGGATTATTTAATTTTAATTTATCAACTGTAAATTCTATTTTATTAGATTTTTCATTTAAAGGATTTACATTTAAAAGTGTTTCACTGCTCATTAAAAATCCCTTCTAAAATAATGACTACCAATTTTTAATCTACCAAAATTTAAAGATGGTGGACCTTTTCCTTTGTCTTGATTAAAAAAATATGCTCCATTTGTAGGGTCTTTTATTTTATTTTTTAAAACTTTTTTTGTTATATCTAAAGCCATATTATATTTATTAAGATGATCTTTTTTAGGGTTATCAAATCTATCTTTTAAATCAGTTACTCCCAAAAAAGCATTAGGAGTTCTTATTATTTTTTCTACATCTGTTTCACCTTCTCCTCTTGTAAAACTTTCACCTTTTAAAGGTTTTAAACGATTTCTAACTACCCAAGCCATAGCAGCCATTTCATCTGAATTAAGATTTGCTGATCCTGCTTCTGTTACAATCATACTAGCAATTAAATTTGAATCATATTCAAAGTTATCCATCATATTCACCTAAACCAAAATTTTTAGATTGTTCTTTTAAATCTTTATTTTTATTAAAATCTATTACAAATTCATTATATCTTTCATCTGTTGCTCTTGAGTATATTTTTTCTTTTATATCTTCAAGAGTAAATCTTGCTGTTCCATAACTAAATTCATCAAACTCTCCAGCTGGACCTGTTGCGGAAACAGTTTGTAATGTAAGAGGTTCGTCAGTTGTTTTATTTTTTAAAACAAATCCTTGTATATTGTATTTTTCAAAATCAAAATATACAGGTATAATATCTTTTAATTTATTTTTTTCTGTATTTATGTTGCCGGAATCATATTGTTCTTTAATATAATCCATTATAGCTGCATCATGCCAATCTGGTTGTCTTGCATCTTTTGGTACAATTTGATTCCAATCATCCATTCTATAGTTATCTTCTAAAAAATTTTCTGCAGCTCCTATAGCATCTTCTTCTGATCCACCAGCTTTATAATATAAATTTGTTATATTTTTCATTAAATAAAAAATATCTTCTGTATTTCTTATTTTTTCACTACCTATTCCTAAAGTAAATGTTCCTTTAAATTGATTTTCAAAATCAATATTGTTTATTGCACTTTCTATTTTTTTATCATCAACCATTCTTGATTTATATTTACCATTTCTTATTTCAACAACTCTAGTAAAAGCAGAATCAAATGTTTCTCCAAGAACTCTTGTTGCAAAATCTAATTGATCATAATTTTGTAAATCTGTTTCTGATATTCCATAAGTTGTTGATAAAACTTTTCTTGAATTAGTAACTATAAATTGTTTGTATAATTCTAAACCTGTAATAACTTTTTCTTTATTACCAATATCAGACATATTGGCAGCTCCGGCAACTAAAGCATTTTTATAAGCTGGAACTTTAACATTATTTTTTATTCCTTGTTCTATTATTTGTTCAGTAGTAAATTCTGGTTCACCATTTTCTTTTACTTTTAATAAATTTTTATTAATACTATCTTCAAATTGAACTGTAGTAAATTTTGTACCATCTGTATTTTGCATATCTTTAACATTTGAAGCAACACCTAATTCTATAGCTCTATCTATATTTTCTTGTGCTAAATTTTTACTAAATGCTTTATCTGTTTTTTCTATTAAAGACATTCTTTCTTTTGTGTCTAAAAAAGAAGTATTTTTTGTATCTTTCAATATACTCATAGCTTCAGCATATTGTCCATTATTAATAAGTTTATCTACATCTGTAATTAAATATGTTTGTTTAATCTTTCCAATAGCTTCATTTGTTTGAATTTCTGACACACCAACATCTAAAGAATATAATTTTTCTAATTCTATTGCTTGTGTTAATATTGTATTTTTTTTATCCACATCATCTGAAATTAAATATTCTGCTGCTAATATATTTTGTTCATTATTGTGAGTTGTTTGCAAATCTAATTCTAAAGCATTTCTTGAGTTAGTTTTAATAGTGGATATTCTTTTTGGTAAATTTAAATCAATAGTATTTTGAATTAATGATTGTATTCTTTTATTGTTTGTTTTTGATAATTTTGAATTTAAAATAGTATTAAATTTTTCATCAAAATTTATTAGACTTTGTTCTTCATTTGGATTTTTTTCTAAATTAGCAATAATCTCATCTGCTTCAGTAAATATTTCTAATGCTGTTTTTTTAGCTTCTACTTTCTCTTGCAAATCTCTTTGTTTTAAATAAAATTTAGTAGTTTGATCTATAGCTGGTTCTAAATAACTTAAAACAGAATCTTTCATAGATGCTCTAATATTTGTTTTTATACTAGGAGCTTCTGATGTCATTTCTGCATTTGCTGTAAATGTAGGTATTTTTGGCATTATTGATTCCTTGATCTGTTAAAAGATTTAGATTGTAATCTTAAATTACTTTTACTATTATTTCTTGGGTTTCTATCTTTGTGATCTACATCTCTACCCAATATACTAGAACCAAGTTTTTTTTTCATAATTCTTCTTGCACCATTTCTACCAGCTCTATTTTTTTTTTGCTCTGATTTAGAATGATAATTTTTATATTCTGATTTATAATTTCTCATATTACCCAAAACTTGTTAATAAACTTGAACCACCTTTTGCTAAATATCCAAGTGCAGCCATTCTACTTCTATTTCTTGCCATAGTACCTTCTATTCTAGCAAAATTTGCTTCTTCTAATTTTTTACTTTCTGCAACTTTTGAATTAAATTCCATTACATCTTTTTGTATTTCAGCTTGTTCTGCATTACTTCTTAAAATTTTTAATGCAGTACCAGATAATTCTACACCAGATTTTAAAATATTTGTTTTAGTGCTTCCTTGTAAACTTGCAAATTGTGTATCAAACCTTGAAATATCAAATTGTAATTTTTTTTTTATTGTTTCAGCTTCTTGTTCTGCAACAAGAGCATTTCTATTACTAACATCTTGATTAAATTTTCCTATTTCAGTAGCATTTTTAGCTTGAACTAAAGATACTGCTGGTCCAATAAAAGGTATTGCTGAACTCATTAAAATATCCTCGCATATCTGTATTGATCTGTGCCATCAAATCCAAATTTTTTCATTAAACCTTCGTTCTCCAAACCTAGCCACTCCGCAAATCTTTGACCTTGTTTAAAATCTTTTCTGATTGCAGTTTGTACTCTTTCTATATTGTGTTGTTTGGCAACTCTAGCAAAATCTTTTTTGATTGCTTTTGCTACACCTAGTGGATGTTTCCACATTTCACTTGATGCTATAACCCAACCCTCTGCAACTCTACCCCAAACCATTTTCATTCCAGCAGCAAAAATAGGATCGTTATTTACAATACCAGTAAAAGCTAAATGATCTTGTTCTAAATTTTTAGCATCACCTTCTACATTAATGTAGTGTCTATCTGCTTCTAATACTTTATGGTTCATTTGACAGGATAATATAAACTGTCCATGAGCCTTTGTGTAAGGTACTATATGTAGTGTATTATCCATCATTTGTTACTAGCCTTGGGTATAGTGATAAAATTGTTAAAGGTAAAGGTTGAGTTTGCCTTACAATCATAAATCCATCTGTATCATAATCTCCTCTAAATTCTACTTCTTTATCTCCTGTAAAAGGTGGAATACCTTGATCCATAGGATTAGCAGAAGTTCTAAAAGGTACTCTTTCCATATTGTTTAAATCTGGTCCAACCTCAACACCAACACTTTCGTATAGTCTTGCAGTAACTTCATATATTCTTTTTGTTTTAGCTTGTGATGTACCATTCTGTGAACCGGCATCTATTCTCATAGTTTTTAATATTGATGTATAACCTAATCCAACTTTAATTTTATTTGCAAATCTATCTAATGTAATAGCATTTGATGATACAGTTTTTGTAGGGTGTGTTGCACCATCAGCCAATATACTTACTACTTGACCTTCTAAATGATTTAATCCAGCTACAGAATTAACAACCTGCTTAACAGTTGCACCAGATGTATGAGCTATTGCTGTAGTTATGTTTTGACCTCTTGTGCATCCAGTTAAATTATTTGTAGATTTACCTGTGTAAGTAATTATTTCTCCACCAATTTTTATTGTACCGGATGATGTAAAGTCTGTTCCAGATGCTACAATAACTGTTGTAGCTGTTGCAGAAATATCGCCATTTAATGTTGATGTTGCACCGCTGTAAGAAAGTTGAGAATCTAAAAAATTAAATGTAGTATTATCTGTTTCTGTAAAATCAAATGTGTTTAGATATTCTACATATCTTTTTGTAGCACCATTAATAGTTCTTTTAATAATCATATATAGTTCATACTCACTATCTTCAGTTGGTATAACCGCAACTGATTCACATACTGCTTTACCAGTTCCAAATGCTCCGCCAAAAACATGTCTATGCCAAGCAACTACTTCTTGTTCTCTTTGATAAGTAAGTGCAACTAATTCACCATCTCCTCTAACGCACCAAATAATTGCTAAAGGTTCTTCTTGATATGCCATCTCTACAATACCTCCTTCAGTAATGTGTTCGGCAAGGATGGTAAGATCGGGTGCTGTATAACCATCTACGTCAAAGTTATAAGCTAGTTCTCTAATTTTTCTTTTAGCACGTTGTAAAAATAATGTTGCGTTACCTACAGATATACCATCTACATTTGCTGCACCATGGTTAGATTGTTTTTTAATCATAATGTTGGTAGGGGTAATGGCATTATTATCTCCACCGCCAGTAACTGCAAACTCACCACCTGCTGTACCTATAATTAAAGTTCTAGTTGATGCTAGAAATCTAATTGCATTTACTTGGTTAGAAGCGATTGTATAAATAATAGCATCATCATCTGCTACAGTACCACCAATGTTTGCATCCATGTTTTCATAATCACCAGATTTAGAAAGGTAAACTGTTTGTGGATTATTAAGTGTTGCGGCAAATACCAATCGTTGTTCAAAAAAAGTTACACAAGCAGGATGACCAGTGGTGTCAGAAAAAGCACCAAGAAACCAATTAGTAATAGGATTAGCATTTGCAAAAGCTGTAGTTACATTTACTGTAACAACTGTAGTATTTGTTCTGCCGGTAATTGTACCATAACCATCATTAAAATGTATTTGTCTACCTATATCTGTTGTTAAAAATCCAGAACCGCCATTGATACCTGTAACCGCAGATGCTGTAATAGTTCTTGATCCTGTTCCTGCAGCAGAAGGTGTTAGTGTTGTTGAGGTAATATTAGAATCTAAAAATGGTCCATTAGTAAAATCTACTTCTGCTAATGACCATGATGTATGACCTGTACGAGATAATTTTCTAGTTTTGTGGCTAGGGTGTGTAATATACATAATGTCAGCAGATTGTGCAAATTTAATATCAAACAATTCTGCTTCTAAATAAGGTGATGTAATTTCATAAGGTGAACCACTAGATAATATTTGACCATTGTCTCTGTAAAATCTAATTTTTTGATCACTAAATTCTAGTATGTAAGTTTGTGTAGTTGAAAATTCAAAAGGAATAAGTCTTGTAGATTTTGAGCTATCTCTTACTTCTGCAACATAAGTTGTTCCGGGTCTACGAGCTGCCGCACCATGAGGATAGATAACCATATTTTCTACAGTTGCACATCCAGCAGAATATTTTGCTAAATCATTTCTACCATCTAATCTTGGTGATAACTCACCCGCTGTAAAGTTTGAAAGTTGTGCAGCTACTCTAGCCATTTACTAATACCTTGAGTTTATGAATGTACCTGCATCTACAGCATCTGACATACCATTTTCTTGTCTTATGTTTTGACCTTCTGTTGAATCTACAAATCTAGCATCTTTTAATTTTTCTTGATAAGTAACTAGCATGTTTTGTGATGTAGTGTTGTTTGATGTTATGGCATAAGCAATGTCTGAACCTAATGCAGCAGATAATGTTTCTCTTAATAGTTCGTCATATTGATTGGGGTCCTCTACTCTTGATATATATAATATCTTCATAGTTTCATTGTTAGATAATATTGATCTACCTTCTACTTGGTAGTTAGAATCAAAATCTAATATTCTTAATAATCTTAAACAATCACCCGGTAAATCAAATTTAAACTTGTAACCCCATGGAGGAGTAGTTGTTGATTGTGCTAACTCTACTCTTTTTTGTAAACAGTTCCAAGGGTGTGATCTGAATACTGCGTCTCTTACTTGAGTATATCTTGAGTTGCAAAGTCTAGCATTTTTTGAATCTTCTGTTAGTGAAAGTATTGTTGTTGCACCTAATTGGTTTAATGCTCCATTGCAAATATCTACTGTTGATGCCATACTACTTCCTTATAATATACTTACGTCTGATTTGTCTATCTTTTTCTAACGCAAATATTTCTTCTGTTGTTCTTTCTTCTTTAGTATCAAAGCCATAATGATTTTTAGAATCGTTTTGAAACCTATCTACTAATACATACCTATAAACATAATTATCTTTTTTAAAATGTAATACAGGTTTTAAATCTTGTATTTTCTTCATGCACTCTAGGGGGTTTCCACTCTCGCTTCCACCCCCTAAAATTTTATTTATTAGTCTAGAACGTATGTCATCTGAACTGTAATAAGTCCAGTTGCATTTGCTCCAGCAGTAGTTGCTGTAACAATTAAACCATCTGGTGCATCTACTAATGAGTTTTCACCCAAAGCTGTAGTTGCTGCAATAGCTGAACCTGTAGCAGAAGCTGAACTAGCTGCTGCTTTGTATTCATCTACATCTAATGCTACAACAGTACCATCAGCTTGTGTGTAAGCTGCATGTCCTACTGATACAGTTGTACTTGAACCAAGTGCTGCATGATTTAATCTTCCACCAATAATTCTAGCACCATCTGGTAACTTGAACATATTGATAGTTTCTTGAGCAGCAGCAGAAGTAAAATCTGCGTATGCTACTCTCACTCTACCATGAAGTTCAGTTGTACTGATCTTTGATGGTGAAGCCGCAACTGTTTTTGCGTATTGTGTTGAATTAGCCATAATTATTTCTCCTTTAAGCTATGATTAGTTTGCAAGAACAGAAATAACTTTCGCTTCTTCCATTCTAGTTGCACCGATTGTTTGACAGTAATACACTTGAGTAGCGTAAGATTTATCTGATCTTTCGTCTATTCTAGCGGTTACGTCTTTACCAATACCAAGTAAAAGACCATCTTCTGCGAAGGCAATACATTGAGTATTTCCGGCTCCATTTGTAGTAAGTCTATTAGACACATGAAATTTGAATCCCATAAAAGAATCAATTTCACCTTGTACTAATGCTTTAACTGTATTGAAGTCAGATGAAGTAACAGTGGTGTTATTTAACAAATCTTGAATCTCTGTTGGAGAAACAACAATGTGTCTTTTGATTGAAGGATCAACGTCTCCTGCATCAAGTTTTTGTTTTGCTAAAGCTAATTTTGCTATGTTCATAGTATTAGCTCCACCAGTACCAACTGCTGTAATGTTAGCTGCAGGTAATGCAACTGCTGTTCCACCAGATACTCCAGTGTTAGCTGTTCCAAGTGCTGCTGCAATAATTACATCATCCATTGCTCTTCCCATTGCATAAGCTGCTGCTTTTGCATAAGAAGAAGTTGGATCAATTAGTAATCTAACTTTGTCTTGTTGATCAATCAAATCAGCAAATTCATAATCTGCCAAGCTACATCTTCTTCTTGAGTGAGGTGTATCGATTTGAGGGGTGTCAGAATGTCTGCTAACCTTTAGTTGAGCTGTTACTTTTCCGATTTGGTCAAAGTAAGCATCTTTACCAACGATAGATTCTATTCTAACTGCGTCTCTTAATAGAGAACCCATTTGTTGTGATAACATTTGTATATTGGCAGAATACTGCTCTACAAATGCTGTTGTTATTTGTGATGACATATTTGTCTCCTGTTTACATTATTGTTATTATAAAAAACAGAATAGTTCTCCATCAATAATGATAGGCAATTCTTGGATTTAAAGTCTTTTAGACCAGAAGTCTATTCCTTCTTGTCAGTAAGGTTCTTACGAATTTTCTTACCTACTATCCAATTATAATATTTTTCTGCGATTGGCAAGGGATCATTTTTCTGTAACTCTGTTCCTGTCTCTTTAACCAACCGCAATACTTCTAATCGAATTTCATTATCATTAAGATTGTTTATCTGCATTGAGCATCTCTCTTAATGTATAAACTTGTTGAACTATCTTATCGTGATCTGGATGACCTTTGTTCCAGTATGGTCCATCAGTGTCATTAGTAATAGCTGATATTTCAGATTCAATATCTGTAACTGAATTTACACTTTCACTTTCAGTTGCAACCATTTTATCTTCTGACATCATACTAGCAATCTTTGCAAAACCTTTTATAATTTCTGGATGATCACCAACTCTTGTACCATCTTGTAATTGCATATCTAATACTTCTGGATTAATATTTGCTTTTGCTAATGCACCAGCTTGTTGTACTTTAGAATCAAAGTCTCTACCCCATTCTGATCTTAACTGTTGTTCAGATTGAGCTTGTGCAGTTTCAGTATCTATCTTTGCTTGTTGCAAAGAACCTTCCATATTATTTTTATAAAAATCTAATATGCCTTCTGCTTGTTTATTATTTAAACCAAGTTTGTGAGATTGTTCTGCAAAATTTTTTATTGCATTTTCATCCATGTTTACAACATCTGATTCTACATTTAAACTATATTTGTCTGGAGTTTCTGGTCTACCTAATTTTGAATAAACTTCATTCCATTGATCTTCTGTTGAATTTTTATTTGGTACAGCAACTTTATCTTGACCAATCATTCTTGTGGCATTGATATAAGATTTTGCTAACGCATCTATCTCTGTAAACTTTTCAATGTTTGGATCGTTTCTAAATTCTTCACTGATAGAACTTTTCCAACTTGCCGGAGTATCTCCAGTTGAGACAGGTGTTGCAGTAGGTTGAGGTGTTTCTGTACTTGTTGTTTCTACAGGCACAGTTTCTTGTGTTATCTGTTCTTCTGACATTATTTATCCTTATTGTTTTGCAGCATTGATTTAACAAATAGAATGACGCTGCGTTGTCCTTCCATGTAAGCACTTTCATGGCTATCACCTTTTACGTTAGTGGTAGAATGATAATGACATCTTTTTTCAAGGTCAGATAAAACTTCCTTACCTTCATCTGTACTGAATATAAATTTGTAGTTATTTTGTAATTGTTTTAAAAACTTTTCTAGTTGTTTTGTTTCCATACTATTCCACTAATGCTTTTGCTTCTTCCGGCAATGCTTTTGCTAGTGGTGCTATATCTCCTCCGGCTTGTGCAACTTGTTGCATCTGTGCCATTTGTTGTTGTTGTTCTGCTGCCGCTGCAGCTTCTTCTCTTTCTGCATTAACTTGTGATTGTAACTTCAGTACCTTTTGTGGAATACCTACAAGATCAGCTACATGTTTAACAAGTGCATCAAAGTTTATGTAATCAAATACTGGAGCAACATTAGCAAGTGATCCTAATATTTCTATACCTCTAGTAATTGATGAAAGTTCTGTAGACTTTTGTGCTTTAGCAAGTGGTGATACATATTCTATTTCTATGTCTTGACCAGATAAAAATTCTGGTGCTTGAGCAAATTGGTTTCTTCTTAATAAAATATTAAAGCATCTGTCGATTAGTGGTTTTAATAATTCTGATTGTAGTCTGCCAAGGACAGGACCTAGTAGTCTCATCTTTTCTTCATTACGTTGGATAACTTCTGTTGCTGTCATTTGCGGACCTGTTTGTAACATCAGTTGATCAACATAAAAAACATTTCTAATAGCAGTTCTTCTTTGCTCTTCCATATTTAAACCTAGTGGATTGTTTGCACCAATGTTTAATGGTTCTATTCTATCTCTTGTACCGCTTCTGTAAAAGTTTAATCCACCCGGTACAGTTCTTACAGGAAGTAAGAAGCCATCATCCGGAACTAATAGTGGTGGGTCTACTTGTTTTTGTGCGGCTTTAATTGTAGTTTTTGACATTTCATTTAGCATCTTTACGTCTGGCAAAGCTGTCATTGCAGGTGATCTACCATATATCTCATGTGATGCTTTTAAATATCTTGGCACTACGAAAGGGAACTCTTGAAAACCAGATACAGATAATTCATTACCACTATCCATTTCTATGTATACAGATTCAAATGGCATGTTCTCTGTATCTTTTAATTTAGGATTGTAATCTGATCTTGGATATACAACATGTAATATTTCTATTTCATTGTAAGGGTCTTTAACTGATTGTGTCTGAACATCTCTTGATACGTTTTTACCAAACTGTTGCATTGCTGCTCTGATTGATAATGTAAACTTTCTGTAAACTGTATCTATTCTACCTTTATCATCTTCAGCAATATATATTTCGTTGATGTGTCTTGTAGAAAATTTTAATACATCTTCATTATCTTCTTGGATGTGCATGGCTGCAGTACCAAAAGTAATTAGGTCGTGATACAATTCAAATATTTCTTGTTGAAAGTTTGATCTGTTAAATGCAGAGTACATAACTTCGGTTGCATCTTCTAACCAAAGTTTTGCTTCATCTTCCATTTCTAATGCTGAATCTTTAAATCTTAATGAGAACCAAGGTGTAGATGGATTTGTTAGCATACCATGTAATGATGCTGCTAATAATTCTACTGCTTGTATTGGAGATGAATCAAAAATTAATTCGTTTCTTTTATCTCCTCTTGATCTTCTTTTGGTAACGTCAGCTTTTCTTGGTTGCATGTAGTCTGCAACTTCTTGCCAATGATTTTCCCAGTTAGCTCTTTGACTTTTTAACTTGCCAAACCTTGCTAATAAATTTTTTGTTAAATCTGTTTTTGCCATTAAACTACTTGTCCTAATAAACTTTTCTTACCTAATGAATAATCTGCTGAAGTTTTCATAACACCTTGTTTAGATGTAAGAATGTTTTTACTTCTACCCTTTTTTTTTGTAACTCTTTCATCATACTTTGTTGCTTCTTTTTTATCTTCTTCTACTTTTGCTTCAGTTGTTTGTATTGTTTGACCACCAACATTTTTTTTAATTATAGTTGGATTTTTTTTAATTATAGTTGGTGCAGGTGTGTTATTGTTATCATTACCTCCACCACTTAAAGTATTTCCATAAGCATCTGTTTTATTAGACAATCTATTATCAAGATAACCTTTATAAACTGATTCTTGTTTTTTTTCACTTAATTTTGAAAATTCATCTTTAGTGTAACCAATATTTTTTTTAGCTTTATCAGATGATAAAACTTTATCTGTAAAAAATGTTCTTGTTTTTTTTGATCCAGCATCAAACAAAGGTTCTAATGGTCTTAAAACTAATGGTCCACCTTGTTTTTCTTTATATTTTTTATTTTGAAAATTACCAAAATCATAAGTTTTTTTTCCGCTTTCATTTATTTGTGAAACACTACCAGAACTCATTATTGTGTTTCCAAATTTATCTACACCTATTGCTTTTGGTGCGGTATATTTTGAAGCTGTAGTTCTTTTTGGTCCAGCATCTGTTCTGCCGCCACTTCCACTTCCTGCTGGTCCTGCACCCATTATTTTTTACCTAATAGTGATTCTAACTTATCTTCTTCAGATTCTTGAATACCCATAGGACCAGTTAGTATTGTTTGTTTTTTACCTTTTTTTCTTCTTCTTATATCTGCTTGTTCTTTTGCAATTCTTTCTTTTTCTTCTGGCGAAAGCTCATCACTTGGTGGCTCCGGTGCTGGAGGTGGTGGTGGCAATGATGGCATTTTTGGTTTGAATATTGAACCCATAATTAAATAATCCTGTAACTATTATCTGCTACACTTTGTGGAGCCGATTGTCTAGTATTAATTTCTTGTAACCCAACAGCTAGATACCTCATGGCATCACACGCATGACTGCTCCAGTCGTGGACAGGTTTCGATCTGAACATTCTATTTTTATCAATGTACTTCCTGTGGTAATGTCTTAACGCATCTATTAACTTTTTGCAATGGTCTGTATCAATCCAACATCTAGGTAAGGTCATAGTGGTTGCGTGTATACCATCCTCTAGTGGAATTTTTGGAACAACTTTAAATCTTATTCCTAATTGATAGGCGACCTCTCTCCGGGTTTTGCCATTGCCAAAATCGGTAACTTCAATGTCGTGTGGTGCAAAGTGATCTTTGTAGATATACTCTTTTTCATTTATCATCTTAATGTAATAAGGTAATCCTTGACCTCTCTCTTCATGGTAATCAATTATATTTATGCTTCTGCCTAACTGCTGATAAAAGATTATACTACTGTGGTCGGAGACCCCAAGGTCCCATGCTGTAGATACTGGTAAGGCAGGATCGTACGGAACTCTTGTAAGGTGTTTATCATCATCTAGTTTTGCTATAACATCTCCATATACTGCTCCCTCGATATTGGCTATCCAATCGCACTCAAACTCTTGCATGTACTTTTTCTCACCCATAACTTCTTTTGCCTTGACCAACTCATCATTGTCTACAATCTTGGTATCTGATGCTTTAGCTTTGTAGTTAAACCAATCTTCTGCACCTTGTGCATGTTGGTACAGTTCATAAAAGTTGTTGTTCATTCCCATTGGAGTTCCAATAAACACACAGTAACCTTTTCTATCAGATAGTGCGGGTCGTATTATTTCTGGAAATAGCTTACTATTGACGTTTGCGTATTCATCAATCACACATCCATCTAAATATATACCTCTTAACCCATCTGGGGATTCGGAGCCTAGCAAGGTGATACGAGAGCCATTAGGTAGGTCTACACGCAGTTCTGTTTCGTTAAACTTGGTGTGGGGTATCTTGGCGGTAAACTGTTTCATGTAATCCCATGCAATACTTTTGGCTTGTTTGAACGTAGGAGCTATGTATGCAAACCTAGGGTTGTTAAGTTTGGACAGTAATGCTGACCTAATTAGGTGGTTTATCATACATACTGTTTTGCCAAATCTTCTATGGCATACTAATACATTCCATCTGTGCTTGTCTATCTGTCTGTGCAAGTGAGCTTGATGCTTCCTTGGTGTGTAAGGTATCTTAATATCCATATCTAGTGTATCATGTCTGACTTCATACTAGATACAGGTTGGTAATCAAAACCCATATTGAGCATTGCATAAGTAATAAATAGATCAGCTGTTATTTTATTAGGAAAGCCATAAAACTTAATAATGACATTGTTTGTACCTTCTTCTATGTAAGCAACTGAATCTAAATCATCTGCACTAAAGTAATCCATATACTACATGTAGTGGATTTTAAAAAAAATAAAACAGAAAAGATGTCTTTGTATAAAGGGGTGGGTGGCTGTAAGGGTGTCCTCAAGTCCGGTCTATATATATATATAAAAAAGCGGTAGGTTTTTGGGGGTATAGGGGGTCAAGATTTTAAAAAAAGAGGGTTGTACTCTATATATATATCTTTTTTAGATTAGTGATAATAAAACGTTACCGGTAATGATACAGTTAATGATTATATTTTTAAGATAGGTCAGTAATACTGTCGTTTGTTTTATCGCATAAAAAAAATTGATGCTCTATGAATAGGAATAGGAACTTTTTAAATCTTAATTGGTCCTACATTGTAAAACTTTTATTGGTCCTAACATTATCAATATTATTTTATTCTATATTTCAACCAAACCTTAGAACCATTATAAACTACAAATATATCACAGCTGTTGTAATATTATCACACTAATAATAATTAAATCTTTTTTGTATATGCCTTAATCATGTCATAATTGTATGAAAATCATTGGCTATGTTAAAAAAAACAAATCAACCAAAGGAAATACAATGGATAAAATAAGAAGTTATAAAACATTAATTGAATATATAAATAATATACATGATATTAAATTAACTAAAAAAGACCTTTACAGAAAAAAAGGTTTTTTATTTGTTAAT
>WLWF01001008.1_pt1 | contig 25242 bp, 26 predicted proteins | sample 6718331 | NCBI WGS metagenome assembly WLWF01 (sample SAMN12718692, study PRJNA515312) | sponge metagenome | isolation source: marine sponge | host: Mycale hentscheli | place: New Zealand: South Island, Marlborough, Capsize Point | collected 2003-05-01
AGGCGAAAACCGCCAATAAGGTCATCTTCATCAGTTTCAATAGTGATGTTTACACGGATAAGCTCACGACCCAGTTGGGCACAGGCTTGCTCCACACTAAAGGTCTTACCGTTGCCAGAGAGACCCGTAATGAAAGTGGGGTAGAACAAGTTTGACTTGATTACTTGCTTTACATCGGCAAAGTTGCCGAAAGGAACAAAGGTTGAATCTTTAGAAGGAACTAGATTCTGATCAACCATAGATGTTGCTTTTACAGCTGAAGGAGCTTCTACTGTGTGCTCAAGTTCTGCTTTTACTTGGGAGATATTAAGATTCCACTTACCGCGACCTGACTTATATTCTTCTAGTCGGCGGGTTACTGTTTGATAAGCCAAGCCCTGTGAAGCACAGAAGGCACGAACATCAGCAGCGGAAATCTCCTCACTGAAATTGGAGCGTAGGTTGTCCAGCATCTCTTGAGTAGTCATAGCGAGTTTGCGAGGCATAGTTGGCTTGTTTGGTATGTGAATATTATAGAGCATAAAAAAGCCCCGTAGTGGGGCAGTGGTCAGTTATTCATCTGTCTCTATCATTCGATCAAAATTCGTAAGGATTGTTTCAGCCAAAAATCCAGGATTATGTATGGCTTCCTCTATTGACATTGGTCTTACAGTTTCCAGTAATTGATCCTGTAAAGAACGTAACTGAGTATAGATATCTGACCTATAATCTGGCGGAAATCTACTGTGGGTCCAGAATACACTAACATCACGCCTACCTCTAGTTACTTCACTTACTTCATGAATAAGCCCAGTATTATATGTAATGGCATAGCCAGCATCTAGTTTATGTTCACTAATTTCATGATCAAAAATTCTTAGGTAACCCCCATCATATTCTTCAGGACTATTTAAAAACACAGTAGTACTATAGTGACCTGTACTAGGAGAATCTTGGTGTGGTCTATAGTATCCACCAACATCAGTTCTAGAATATAGGGGCACCCTGGTAGACTTTGCTGCCACTTTACCTAGAAAAGTATAATCACGGTCCAACGCATCAAAAATTAATTTAGATATTTCCCCAGTATTTTCATTACTGCCACAGTACTCTAAATTGTTTTTTATTGACAGATTATTATGTCCAGTTGTATTGAGTCCATTTATCCATAACCCATCGTCCATCATAGATTTTATCTGTGAAACTGTTTCTTCACTTAACAATCTTCTAATGTAAATCATTTTGTAGGTGCTCCATTACTTCTTCCAAAGGAATTGTTTTAATTTTACCACTATCAATATCATCTACCATCTGATGTAGTTCCTCAAGAAACTCTTTGGGATAGGTTTCATCCATATTGATAGATGCCCAGAACCATTCATAACATTCTCGTTCTGGACTTTCACCATAAGGATTAGCATATACCTCATAATTGTTAGTCATTAGGTCTGCCCATATCTTAAAGGTATAAGTCCAGGACTGAACCCAAACGCGAAGCAGGTGTTTTGTGATGTAATCAAAGTATGTCATTTTGATAGGTGGTCAAGGAGAGCTGTGGCTTCACCGAAACGATCAACATAGTGAATGTAATCCATTTCTTTGTTGGAGAGAAATCCATTCTCAACCATCTCTTCTTCCAACCAGTCTTTGAGAGTTCTCCACATTCTACCAACACAAATGATTGGCTTTTGTTCAATGTGATTTACCTGAACTAGCTGGTAGATCATAGCCATTTCTAGGAGTGTGCCGATTCCACCGGGGGTGACGATAAAGGCATCGCAGTGAGAGAAGGTCTCTAGTCTAGTATAGAAATCAGCGTGTTTGGTGAAGTCGTACACATATTGATTTACTGCCTCTTCAAATGGGAGGTATATTGCTTCTGCTTCTGACCTAGTCATATCAACAGATGCTGCTCCTTTGTTAGCAGCTTCCATGGTACCAGGACCACCACCAGTAACAACCGTCCATCCAGCAATAGCACAACGCTTACCAAGCCGCTCTACTGCGGCATATAGTTCGGTGTTGGGGTCAGTCCTAGATGAACCAAAGATTGCTACTTTTTTCATACGTTCTCCTTTGTATACTATTATAACATATTTACGCAATCAACCCAATGAAGTCTCCAAGGATTTTCTTATTGGATTTCTTGGTCTTTAGGGACTTAGCAAATGCTGATTTAATCTTGGCTTTTGATGCGTCCTCAGCAACAGAAAACTCAGAAGATTCCTGTAGCGTGTTAGTTGAAACAATATAATATTTATGATATCCAAAGTTAGTAAGAGCAATACTCTTCTCCTTGCGCCACTTAGCTTGGATCTCATCATCATAACCAGTAGCTTGACGAATGAACCAACCACCGCGACTCTCAAGGACTCTGAATCCAGTGAAAGTGCTTTCAGGGAACTCCACACACAAATCAGAGATGATGCTTGTTGTTAGAGACGCTGAGCTACGTATATCAATCTTACTGACAGTACCAGTATTTCGGTTACGTAGGTAGTGGTAACTTCCAAGAATACGCTGTGGTCGGATAACAGGTTCACCTGTCCAGTCTGTAATTGATTTATTAACTCTAGCGCAGGCTGCTTCACCGTCAGTCAATACCATGACATGAGCCTTCTCTACATTATTATTTTTCTTGAACTTAGGTAGAATATCTCGGATAACAATTAAAGCTTCGTTTAGGGGTGTCCCTGAGAGACCAACACGTGATGGAACAATATCATAAGACCTACCACTATATGAACTAGCAATCATGAACATTGTCTCCAACTGACGATGTAGTTCTTTACGGTTTGTTTTGCTGGTTAGGACATTCATTAGAGCAAATTCAGAACCAATGTGGAATGTGTTCTCTTGATCATCCCCACTGACTTGACGTCCAGTGCGATACCACTCATTAGTAAACGCATACACATCAAATGGGATTCCCACCTTATCACAGAACATAACAAGACTGATAAGTTGCTTCATGGTATCTTCAAGGATATCACACATTGACCCGGACCAATCCAAGACAAATAGTAGTCCGTGATTCTTACCTTCAGGTAATGTGGTTACTTTCTTGAATAGGTCTTCGTTGTACTTATAGGTGTGTAGTTTAGTGCAATCAAGGACACCTGTACGTGAAGTTGATGCTCGGGAATATGCTGAAGCTGACTTCTTACACTCAAACTCCTTTACCATATAATTAACTTCGGATTGAATATCCTTCTTGAACTTACCATATTTTTTTCTGTGTACTACGAAAGATGAGTTGATAATGTCATCAGCGCGGTTATCATCAAGCTCATTAAGGTACGCAATTTGTTTAGTCCAAGAATTTTGGATATATGAATGGACCTCTTTATTATCTACAATGTAATCAGCAGAATCTAACTTGGGGTAAGTGACATACTCAGGTTCTCCAAAGCTAGAAGGATTCGTCATTTCCTCAATAGCCTCATTAAGGCTGTCCATAGTCTTAACGTCATCGGAAAGATTTCCCCCGGAGGATCCACCAGTAATATTATCGGTTTGTTCTGATTCGGTCTGCTTCTGTTGCTCACCACCTGGATTCTCGTCACCCTCTTCTGTTGGTTGAGGCGCATCTTCATTGGTTTCACCGGGCTCCTGATCAGCATCATCACCTTCCTGACCATCTGATGATTCTTTAGAGCTATCAACATCAGTGCTGACATCTTCCTCACACTGCTGCTGCTCTTCTTTTTGTTGCTGATGGAGAGCATACAATGCCTCTGCTGCTGCGATAGCTTCATCAAATGTGCGAGCAGCAGAGCATTGATTAACGACTACCATCTCCTCGTCAGAGAATGTTACTTGTACAAAGTTGCCTACCTTGAAATATAGATTTACTCGGTCAGCAATATTCATATCATTGACGTCTTCACCTTCTAATGAAAAGAAGTCTTCCTTATACAGTTCGGAATATCCCCTGTAGAAAGTCTTTGGTAGTCCAGAGTACTTCTGTTTCATTAGATTCTCAATACGGACATCCTCAGTTACGTTTAGGAAGCCCATAGGGACAGTACTCTTCTTACGGTAGTCCTCGTTTGGAGTGAACAGGGCGTGTCCAACTTCATGGGAGATCAACAAATCTATAACGTTACTACTGGCTCTCTCCCACCTAGGTAGAGTTAGGATACGGGTATTCACATTAAAGCTAGCCGTGCTCACGGAACGGTGCTCAACAATTAGATCTTCCGTAGCTAGAAGCTTAGCGAGCGTTCCTTTGACTTCTAGGTTGACGGACATAGTGGTTTATTCGTATGTACGTATAATAGCAATAAAAATGCCCCCGTAAGGAGGCAGTGGACACTTATCTAAGTGGATCTGGAAAAAATTCCAAAAAGTTGAATGCTACACACATTCTACGTTTGTTAGTAGGATTTGCGCCAACGAAATGCCAGAGATGACCAGGCATCATATAAAATCTTCCAGCTTCAGGTTTTAATCTGAATTTATCTTGGTAGTTTTTACAAAATAAAGAAGAGTATGATATTCCATCATTCCTAATGATGTTTAAATCTCCCGTGTCTTCAGGGATTTCTGCGTAGTATACCCCAATTATATCCGAAGTTCCATGTTGATGAATGGTGTTATAGTTATTTAATTCATTCACCATGAACCAATAGTAAACTCTTAACTTATCAAAATCCCAATTTATATGGTTTAGTTCACCATAAACAAATTTGAGAGCAGTGGCTGCTAGCTTCTCTAGCATTGGATTATCACTTCTAGTGTGCCAATATCCAGGTGAGTGATAGCCACCTTCGTTAGAGTATTTCTTATCATTTGGGTTTTCACCCATAATCTTTTCCATCTCAGGTACTAGAATAGACCTATCAATACTGTCATCAAAGTTGGCTGAGACAAGCATATTAGGAAATATGTTGTCTCTCAAAATATCACTATACATAATTAATGACTGTGGACTACTCCATTTTCGTGAACATGGGGGACTATACCATTGTATAGGTGAAATTGACCGTGTTGGATACCAGCACCTAGGAGGGCAAAGAATGTGAATAATCCAACTAACTTAAGTTTACTACGCATGATGAACTACCAAGTACTATTATTTAGTGGTTAATTTTGAGAACCCACGCTCTTTCTCAAAGCGTAATACAGAGTCAAAGCGTTCGTGTAGTTCAGTCTTGTGGCTGATGATAAAGATATTAGCATCTTTGACCACATAGCGGATGATCTTTAGGAACTCTTCAGTACCGAAACCATCTAGTGAACTATCAAACACCTCATCCATAATTAGGAGGTTTGTGTTGACGGAGTTACGCATTCTAGCAACTTCGCGCCAGGTGAATAGTAGTGCTAGGTCAATACGCATCTTCTCGCCTTCAGAGAACGAAGCGTAAGAGAAACGTTCGTGGATAGGTGATACTACAGTCTCGTTGAACTCCTCATCAAGGTTGAAGTTGATGTAGAACTCCATCATCTGGAGATACTTATTGACGTGCTTGTTGATGAGGGGTATATACTTCTTGATGATATTAGTCTTAACTCCACCATCCTTTAGCAGATCACCTACAAACTTATGCTTCTCCATCTCTTCTTTGAGTGAAGTAATCTCTGTAGTGCTGGCTTTCATCTTGGTCACAATTGAAGTTAAGTCTGCTTTAGCATCTTCTTGGTTATCAATTGATTCACGGATTGAACTAATCTCATCATTTAGATTAGTGATGTTCTTGGTAATGTTTGATAGGTTGGTGTTGTTATCGCTGACCTGACGATTACATGTTAGTAGGTGCTTAGAGATGCTTGTAAACTGCTCTTCACGCTTCTCCTCAGATTCAATGGTGGCTTCTAATGCGTCAAATCCTTCCTTTAGTTTAGCTGCGTCAATACTCAACTCATCTAGCTTTTCAGTCTTCATATCCTCAGAAATGTCCTGAGTACATGTTGGGCATACTGCGTTATCAGAGAAGAACTTATGATTCTTAGTTAGAGTTGAGATCTTTTGTTGAATCTTACCTCGTAGCCCACCGAGCTTGCGTAGCTTATCTCCAGCATCCTTTAGATCATCTAGCTCTTTAGTTAGACTTTCAATCTCAGTAAGGATTGTGACGTTTTTAGCACTTAATTCTTGCTCCTCAAACATATAGTCTTTAATGGAGTCTCTTTTAGAAGCAATGTTATCTTCACCACGTTTGGTGATATCTTCAATAAACTTAGCTTGCATCTCACCCTTCTCTTTGAGGGATGACTTCTTCAACTCAAGTAACTTTAGTTCATCTCGGATAGACCTAACACGCTCCTTTACGATGTTGTTCATTGAGCTGAACACACGAATATCTAGGAGGTCTTCAATAACCTCACGACGGTGAGCAGCCGATAGCTGCATAAAAGGAACAAAAGTAGAGCTTCCAAGGATAACGATTTGAGTAAAAGACTTATAATTTACTTTGAGGATGTTGTCTTCCAAAGTTGATTGGTTATCCCTGTCGTCGCCTCGCTTATCGAGCATTTTTCCGTCCACTTCGATATCAAAAATATTTGGCTTGATACCACGACGCACCACATAATCACGGTTCCCCGAACTAAATTCGATCTCCACCAAGCAGTTTTTTTCATTTACACTATTAATAAGTTGTGGTTTATTTATCTTACGGAATGGCTTGTTGAAGAGAACAAACGTAAGAGCGTCAAGGATGGTTGACTTACCAGCACCATTTGTACCAATAATTAGATTAGTATTATTAGCAAGAAAATTAATCTCGGTGAAAGTATCACCTGAAGATAAGAAGTTCTTATAGCGTAGTTTCTTAAAAATCAACATATCAGGTTGGTGGTGGGATGAAGAGATCGTCTTTTTTAACAATAATATATTTGTGTCCCTTTGTATTAAAGACGTCAAGGGCGTCTTCCATTGGGATCGCAGTCACCTTAAGATGAATAGTCTCACCTACGACATAGGAGTCGTCTTCCTCTAACATTATAACATACCTTTTGGCGTCGTCCTCGTCTTCAAATATTAAGATAGTCGGATCACCATCACCTACAGTGATGGAAAACACATCTATAGCGGACCCCCTCGTCTGGGTGATGATGTAGCTTTCCATCGTCATACCTCACAGGCTTCCCTATAAATGTCGGAGATTAGATTTTTGATAGCTTCCTTCTCAAGGGAGCTCTCTTCAAACTCAGCGTCATCAACATAACGACTGAGGATAGACATTGTGTTCTCCTCTACATCAGACACATCAAAGTCTTCTGACTCTTGTACATTAAAGTTTTCCACAACCTTGAGATCAATGAGACCAGCATTGAATAGCTTGTCTAGGAACCTATCAAAGTCCCGCTGCTTGCTTTTCTTACGGACAATGACCTTAACAATCTTACCAGCGTACTGAGTAGCATCAAACAACTGGTGCTTGGTGTCTTCATAGTAGACAACTGAGAATAGAGTATTTGGATTGTTTACGTACTCAATCTCACCTGTCTCAGTATCAAATAGTACAAATCCACGAGGATCATTAACATCATTCCAATACATCTCATATGGATTGCCCATATAGAAGATCTTTCCGTCATCAGAACGTGTGTGGAAGTGACCTGATAGTACCTTTTCAAACTTACTGAAGATTGATGGACTGACCAATCCCTTACCATCTTCAAATTTATGCCCACGGTATGCCTCAAAACCACTTAGCTCTAGGTGTCCCATAGCATAAGTAGCTTCAGTACTCTTGATTAGAGCCTTAGTTTGATCTACATTACCTTCACAGATCCAAGGAAGCATGAGAATTCCTTTACCATCTACAGTGATCTCTGTGGGATCTGAGTAGGTACTAACATTTGGATAGTCTTTTAATAATAGTGATGGGGAGTTAGTCTTATTAGTAGACTTATAGTAGCAATCATGATTACCAACAACCATATGAACATCATATCCCTTCATGGGATCAAATACTACTCGCTTAGCCCACTGTAGTGAACTATACTCAATAGATTTTCTGCTATCGAAAGCATCTCCCAAGTGAAGAATAGTTTCAACACCACGTTCTTTTAGAGTGGGGAAGAATACTTCGGAGTAAAACTTTTCAAAGTGATCGTGTAGATACTCAGCACCTTTACGTGCCCCATAATGTGTATCAGTAAGGATTGCTACTAGGCTCATGAGTTGAATTTAGTCATAATGTTTTCCTTAATCGCATTGTAATCATTACGATATTCCGAAGTTAGGTTCGCATCAGCAGTCATGAGTGCTTCAAAACCAGTCTTCTCAACAATCTTATTCTTAATATCTAACTGACGCTTTTCGCGTTGAATGCGTCGTAGGAACGCATAATGGATAATCTGAGTAAAGTAAGCAAACGGATTCCTTGACTTTTCTGGATCAAAGTTGTGAATATACTGAATACAGTTCTCAATTCCGTCAGAGATCATATCCTCACGGAACATATAGTTCACAAAGTTTGGCTTATAGCTTAAGTGGGTAGCAATCTTAAGGAAGCATCCTCCAAGGTAATTACTAATCCTAGGCTTAGGCTTGTCTTGCTGCTTAGCAATTGCTACGTTCTCGCGATACTCGATTAGAGCTGCTAACAGCTCCTTATTGTTTACGTAATGTTCTGATTTAGCCCTAGCCATAACATTTTTTCTATGTGTAACGCTTTATGGATCTATTATAGCATACCTCGTCACCATTTCAACAAGACTTGACAAGACCTCTAATTTCCTGTACAATTAGCCTTGTGGAGGGTAATGAGACACATTAAGTACTTAAAGAGTCTTATAGATCCTTTCTAAAAGCTTCTTATATTCATCAACAGATCCTACGTACCCAATCGTTGGATCTTTTTTTGTACTTTCTGGTAGTTTCTTCTGGTCATCATCGTCTTCATCAAAGAATCCAGAATGTTCCTTTTCTAGATCCTTATCATCAATTGGACAAATGGATATAATATTATTAGAAGGTATATCAAAAGTCTTTAGCGTGGTAAAAAGAATCCAAGGGCTAAATTTATAGCTCCTACGTAATCTTTTACTGTACTCAAGCTTAAGCGGATTCTTTACAACAACAGAAGTCGTGTCACCAAAGTCAATTACATTAACAATGTAACAAACAATTTCTTCACCAGACGAAAGTTTAATAGAAGCGAATTTTGCCTCTCTCATATTTTTACCTTAGGTTTACATTAATAATATCGTAGTTGAACTTTTCTTCGTTATAGACTTTGATCCTTTCAATCAAATGATTTAATGTGTAGTTTCTTCTACCGTTCTTAGTAGAGTCATCTGCAATGTCGTATAACATAGCCTTTGTTTTGTTTGTACCTTTTCTAAGAACACGACCAATGCTCTGAAGGTTTCTTATTCTTGATTTAGAGGGAGAAGCAAAGATTACATTATGAAGATTTTTGATGTTAATACCTGTACTGAAGACACCATATGAAGCAATAATAATCGCATTGTCTTCTCTTTCAGTAATAGTTCTAACCTGTTCTCTTTCTTCTACGTCAACACCACCATGTACAAAGAACACATGGCGATCATCGTCTGCTTTACTATTTATTAAATCATGAAGTATCTTTCCATGATTTTCAACTCTTGTAAACAAAACTAAAGTATTGCCCTTGATATCAAGTGCTAGATTGCTGATAAATTTGTTTCTCTTCTCATGTCCAATGAGATATTGAATCTCATCTTCATACTTATCAAACTTCTTTTCATCATGTTTGAGTAGAAGAACTTTAATATCTAGCTTAGCTACATGACCAGCTTCCATTAGTTCCTTTGTCCTAATGGTGTTATATGCTGGACCAAAGAGACCTTCTAATACTAGTTTGTTTGTTTGAGTACCATCGAGAGTACCAGTGAATCCAAAACGATACTTGGCATCACAAAGCTTAGTCATAATACTGACTAGACTCTTTGATTTAAAGTTGTGTGCTTCATCACCAATAACTACGTTATACTTCTGGAAGTATGCTTTGGGTAGCTTATAGACTGACTGCCAAGTGGTAATAGTGACTTGTTTCTCTGTGTTAATCTCTTTACCACCATATATTTTATGGCAGAATGATCCAACATCAAAACCATAATCCTCAAAGTCCTTATACATCTGCTCTACAAGAGATGTGGTAGGAACAACGATTAAGATGTTTTCATTCTTTTGTGAATAGTATGCTACTAGAGCATAGATCATTAACGACTTTCCCGAAGCCGTTGGAGATACGATGAGTTTTCTATTGGACCTAAGAGCCTCGTATATCCCGTGGAGTTGGTAGTCCCTAGGCTTATACGAAGTAATAGACTTAACCCAATCAGCGACACCGGGAGGAGATATGTTCTCGTTCTCCTCATAAGGTAGTCCATAGAACTTGTTGTTTCTGAATTCATAGGTGTAGCCATACTGCTCACAAAATGCGACAACGCGATCCAATAGACCAACATAGATCTGTTTAGTCTGTGGAGAAAATAAATTAATTACACCGTCCCAATGCCTCTTCCTATATGAAGGATGAAACTTAGCTCCAGGTACTTCAAACGAGAATGCGTCTCTGAGTTCATATTGAATGTGTGGTTCACAATCAATCTCAAGAAATACTTCGTTCTTTTTGCTGATAATCAAATCGGAAGACATAAAAAAACATCAGCTAATGTATTTAGCCGATGTTCAGGAGGTTACAAATTGTGAAATGTGTAGTCTAAAAGCATTGCTTGGAGAGCATCTCGTATCTTCCAAAGATGTTCTTGCTCTTCTGCTGGTCTAGCCGGAGAGCCTTCCCAATACTTAATTCGATACTCAACACATTGGTGTAGTAATCTAACGTCTTCGATCGAAAGATCAACCGAGTAATCTGGTATTTGTTCGTCCATTACATTCCCATTCCTGCTTGAAATTTCAAAAAGTCAATAGCACTCTTTAGTTGATAGCCTCTGTTATGTAACATTTTAAGGATATCTTCTAGGAATTCCAACATTACATCGTAGTACTCAACTTTCAATTTAATTGTTGATAGTTTTGTATCTGCGTTTAAATGTAAAGTCATGGATTCCTTGTCTCTAACCTTGTAGGGAAATGGTTCCTCTACATAAACTTCGGCTGATGCCTTACCACTATAGTAATTGTATCTCTCAAGTCTAGTTTTGTTGAGAGTATCAAGGCACTTAGTTTTAAGTAGCTTGATTGTTGTGTATAGTGTGTAATACTTCTGGTGAAGTTGTGGGATTTTTACAGACTCATCATGTAGATTGTCCATATCAATATGAGAATCCTTTTCCCACATCTCTTGGATTTTTTCTAAATTCATCGTTGTAATGACTGGTTAATATAATCTGGGGTCAGTGCCTCACCATCTTTACCCAATACCTGATAGTATAGGTAACTAAAGGTCACGCTAGCGGTTAGATAGTTAATATCAGTATCGGTAGCAGTAAATTCTAGTGGTGATAGTGATGTTGGGTACATGTCCCAGAAATTAATTTTCGCAACTGTGTTATAGTTGCTATTTAATATTCCTAGTGTAGCATCACTGTACTGAAGATTCAAGTCCCTTTGTCCCTGACCATCAGTTGTTACTCTCTCAAACTGTTTCATTGTTTCTGGGAATCCCAACCCAGTTATCCAATTGTGAATGAGGGAATAGTTGATCATATCTTCATCAACCAGGAATTCAATAGGTAGCTCACCATACTCCACACGATCTCCGGGGTGCATAATGGACTTTAGGTAGTTTGACTGCTCTGCTGTACCTAAAGTTACTGAAGGCAAACTAGCCTTATTGCTAAAGAATGATACCTTTGGAAACCTAGCAATACTAAAGGTAAACCCAATAGGGCTCATATAGTTCCTATTATCAAGCTGTTTATAATAGATGTTGCTCATCAATAATAATATAAGGATCCAACATTATTTATAGGTATAAAAAAAGAGCCCTCCCGAAGGAGGACTCTTTTGCGACTCGTCGGAGTCTTTGGTGCGACTAATGTCGCGTTGGATCACATCAAGTTACGGACTTGAACGCGACGGTAGTAGACGTTGGTGTTGATCGCGAGGCGACCTAGTCCACCAGCACCTTGTAGAGGATCGGCTGCGCCTTCTGCGAAGGGGTTCGCTACGATGCCGTAACGAGTCTTGAAGCCGATACGTGGCTGGAAGCTGTCCTGACCAACTGCACGAACCATCTGTAGAGGAACGTAAGGGCAGTAGAATAGACCAGCGTCATAAGGTGAAGAACCTTTGTAGCCAGCAACGTAGTACTGTTGACCAGATACGTTTGCGGCATAAGGATCGATGTATACCTTGTACTTGCCTTGGAGGGTACCTGCGAAGAGGTTACCGGTGTCGTCAACGTTGAGGTTGGCGTTTAGAGCAGGTGTGTAGTCGAGAACACCAGCCATGGTTAGAGCGGAAGCTACATCTGCGGAACAGATGATTAGGTTCCCCTTGCCACGACGAGTTTGCTGCGCGATAGCGTTAGCATCTCTTTCGATCTGGAAGATAAGTCCTTTGAACTTCTCAACTGACCAACGACCGTTGGAGTCAACGTCAAGGTCAAATACACCTTTCTGAGCTACGTTAGCTTGTGCACCAGGAACAGCGGTCTTGTAGACGGTACGGATGATCTCACGGTTGATTTCGGAGAGGATCTCGCTGCTTAGGATGTTAGCTAGTTCAGCTTCTGCGTTTAGACCATGGATAGCCTTGAGGTCTTGGGCTAGTTCCATGCTGTACTGAGCCTTGAGGGCACGTGACTTAGCAGTAACTGTAACTTTCTCGATTGAGAAACCCATTTCCTGGAAAGCAGGACCGCCGTCAGTGCCGAGTAGTTCAGCAGTGTCGGTTCCCATGCCTTCGCCGAGGCTGTAGTCGGTAGGAACTGAAGGGGTGTCGTTAAGTAGACCTGGGTTAGAACCTGACTGAGCAGTGGTTCCCAAACCTACGGAAGGACCTTCATCGCCTACGGTGTACTTACGCTCGTTAGCATCGGTAAGTGGGTTTTCTGCTCTCTGACCAGAGTAAGCAGAATCTACTTCGTTGTAGAAGGTCTCAGGACCACTCTGTGACTCATAGCGTGAACGCATCGCGAAGATTAGTCCAGTAGGACCGTTCATTGGCTGAACGCCGCAGATGTCGTATGCCATCAAGTTAGGCATGGAGCGACGGATGAGGCTGATTAGAACTGGATCGAAACCAGCAACGGAACCAGCGTCGGTAGCGTCAGCAGAGAAACCAGCGTTGCCTGCACCAGCGCCGCCTAGGGCTGCTGAGTTAGAACCGGTGGTCATTGGAGCTTCGGAGAGGAAAGCACGCTCTTCACGGAGAGCGACTTCCTGGTTCTCTAGGAGTTGGGCAGTAACTGCACGCTTGTGTGCGTCCTGGATGGAATCACCGTGCTCTAGGATAGGTGCCCACTTCTCTTGGAGATGTTCGGAATTTGCGTTGTTATACATTGGGGATTAAACCTCTTGTTAAAAATGGTGTGTTTGATTCAATAATCAAAAATTCACTTCTTAGAAACTCTGTCGAGAGTCTGTAAATATGCCATCATGGAACCGGAAACTTCAGTTTTCGCTTCAGATGTACCGACTTCCTCGGTTAGGTCCTCGACACTGTTTCTTGCCGAGACTGTGCCAGTGCCACGTGTGGAGAAATAAGACTCCTTAAGTGACTCAAGCTTTGCTCGATAACCTACTTCACTATCAAACTCAACATTTTCAGCAAGAGAAGCAAGCTTCTCGCGCTGAGTAACAGCTAAACCTTCGGATACGTCAGAGAGAATAGTCTCGCTAACGGATTCGGACAATCTGCTGTTTAGAGCTACATTGCGCTCAATTTGCTCGTTGAGTTGTGATTCCATTTCATCAAGCTTCTCAACCATGGACTCAACAACGTCATACTTCTCATCAGGGATGGAAACATAGTGGCTGTCGAATAGTGACTTCATGCCGGAGAGGAAGCTCTCGGTCATTTCAGTTCTTAATCCATGTTCTACGGCGATGGCGTTTTCCGCCATCCACTCGTCTGCTACGTACTCCAAGTAAGCGTCTACACGCTCACTGAGGCTGGTACGAACAGTTGCTAGCTCTTCAACTAGCTTCTCTTCGTACTGAGCTTGGAGTTCTTCTTTGACGATAGCAACCTTATTACGGATTGCGGCTTCAAAAATGACGCGAGCTTTGCTCTGGAACTCTTCAGAGAGTTCTTCGCCACTTAGAAGAGCAGTAACGTCTTCTTCGATGTCGATCTCGGAGATTGTAATTTCTTCCTCTGAGACAACTTCTGCGTCCTCAGTTTCTACTTCTTCCTTAGTGGTATTGCCACCAGGAACTACTGAAGCGGGAACCTTTTCGGCAGAAGAACCAGCAGGACGACTATCTGTCGTTCCGCCAGCATTGCTAGCAGGAACTACATTAGCTTCTACTTTCTCCATACCATCCGCTGAAGATGCGCCTTTGTTTACAACATCCTTAACTTGCTTAAGGGGTGTTGCGGCGTCCTTCAATTTGGCGGGACCATCTGGTTCATTGGTATAGTTCTCAGGGGTTGGACCACCGAGATCTGTGATTGACTGTGCGGGTACTACACTGGTGGGAACCTTTTCCATAGGTTCAGCAGCCTTAGCACCTTTCGCTACTACGTTTTCCATGTCTTGTAAAAATAAAGTTGCTACCGACGAGTGTGATTAATACAAATCTATTGTTATTTATAGATTTTATAGATTTGAGAGAAAATTTTGGAAAAGAATAATTTTCTTTTCTTCCAATTCTCTTGACTCTACTAGTTTATTTATAGTAGATCTAGTGTGGTCAATTTCTTGTTCCTTTAGGACGCCGTTAACGTAAACCCATTCCTTTCCTTCCATAATTCCTTGTACAAAGGCATCAGGGGCAGATGGATCGGCTACGATGTCGGCGGCAGTTGAGAGCATGAAATCCTCACCAACTAGCTTATATCCTTCTCTGGATTCCTTAATGGAACCAATTCCACGAGAAGAAACGCCTAAAGTTACGCCTTCATCAATGAGGTTTTTAGCGATCTTGCCCATAGGGGTATCAAGAATCTTTGCCTTACCGATGAAGTTGTTACCTTCTTGCTTTAGAGAAACGATCTTGTGAGAAACGCGATCAAGGTTAACTGTTGGACCGTCGGGATGCCCTAGTTCACCTAACGCACGACCCTTCTCTACGTACTCAGTCATATAACGACCGACTTCGCGAGCTAGAGTTTCTGTGCGATAAACACGATTGTTGCGATTCTTTTTGTTTCCCTGTAAGAAAACTCCTTCGATAAACATTGACTTTTTACCGCCATGCTCCTCGATGATGAATTCAACCTTGTTAATTTCTTCCGTGATTAGTTTCATTTTAATAACTGTTTACTCCAGAAATGAGAAAAGGATGATCACTCTTCCTCAGCTTCAACTTCAAGTTCAGGTTCTTCGGCTTCAACACCGCTGAACATATTTGAAGCTGCTACCTGACGGTATGTGTCGATCCTTTCGGCAGCCTTACCAAAGACAATGTCTTTGATTTCTTGGCTAATTTCGGCGGGACCGGCACCGGATGCGATAGCATCTACGATGTTAGAAGACATAATAAAAAAACCAATTATGTAGTTATTTATCAGGTTTAGATTTCCCCTTCACCAGCCTTAGGCATTTTGGGAGTTGCTGGATCGGTCGGTACGGCACCGGCAGCGCCTTCAATAGCACTACCATCTACCCCACCACCAACATCAGCTAATGGATCACCACCTGCCGGAGGCAATGGTTCTCCGGTGATTGGATCGATCATAGATGGATCAGGGATGATTCCATCCTTGATCTCTTTTTCAATCTTTTCATCCTCTTCCTTGATCTCTCCATCAGTTTGACGAAGAATCTTTTGGCGAACGGTTTCTTGTGAATAGAACTTACCGATATATGGTTCAACCTGGGCTAGGAGAGCCATTCTCTCTTGCATCAACTCAGTTTCCTTGAGTTCAGCGAAGTGGTTATCGTATAGGTAGTCGTATTGGATGTTATCCTTGATCTCTTCCCACTCATCAGGAGTGATGACGTTTTTGAGAATTAGTTGAGTCTTTAGGATATCGCTGAATATGTTAGAGAAGCGCTTACGGAGACGGGCTACAAACTTGGAGAACTTAACTTCATCTCTCAAGATTTCACTAGAGCGACCCATATTGAATCCTTCACTACCACCAGGGGCACGGGAAGCAGGAACTCCTAGAGCAGCATATAGCTTGTTGCGGAAATACTCTAGGTCAGTAATCTCACCGAGGTTTTGTCCGCCGGGGAGAGTAGAGATCTCAGTACCACGACCACCTTCACGGCGGGGTAGCCAGAAATCTTCTAGCATAGACATTACTTTCTTATCATTCTTCATCTCACCGGTCTGTGCGTTGTAGGTGAGTTTGTTGCGGTAGCGGCTCATTACCTGCTGTAGGTACTGCTCTGCTTTGACCTTTGGTAGGTTACCAACATCAATGTAGAAGATGCGCCTCTCAGGGGCTCTGGAGAGGCGATAGATGACTAGGGCATCCTCAATCATCTTTAGCTGATTCGCCGCTTTGATGGACTTGTGGAGCCAGCTCAGGACGGTTGAGTTGTTACGGTCAACTAAACCAGAGTTACAATAAGCAATTGAGTCCTTAGCGATCCTGATTTGACCCTTAGCACTACCATTACCGTATGAGTTTACGGCATAGTTTCCAGTAGATGCTGATGGATTGTAAACATAATACTCATCAATCTCGGCTGACCACTGGTCATTACGAGCATTTGGGATGTTACGTCCAGTATTGTTTAGAGTTAATACTTTGTTTGCTAATGGATTATCATTAGCTTTGTTGTTAAGTTTACGTACAAACTTAACTTTCATTGGATCAATATAACGGAGATCCATGATTCCGTCTTGTGGATTCTCAAAGTCAATAACCTTGAGATAGTGAAGACGTCCATCAATGTACCAGTTACGGAAAATCTCGTGCGCACGCTTATCAAAGTCTAGTAGTTCTTTGATGTACTTGAATTCGTCGCGGATGATAGTCTTTACTTTTTCACTAGCACCTACATTTGATAATTCAATCTGTACGGGTGACTCGTATAGGTCACTAACAATTGCTTCATTTACAATATCTTCGATAGCACTATCTACTTCAGGATAGAGAGCCATCTCGCGATATCTGCGCATTAGCTCATATTCGTTTCTGAATACACCCTCAATGTCTACGTATGCGCCACCAAAGCCGCCGCTAGCATAATAATCAACACCGTCCGCATTATTCTCGGGGACGGGGCTGATCGAACCGGGGCGTTGGATATCATCGTCTTCAATTGAGAATCCAAATAATCTACTCATGATGTGAATGTAATGATGTATAGCGTTCGTGCTGTTATTATTTAGCGACCCAGAAAAGAAGCCTTTTTGGAAACCATAAAAAAAGAGGGGCTTGCGCCCCCCTTTCTGTATTGAATTGTAACGGCTTAGAAGATGTCTTCGCCACCTGCGTTTGGACCTGTGCCCTTGATAGCTTCCCACCACTGAACCTGCATTTCTACAGTGAACTCTTCGATGGTATCTGTTGTATCGTAGTTTAGATCCATCTGAGAGATGTTGGTTGGGAACACATCGTGGAAACGATATGTGCGGAGCGTAGAACCATCACGGTCTAGCTGATAGACATATGCGTCAGACTGATAGTCTGCGGGGTCCTGGGTACCTGTCGCGTCTTCCATGCGGTTCATGGTGTTCATCCAGTTCTCCATTGCGGAGCGGATTGCGAAGTCGGTATCGTTTAGGACAGTGATTGTCCATGTATCGAAGGTGCGGTCTCCTGCGATCTTCAATGTACGTCCACGGAAGGGAACTTCGATGGGTGTAATGTTAGAAGCTGGAAGAGCTGCTGCCTTTACTAAGAAGCGGGACTTCTGTAGTGTATCTGTATCGGTAGGTGCCGAAAGAGGAAGCTGAAGAACAACTTCAAATAGATTGGGGCGAGCGCCGCCGCCAGTCATCTTCGCTTTGAAGTCGCTAATAGTCCTCAATACGGGGGACTCTACCTGAACTCTTGTACTTGCCATTTTAGGTTTCTCCTTTGTTTAGGTAGTTAACGATCAAACGTTTCCAACAACTTCTTCAAAACTGACGCCTGTGCGAGTAGCAACGAAGGTTAGTCCGATGAAGTTAATAGAACGTGTGGGCTTGACGAAGATGTCAGCAACGAACTCGTTACGGTCAACAACCGCTGGAGTATTATTGGTCTCGTCACAAACAACGATGAAGTCTGTAATACCACGCTTGGACTTAACGTCGCGGAGGAAAGGCTCTACGATGTTAACGAAGTTGGTACGTGTTACCTCGTCGTTGAATTCAAATAGCTGATCCTGCGCAGCAGCCGTGATAGCTTGCTCAATGTAGATGAACAAACGGCGAACGTTAATTCTATCGAATGCGGAAGATGCTGAAAGGGCGGTCTTATCACCGAACAACGTAATACCACCAACATCGTTAGAGAAGATGACTGGGTTGATACGTGCGGAGTAGAGACGGTCTCTCTGGGGCTGGGTTGGGTTGTATGCTAAGCGTACACCGTTGAGGATGGCACCACGGGTTGTTCCAGCGGGGGAGAACCATGGGAATGCGACCTGATCGGTACGTGCGCAACAGCCAGCGATGTCACCGTTTAGGGGGACATAACGGAACTTGTCAGCAAAGCGGTCGTACATGTACTTGTAGCCACTGTCTAGGACAGCGTAGGAGCTAGAAGCAACTGTGCTGTAGAAGCTGATTAAGTTGTCTGTTACTCTGTTTGAGGAGATTGTTACTTGAGCGCCAGTTTGGCTATCAGTAATCTGTGAACCACGGTAAGGTGATACGAAAGCCAACGCATCTTTGCGCTGATCGGCAATACCGATGATTTTGTTTGCTAGTGACTGTGCTCCGGCTTCGCTGTAAGCAGCGGAACCCATTAGAATGAAGTCTACGTTTGTTTCATCGTCAGACTCGAAGTTGTCGTATCCAGCAGCAATATCACCGACAGAAACTTGTAGAGCGCCAGGAGCGTCTAGATCGCTGTTACCGTCGTAGTTAGTACCGTTTTCTAGGATGAGCTGTAGGTTTCCACAGCTATTGAAGTAGACGTTACGGATTTGCTGGTCCCATGCGCCACCTGTTTCTGGGGTAAATCCATTACCACCAAACTCAAATGCGGTTGGGATTGTGCCTGCGGGTGAACCACCACCGAAGACATATCTGGAGGTGTTAGCTAGGAACTTTCTCCAGTAGGAAGGTGTACCAACAGAGAATTCTGCGTCCTTACCTTTTGAAATACCAATACTCTTCTCTAGAATAGTACCAGCATTACCACTTACTTCGCCAGTGTCGTCAAATACAACAACGTGGAACTCGTCAAAACGTGAGTTGCGGTTACGAGCATACTCGGTTGTTGTTGGACGATTTGCTAGCGTATTCCAGGGCACACTTACGCGACCACCCTGTAGGCTGACACTCTGGTTGTCAAACCAATCTAGTGGGAAGTTTGTGGTGTAAGTAGTGGTTACTAAACCAACTGAACTGTATAAGTCAAATCCACCAGCCACGAATGACCATGTACCGCCTTGCTGATAGTCAACCTCGGCTGGAACACCGGCATTCGCGCCAGTTTCTGGGGTGAAAGATAGAACCTTAACCTCAACTTGGTCTGTTGCTGTAGTAACTCCAGTGATGATGCCCTTTAGGTCACCAGTAACAACCTGAGTTGTACCTGCGCCAGCAGCAACTTTAGAGATACGCTGAACAATTCCTTGTCCAATTAATACATCTGCTTGAGTGGTGGTGGTACCTAAACCAACACCATTTAAAATCTGGTCAGCTTTTCCGTCTAGGAAAGCTACTTTTACGCCATTTGTCCAAGAGCCGGGGCTTCTTGAAACAATGGTGTATCCTGGAATAATATTTTCATCGTAGCCTAGAGCATTATAGTCCTCTAGACTTTTAATCTTGATTGATTCTGTTGATAAGCCTGAGTAACTATTAGCTAGTTGATCATTATCAGAACGCACAACACGCATGATACCACCATACGAGAGGTATGATGAAATCGTCAACCAGCCTTCATACTGCCTATCAGTAGAAGAAGGTTGTCCGAAAACGTCAAGAAGCTCGTTTTCACTAGCGATTAGTACTGGCTCGTCAACAGGTCCTCTTGCGAAAGAGGCAACAATAGCGCCGGTTTTGTCTGTAGAAGTTTGAACCTGTCCAAGTGTAAGGTCAACTTCGCGTACGACAACTCCGGGCGATGCTAAATTTACAGGCATCTTAGAGTCTCCCTTTGAAAGTCCGAAATAATCTAAAAATATTTATAGAAAAGTACTTTTTGAGGAGTTTTTTACATATAGTCCCACATATAACTCATGCTTCCATACTCATCAACCGAGGCATTAGTCCAGGTATCACCTTGAGCGTCCACAAAAGAGTCACCTTCAAGCCCATCACTCATAAAACCAAAGGGTGCCATGTCCTGTTCAATCTGATTCTCTTTATCATTATAGATTTCCTTACGAACATCATTGTCCGTCATCTCCCTAAAGAAATCCTGAGCCACTGCCCACGCAAAACTGACCATACACATAGCTAGGTCATCGTTACATCCATCTTCAGCGGCGTATGAGTTATTCCTTGAAATGAATGTTGTAAGTTCCTGGACAATATTAAAGTCCTCAAACATTAGCTTCTGTTCCTCTACAAGCGCCTTTAAGTTAGAGCAGCCTAGTTTCTTCGTAGCCACGCTCATCTTCACTCCTAGCTGCGTCTTGGAGCCGCTGAAGCCGCTTCCGAGCTGCTGACCGGCACGACCTCTCATCGCACACATCAAAAGGTTGGGATATTCTAGATCATAATTAAGAATAGACGCAACCTGATCACCAATGTCGTTGACCTCAACCAACACATTAGCCATATTGTATGCCTTAGCCACCCTCTTGATTACGCTAGGGAAAACCATGGGTTTAATTTCATTATCACGATACTTCGCCACAACTTTGTATGGGAAGGTTGTAATATCAAACACAATGAAAGCTGAGTAGTCCTTTCCTACACCTCTAGCGACGTCTGCGGTGATCATATACCTATTTCCCTCCACAGGCTCATAGAACACGTCAAAGCCCTCGTTAGACTTGTCTGGGTTCCTGTACTCCATCAAACGCAAAGCAGATGGCGCGATAAGTGTATCAACAGAACCAATGAACTCACACTCAAACTCAACCTTGAACTGCTCTTCACTTGTGTTCTTAATAGTCGTCTCTTTCCAGACGTCATCCCTACCAGGAACCTGCGACCAGTGAACCTCAATGGGGTTGTAGTCATTCTTCCCCTTCTCAGCATCGTGCCACATTCGGTAGAAGTGGTTCATACCGTGAGGGGTAGAAACGATAATAACCTTGGTAGATTTACCAGAAGTAATCGTTGGATATACAGAAGCGAAGAACGCATCAGCAATGTTGTTTTGAACGAACGCAAATTCGTCCAAGAAGATGATGTTGAACGACATACCACGAACGGCAGACGCTGAGGTAGAAGCAGCTAGGATAGTGGAACCATTCTCAAGTTCAACAGAACCTTTGTTCCAGGAGATGATACCATGCTGCATCCATTGGGGTAAGTTCTCATAAGCCAACTGTAAACGTCCAAGAATCTCTCTCGCAGTGGACGCCTTGTTAGCTAGGATGCCGATAGTAACGTTGTCGTTAAAAATTAGATAGTGAAGCAAGAAAGCAACACAAGTTGTAGATTTACCCGTCTGACGGGGCATCTTACAGATGGTAAATCTCTTCTCGTGGAAACTTTTAATGAGGTCCTGCTGGAAGTCATACAACTTGAACGGAATAACACCGTGGTCCAGTGAAACGATCTTGATATAATTAAGAGCAAAATAGATCGGATCTTCCTTACACTTAATAAACTCCATTACCTGATCTCTAGAAAACTGAACAGGTACGTTCGTCTTCTTTAGATTGGGGTTACCAAGGTACTGGGTATCAGCCATAATAAAAAAGCTCCTATGTTATGTAGGAGCCTTCTGGTTATGCAGGTTGAACTGGTGTAGTTGGAATACCAGGAACAATGATTGGAGATGGGCTGTCTCTATCACTAATACGAGTATTAGCTCTAATCCTCAATCCTTCCACATTTGCCCCCAATCGATACTTTCCAGCAACCACTGGTACCCAAGCAGTAATTCCTGACCAAACGCCGGGGGAAGTTTCTCTTTGAAGTTGGGCTTCATATGTAATCGGTGGTGTTCCACCAGTATATTGTGCCGCCTCAACAAAAACTGTCTTACCAACAATTAGACCCTCTGGCGCAAATATTTGACCAGCGGGAGCTGGTACCAAAGGACCAGGTGATACAACTGGGTTGCAAAATTCATCCATCCTCACATAAGTTCCTTTGGGGATGATTTGACCATCTTCTCCACGTTTAACATATGGTAGGACGGGTCTTGGATTACCGTCTGCATCTCGGGCTACGTAATCCGCATTAAAATTTTTATATGGCGTAGTTTGCCACCCAAGTCCGGGATCAGATACATCTTGTGTCGAACCTGGTTGGGGTACTACGGGGTTTCCGTCATCATCAGACTTGATGTAATTTTCGTTGCTAGCCATTACGATATTCTTTTAGAATATTTATTCCCTAGAAAGTTTGATTAGAATTGAGATAAGAACGATACCAACGTATGTTCCGAAAATGTGAGGGATGGTCATAGGTGTTAAGGAGTACCATACACCTATTTAAGCGAGTTGCTTCACAAAAGTCTACTTTTGTGGGGTTATGAAGATAAGTCCAATGACCGGGACTACTATAAGTAGCCAACACAAAAGCCCCAGAAACCACTGGTGGTCTAGGGCTGTGATCAAAAAACCGAGGTTAAGTGCTAACAGTTCCATTTTTTAAGTGATAAGGATAGACGATCATCGCCAGTATTATTCTCTGGCTTTTGACGCTTACGCATCCCTGACATTCTAGCGCAGAAAGACTCCTTGCGCTTTCCACCCTCCGGTTGTGGGCGTTTCAAGTCACTTCCTGGGTTTTCTTTCTCGTATGACTTACGACCTTTCTCGTTTAAGCCGCCTTCTTTATTCTTACCTGCTTTTTTAGTCCAGGCAGATTCAGCCATCTGCTGACGCCAGCCGGTCATTGGTCCTGGCTTAATGAGGTCAATGATATCAGCAACAACATTACCGTCAACGTCAAGGATTTCAACATCCTCTCCGATTGAGTTAATCATATCAGCACGTTGCTGAAGACGATTTGCAATACCACCAGAAGTCTTTCCACCAGCAGCGAATCTTGCTTTAGCATCAGCCTTACGCTTAACCGTACCAGCGGCACGGGTGGCGTCACTAGCCATAGGATTCTTAATATTTAAGTTTGGTGGTCCAATATAACCATCACCGGCTTGCTCAGCTACTTTTTTTTTAGCCTTCGCTAGAAGTCTCTCTTTGGCAGCATCCTGCTCACTCTTGGGGATATTAAACATATCTCTATCAGTCTTTAGCTTCTCAGCAGGCTTATCATAAGCTTCTGAACAGAAGGCACTAAAAGACTTCCCTTCTTTGACACAGTTATCTACGGTCTTACCACCTTTTTTCTTGGTTCCTGCAAGCTTGTATCCTTTCCAACAAGCTTTGCCGTCTAGACCTTTTTTCTTCTCAGACATTGGTTCAACAAGTTAATAAAAATAATGTGAAAGGTTCAAGAACTGCATCGACGACATATAAGCCGTCCTTCATTATGTTACCTTTCACATCTATTTAGTCATATGTTTTTTTACCGCCTTTCATGTAGCCAGATCCCTTGGAGTCATAGAAACGAACACCTTTGCGGATACGCTCAACTGCTAGCTCATCTTTACGATCTTTGTCCCCTTGACGCTTTTTAGCATCATTAGCCGAAGCTCTGAAGCTGTCTAGACTCTTTCTTTTCTTCTCTGATGACATACCTTTAGTATGCTTGTCTGCGTCAGTAGGGGCTTTAGGCATTTTGATGGCTTCGGACATACCACCACCATCACCACCTTCATCTTGTCCGATGGGGCTCTCGTGATTGTCTCCATCACCATCATAGTGTCTGTCTAGACCATAGAATCCCACTTTTCCTTTTTTGGGACACTTACAATCCTTTCCTTGACCTTCGCACTCTTTACAGCGCTTTTCTTTCTTCTCTTTAGCCATGGGTCAAACCTCAGGTAATTTGTTGGACATAATTCCTTCTTTGATCATCTTCTGCAAATCTGAAGTTGATCCAACAAAGACGGAGTTGTTCGTCACATTTGTTTGGTTGTTTGTGATAGCAACTTCATCTAGTTCCTTGACCTTCTTTTGTAGGTCTAGGAGCTTCTCAGTTACTTCAGAAACGCTTTTAATGCCGTTGATAGCCACTTCATAGGTACGCGCACTATCACCCTCTTGAGCAAGCTCCAGGGCACCATTGACGGCTTCCTGACCTTTCTCGATTAGAGAGTAAAGTTGGGCTCTGGCGTAATCGTAGTCCTTTTGTGCGTCGGGCATAGTAGAGATACCGGAGGTTACTAACGAATCCTCATCAGATACATTAACCAAATTAATCTCTTTGGGCTCCCTAATGATTGTGGAATCACAATCTAGTGCTTCGTCAATAGCGTCAAAATTACTCATTTGTCGGCTCATAATCTACGTTTTGGGTTGGGCTGTAAACCTTAGAGTCAAAGTATACAACAGTTTCCTCGTTGAATCCGAAATCATCTTCAGGTTCGGCGTCCACGGGGTCAGGTTGTACAGTATACCTGACAACTCTGGGTGCGTCACGCTCCATCTTGGTATGGTAATCAACCTGGACCTTCTTGATGAGACCGTCTCCAGAATCACTGATTGGACCAAACATGTAGGTCTTAGCAGTAAAAGCTAGAGTGTATAGTAGAAGTCTTCTACTTGAAAAATCCCCTTCATAGTCATCAGTAAAGTTTACTGAATCTAAAACGATGGGAATGTCTCTTTTTTCGCCAATACGATCAACCAAATCAACAGTGATGTTGAATGATGGCTGGAAGTATGGAAGAATCTGCTCAACGATTTGTAGAGCATCTTCATTCAACTTGGTCATAACGTTTAGCTCAAAGCTGACGTTATATGGAACTGGGAGATAGACTCTTTTGATTTTCTCCCCGTTGTCCAAGGTTTTGAACATCTGTGTGGGTTGGGTTTTCCTAGTCCCATCATAAGCTAGACCATTCATCTCGAATGAGATACGAGGCGAAGT
>WLWF01001014.1_pt1 | contig 25133 bp, 42 predicted proteins | sample 6718331 | NCBI WGS metagenome assembly WLWF01 (sample SAMN12718692, study PRJNA515312) | sponge metagenome | isolation source: marine sponge | host: Mycale hentscheli | place: New Zealand: South Island, Marlborough, Capsize Point | collected 2003-05-01
CTAATTTAGTTGCAGGGATAAAACAAAGCGCTGATGCTGACAAAACATATTTAGAAGATATAACCAATGAAGAAAACCCAGCAACTAAACAAGGCGGTATGGCTACTTCTAAAAAAGGTTATTCTACTTATCAAAAAATAATGAGCATTAGAACAGGTTTTGGTAAAGGTGCTATTGAAGAGTATATTGATAATGGTGACGGTACTTGGAACACTAGGTTTTCTGGTGGTATATTAGGAGATGAAATAATAGATATGCCTCAATCAGAAGCTTTTAATTTTGACCCAGGTATTATACCGTGCGTTGACTGCGAATTAACAGATTTATTATATAAAGGATCTGGAGAAAATGCAGATGGTAGTATAAATTCTATTTTAAATAAAAACGGAACAATATCAGACCAGTACTTAATGGGACAAAAAATTGTTATGACTGAGCCAGATGCAAATGGTAATTCAATACAATCAATTGTAAAAGAAGCTGATACAGCTAAAATTATAAGCACATTAAGAGGTGATGTTGGAGCAATAGCAGAAGCTTATCTACAAGACTACGATGCTGCTAATTCTATTTGGATTGAAGTATTTGGTTCTGACGTGTCTAAAAGCAATCCTTTAGCTAGAGGCGAAAATGGTATTGGAGTTTCTGTTGAAGATCAAAAAAGATTTACAGAAGCATTGTACAAAAGAATGGAAAACAAAGTAGCTGCATATAATATAACAGATACTACTGAAATGCCTTATAGGCAAACTATATCAAGTAAAATAGTTAATGTTTTACCTAAAGGTGACGGAAAAGTTAATGTTAAGCAGCAAAATGCACAAATAGTAGGTAATACTATTTATAATGTTGCAGAAGATTTAGGTTTTTCTAAAAACCGCGCTGGCGTTTTAATGGGTGGAGGTACTGTGGACATTGACAACCCTAAATTTAGTTTAGCGTTAAATAAATTAGGATATAGAATTAAAGAGGTTTATGATGGTAGCGTTTTAGTACAAGTAAATGGAGGCACTAAAACAGCTGAAATTTTAGATGGTGAAGATATGGACGCTTTTATATTAAAACTAACTGGCAATGAAGGTGTTTCTAAAAATAATGCTTTTAAGGTTTTAAAATCAGTAAAATCTTATTTTGTAACCCCAGATACTAGTCTTGATTATGGGGTGAACATTTTAAATGAGCCAAATAGAGTTGATTCCTATGAAGTATTTTTAGAAAATTAAATAATATATCATGCCAAGATACAAAGTAGACGAAAAAATATACAATATTCCTGAGGAAGAAGTTGATGGTTTTTTAATTACATTTCCGCAAGCAGAACTTTTGGAAGAGGTAAAGGAACAACCCACAACTCAGAAGGATGCGGAGATTGTGGATGTAACACAAGCGTCCAATATGGAATTACCGTTGGAAGATGGTTCTTTGGAATTACCCGAGGTTGAAGAAACTGTAATTGAAGAAGTAAAACTAGAGGAAGATGTTGAAGCTGAAGGTTTTGTTGGAAATATTGTTGACTTTTTTGATGATATAGGTACTGCAGCAAGACAAGGTTATATGCAAGGAGAAAGAACTGATGAAGGCTTAGATCTTGCTGGTTTTGTTGGTGAAAAAGGAGACGATGCCGACGTTGTAAGATGGATAGAAGGTCAGCAAAAACAAGCTAAGCTTAATACTCAATCTTATGAAATGAAAGAGTTTGATAAGGTTTATGAAGAAGCCGGTGGTGGTGCTTGGGGTTTTTTAAAAGCAGCTGCATACAATCCATCTGTGCTTACAACGACCTTAGCTAGCTCTATGGCTTCTCAGCTTAGCTCTATAATGAATTCAGAAGAAGTAGCCGCTGCTGCCGCTGGAGGACTTGCAACAGGGGCTGCTGCAGGTTTAGCAACTGTAAATCCATTCGGAGTTGCTGCTAGTGGTATGGCTGGTGCTATGTCTGCTTCTATGGCTGTTATGGAAGCTGGGTTAACTTTTAATGAGTTAATGATGGAAGAAATTGGCGGGGACATAAATGATCCTGGTGCTAAAGAAAAGGTATTAGCTATATTAAATAATGAAGAAAAGTTAAGTGAATTAAAAAGAAGAGCTGGTTTAAGAGGTGCTGCTATTGGAGCCGTTGAATTAGCCACCATGGGATTAGCTAAAGGTTTAGGTGGAAAATTAGCGTCTAAAGCTGTTGGAAAAGCTGGTCGAGTTGCAGCTGTAGGTGCTACAGAAATGACTGGAGGTGGTTTAGGTGAGTATGCAGGTCGTTTAGTTGCTGGTCAAGAAATGGATGCTAAAGAAATTGGATTTGAAGCATTTGCAGGTTTAGGTAGTGCTCCTTTAACTGTAGGTGTTCAAGCAACAAAATTAACAAAAGCAATTCAATCAGCTGAAATAAGTAAAAAAATTAGAACTTCTAATGAATACGGAACTTTAGTTGATGCTTATAAAAGTGATGCAGACGGTAATTTTAAAACAAATGCTGTTGATGTGGAGATTAGTAAGCTTAGCAAGTCAGCTCAAATACTAGATGACCAAGTTAATGAAAATGTGACTACAGGTAAACTTACTCAAGAAGAAGGCAATCAAATAAAAAGTAATTTTAGAAAAGTACAAAGCTCTGTTAATAGAATTAAAAGTCTTGAGTTAACTACAGAACAAGAAGCAGGGGCTGTAGATAAACTTGCTGAAAGAGAAAAAATTCAAAATGAATTAAATGAATTAAAAGAAACAAAGTCAGAAGCTGTAATGGCTGGTAAAAAGCAAGAATTAAAAGCTATAGATGACGAACTTACGGATATAATAAAAGCGGATACTGAAGCTAAAGTAGAAGAAAGTGTAAGTTTTGCTAAAAAAGCTGGTAAATTACTTAAAATTGATGTTGTTGATAATCTTTCTAAAGAACAAATAGCAGAACAATTTGACACTGAGCAAAATAAATTCTCTGAAGCTGATGGGTTTTATAAAGACGGTAAAATATATATTAATAAAGAAGTGGCTAAAGAAACAAGAGCTGTATCTGTTGGAAGTCATGAGCTTTTACATGGTATAGTTAAAAATTCTTTAATGTCTGATCCTAATGCTTCTAAAATAATACAAGACTTTAGAAGTGAATTAACTAAGGAGCAAAACGCTGCTATTGATTTAAGAGCAAACGCTACAGATAAAGACGGGAAAAGACTATATAGTCAACAAGAATTAGATGCTTCTCCTGACGAATATTTAGCTTTTTTCTCAGACGCTATAGCTAAAAATGAAATTAAATTTGAAGAAAATATTTTTACTAAAATAGGTGATATTTTAGTGCCTATACTTCGTAAAGTTGGTTTTGCTAAAATAAAATTTAACACAGGTAAAGATGTTTATAACTTTATGCGTGAGTATAATAAAAGCATTAAATCAGGTGTTTTAAGCGAAGCTATAGTAGAAGCGGTACCTGGAGGCATATCAGTTGAAAAGCAAGTTGGTAAAAAATCTAAATCTTTAGCTAAAGCTACTAAAGAATTACTTAATATTGAAACAGATACAGTTAATGATTTAGCTGTAGAGTCTAAACAAACAAAATTAGATTCTAATAAAGAAGCATCTTTGGTAAGGCAATATACTAGTTTAGCTTTAAAAGCTTTAGGATATAGCGCTAAAGCTGGGTCTATTGCTCCTCAAGAAGCTGTTAGTTTTGTTCAAGGCTTATATCCAAGTATACTTAAAAACTTTGATCTTTCTAAAAATACTAAGTTTAGCACACATGTTACTGCAAATATAACTCCTAAAAGACAACAGTTTTATGAAGAGCAAATAGGTGACGCATCTGTAACAACTAGTTTAGACGATGAAAGAGTGCGTGAAATGGCAGCCCCTGCGGAACAGGAAACAGAAACAACAACTCGTGTTAAAAAAGATATAACACCAACAGTTAATCCACTAGATTTATTTCAAGACTCTAAAGCTAAAGACAAGTTTGTAAAAAACACAATAGCTGAATTAAAAAAATTAAATGTTAATAATTTAACATATAAAACTTTAAAAATATTAGACGCTGAAAGCATTTCAGAGTTAATATTTGGAGATAATAGTGTTGCTGCAAAAATATCAGCTCCTAAGAAAAATTTATCTACGCCGCAGGCTAAGCGAGCTTTAATGTTTATTAATAAAAATGCAGCAAAAATAAAAAATCTGCTTCCAGAAAACAATACAGAGCTAAAAGAGGTTGTATCAAAAAGAAAAGCAGACCAAAAAGTTTATGTAGGTGGAATGCCTACAGGTGTACCTAGAAATATACAAAATCTTTTTTACACAAAAGGTCAAAAGATAGGCAATAACTTTCAGTATAAAAAAAATCCAAACATAACTCTTAGCTCATTCAAAGAAGCTTTAGGTATTGAAAAAAACAAAATGTCACCTGATTTTAAAGTTAGAACAAGCACGTCTCAAGCTGTAAAAGGAATACTAGAGTTAACGGGTAGAGCTATAACTAATACAGTTGTTAGAGATTATTTAAAATCTGAAGGTTATGATCCTTTAATTATAAATCAAATAGCTGAAGGTAAAAACCCCGCTCAATTTAGTAAAACACAAAAACAAGATATATCTGGAATAAATGTGTTTCAAGAGGCTAGCATTAAATCAGAAGAAGATTTTGCTTCTTTTGGAACAGCGTCTTGGGCCCCGTTTTATAAAGTCGCCGGCTTTAATGTACTAGATCCTTCTAAGCTTGAAGATAAAATTAAAATGGAAGCGTTTTTTGCTAAAGTTTTACCCCAATATCTTCCTTTAGAAATAATAGAATTATTGGGGCCTTCTATGACAAATGGACCTAAAAGCTATTATAAAGGGGCTAAATCTTTTTGGTTTGAAAATACAGACTCTGCTAAAAAAATATCAGAACAATATAATGAAAATGTAAAAATTGGCAGTAAATATAAATTAACTGATAAAAATATTTCTGATTTACAAGCTATGTTTAATAAACAAAGCTACACTTCTGGAACAGGTAAAAACAGAACTGTACAACCAAAGTTTTTGCAAACCATGTGGAAAAAACAAGATCTTAAAAACCAAAACGCCGCAAAGCTTAGAGGGTTAAAGATTATGTTTAAGGTTTTTCAAAAAATGATAGCCGATGATTCTAGAAATGCTCAAATGATTATTGGTATATTATCAAAAACAAGTGGCCATCAAAATGGTTTTGTTCGTGTGGCTGCTCCAATGAAGTTTATAGCTAAAAACATTGACAATGTTGAAATAGTGGAAGAGCATACTTTACCTGCTTCTATAACAGCTAAATATTTATTTCAACAAGCTGTTAATGGAACCGTAGAAAAAAACTTTTTTGGTATAGAAAAAAATTATATGCAAGGCATTCTTGCTAAAGTTGATGATAAACAACTCAAAGGAATTGGTATTGATGGTAAAAAATTTAATTATATAGCAAGTACCCCAGATGGGTGGAATATAAATGATAATATATGGGCTAGATATTTTAATTCTAATGTTGCTAATGGCTCTGGGTTTGGTATAGATCCTAATAATATAGAATTAGAATCAGGTGAAACAGTTTATAACACTTTCGGCGTTGATAATACAGGGGCTTTTATAGATGATACTTTAAATAATACAATTAAAAAAACAACTAAAGTTAATAACTCTAAATTACAACCCTCTGAACAATTCAGTAAGTCTTCTTCATTTGGAAACCCAGAAGTTTTAAGTTTAATGAATACTTTAGATAACGAAAGCGTATCTGAAGAAGTTAAGTTTAGCAAATCATTAAATTTAAATAAAGATTTTAATGATATTATTGAAAACAAAACTGGTATAGCATCAGATAAAACTTATGCGAGGGTTAAAGCTGAAGTTGTTGGAGCAAACAAAGGCAAATTTAATTTCTTTATTCCGCCATCTGCAGAAGATTTTGTAGGTTTGTTATATAAAACCTTAGGTAAAGGAGATGTCGGTACAGCCCAAATGGCATGGTATAAAGCTCATTTGCTTAATCCGTTTGCTAGAGCTATGGAAAATTTAGCAAACGATAGGACGGCTTTAATGCAAGACTTTAAAGGTCTTAAAAAGGGCTTAGGTATTGTTCCTAAAAATTTACGTAAAAAAATACCTGGTGAAACGTTCACTAAAGAGCAAGCTGTAAGAGTTTATATATGGGATCAACAAGGCATGGATGTTCCCGGAATGTCTGAGCAAGATAAAAAAGATTTAATTGATTTTGTTGAAAACGATGTTAACTTAAAAAGCTTTGCTGCAGAGTTAATTGCTATAAACAAAACAGAAGAATATGCTGCTCCAGATGATGGTTGGGTAGCTGGAACTATTGATACTGATTTAATTAAAGGATTAAATACTACTAAAAGAGCTAAATATTTAGAGGTTTGGCAACAGAATGTAGATCAAATATTTTCTGAACCAAACTTAAATAAACTTGAAGCAGCTTTTGGTAAACCATATAGAGTAGCGTTAGAAAACATGTTAAAACGTATGGAAACTGGAAGAAATAGATCTTTTGGAACAGATACCATAACAGGTAGATTTACAGATTGGTTGACCAACTCTGTTGGTGCTATTATGTTTTTTAACACTAGATCAGCTGTACTTCAAACTATATCTGCTATTAACTTTATTAACTTTACAGATAATAACGTTTTAAAAGCGGGGCAAGCATTTGCTAATCAGCCGCAATATTGGAAAGATTTTATTAAATTATTTAATTCACCGTTTTTACTAGATAGACGTAGTGGTGTTAAACTAAATGTTAATGAAGCTGATATTGCTGAAATGGCTAAAGGGCCTGGCAATAGTGCTAGAAACGTTGTAGCTGGACTTCTTAAGTTAGGTTTTTTACCAACACAAATAGCTGATAGCTTTGCTATTGCATCTGGTGGTGCTTCATTTTATAGAAATAGAATTAAAGCTTTAATGAAAGAAGGTTTAACAGAAACTCAAGCTGAAGAAATAGCTTTTAGAGATTTTAGAGAAATAGCGGAAGAATCTCAACAATCAAGTCGACCAGACAAAATTAGTCAACAACAAGCGGGTCCATTAGGACGCGTTATATTAGCTTTTGCGAATACTCCGGCACAATATGCACGATTAATTAAAAAAGCTGCTAGTGACCTTAAGAATGGCCGTGGAGATGCTAAAACAAATATATCTAAGATCATATATTATGGTGTAGCACAAAACTTATTATTTAGTGCTTTACAACAAGCTTTATTCGCTGTTGGGTTTGGTGACGAAGAAGAAGAAGAGAAAAAACGAAATGATAAATACTTTAATATAATAAACGGAATGTCTGACAGTATATTGCGTGGTATTGGAGTAGGTGGTGCAATAGCGTCTGTTGTTAAAAACACCGCTATTAAATTAGCTAAAGAAGCTGATAAAAAATCACCTAAGTATCAAGATGCTATAGTAAGAGAAGTATTACAAATATCTCCACCTATATCTTCTAAAATAGGTAAACTAAGATCAGCGGGTAGATCTTTTTCTTGGAATCAAGAAGAAATGAGAACTAAAGGATGGAGTATTGATAACCCTGCTTATTTAGCTGGGGCTAATGTTATATCAGCTGTAGGTAACGTGCCATTAGACAGAGCTGTTAAAAAGATTACTAACTTAAAAGATGCAGGTAATGAAGAAATAGAATATTACAAAAGAATAGCATTGGCTTTAGGTTGGTCAGCGTGGGAGTTAGATATTAAAAAAGAAAAAGATAAAAAGAAAGAATCTAAATATAAATCTAAGTATAAATCCAAGTATAAATCTAAATATAAAAAAAAGTAAATGAATTTACCTAAAAACGGAGTAGCGAGAGAGTTGCGTCATTACATAGGATCGTTATTTATATTCTTATTAGTAATGGCAATTATATTTATTTTAATGCAGTATCCAGTTTTAGATACAAATAAGGAAGTTGTAATGATGTTAATTGGAACTATTAGCGCATCTATTGGTATTGTTGTAAGTACAATTACTGGAGCTAAACCTGATGATGTAAATGCTTTAAAGTCTAGTTTAGAAAAGAAGGAACATCAGATAGAATTATTAGTTGCTGCTAAAGATAACTTAGAAAACATGGTAATTGAACTACAAAAGCAAATGCTTGAAAATCAAGATACTGTTATGGATAAAATTATTTTAAAAGCTGCCTTAGACTATGATGACAGAGATTCAGCTAAAAACATTTTAAAAGATGAATAGCATAAAATTAAAATACTTTAGCGATGCAGATGATTTTAAAGGAAACATGAGTAAAATGGATCCTAAACTTTTAGGTATGCTTGATCCTCTTAGAAAAACCTATGGTTTCCCTATAGTTATAAATTCTTCTTATAGATCACCAGACCACCCAATTGAAGCCGCTAAAGATAAACCAGGTGAGCATGCACACGGTGCGGCCGTTGATATTAAATGTGTTGGTGGAGAAGCTACATATTTATTAGTTGCTGCAGCTATTAAATGCGGGTTTAAAAGAATAGGAATATCAAGAAAAAGTAATTTTGTGCATTTAGGTATTGGATACCCTGGAGCACCTAAAACAACAATTTGGACTTATTAATATGAAAAAAAAATCACCTTGTAACAAAACACCTTTAATGGCTAAAATTAGTGGGCCTTGTAAAGCTGCTGCTAAAAGAAAATATAAAGTTTGGCCTAGTGCCTATGCTTCTGGCTGGGGGGTTAGATGCACTAAAGCTGGTGGGCCAAGTAAAATGTAACCTTATGAATTATACAAAACCATCGCCGTTATTTAAAAAACAAAAAGGAGGAGGAACAACAAAAGCCTGTTTGCCGTTAGCTAAAATACGCAGCATGGACAAGTCTGAAAAAGACAAAGTTATACGCGCTAAAAGATCTGCTGGCAAAGCCGGTAAGTATAAAAGAGATTCTAAAACTAATGTAAAGGGTGCCAGTAAACCAGGCGCTACATTACGCGATTGGTTTAAGAGAGAAGATTGGAGACAAGTTGCTAACCCTAGTAAAAAATGTGGAGAAAAATGATATATTTAAAAAAGAAATGGAATTCGCTTATGTATTTTTTAATGTTTAAAAATTACAATGAAGAATGTGATTGTAAAGAAAATTGCGATTGTAAAGAATAGGAATAAATAAAAATGGGCACCATACCCAGAAATTCCTGTAACCGAAGATAAGGGGACCACTTTTGTGGCCCCTTTCTTTATTTAATATTAACCGTCACAAGATACGCACGAAGGATCCATAGCGCTTGCAGCAATATCACCACGTAAAACGCTTTCGGTTCTAACGTAGTATAAAGTTTTTACGCCTTTTTTCCATGCATCCATATGAACTTGATTAAGCCATTTAGGTGTTGCTTCAGAAGGAAAAGCTAAGTTAAGACTAACTGACTGATCTACATACTGTTGCCGTAAACCTGCTTGATTAACTAATTCTAGTTGATTAATTTCTTTAAAAGTTTTAAAAACTTCTTTTGCAGGTATATCATGGTCACCCACAAGTATATCATCCAGCCTTTCAATTCCTTGTACAGATCCACCATCTTCTAATATTTTATTCCAAGTTTCTTCATTATTTAAATTACAGCCTTCTAAAACTGATTCTAATGTAGGGTTTTTTCTTATGAACGTTCCTTTGGCTGATTGTTCTGTAAAAACATTAGCAGCCCAAGGTTCAATACCAGGGCTAACATTCCCCGATAGCTTTGAGTTAGAAACTGTTGGAGCAATAGAACGAAGGTGAGTATTACGTTTGCCAGTACCAACGCACCATAATGGTTCACCAAACTCTTCAGCAAGATCCATTGAAGCTCTTTCACTTTCAATTTTAATTTGACTAAAAATCTTTCTAGTCTCAAACTGAGATAATAAACCTTCAAACGGTAACCCTTTCTCTTGCAAATAAGTATGCCAACCAAGAGCTCCGAGTCCAAGTGCTCTACCTTTTTCTGCAGATCTAACAGAGTTTTCAAACCCAATTTTTCCTTTGGCTTTTTGGATAAATTCCTCAAGTACGCCATCAAGAAACCAGATAGAATCATAAATAATATTAGTATCCTTCCATTCGTCATATTTAGCTAAGTTTAAACTAGATAAGCAACAAACAAAACTATGACTTTCATCAGTATGTAAAGTTATTTCAGAACATATGTTTGTCATATGAACTTTTAAACCATTTTGTTTGTATGCCTCTGGGTTATTTTTGTTTGTATTACCTTTAAAGAGTATATAAGGTTCTCCAGTTGCTTTACGTTTTTGTAGTAATTTTCCCCATTTACGTCTAGCTTCTTTATCTCCTTGTTCAAGTCTTCGCATAAACTTGTCACCGACCACTGCGCACTGGTGTAAGTTGAGTGATTGTCTGTTGACATCTCCTTTAGGTTCTCTGATCTCCAACCATTCTTCAAAGTCGGAGTGATCAATATTAATGTTAACTGATGCAGCTCCGCGTCTGACAGATCCTTGATTAGTGGCGAGTATTGTTGAATCGTATATTTTGCAAAACGGCACCACTCCATCAGATGTTCCATTACCAGTAATTTTAGCTCCGGCGGGTCGGATTTGATTAATACCGATGCCAACTCCTCCGCCGTGTTTAGCGAGCAACATCATTTCTAAGTTTTTCTTACCTATATCGTTTATACTATCAGCAACGTCAATACCAAAACAACTTATAGGTAAACCTCTATCTGTTCCTGTATTGCTTAGCACAGGTGAAGCTAAACAGAGCCATCCTTTCCAAATGTAGTTGAAGAATTTTTCTGCAAGTTCTGGTTTATCCAATCGTCTAGCCACTGTTGAGCATACTCTTGTGTAGGCTGCTCTTGGCGTTTCTCCGTTAAGTAAATATCCCCCGGATATAGTCTTCTTGTATACTTCGGTGTCTCCCCACTCTGGGTAATCAAATCCTTTGATCCATTCATTATTCCACATTTAGTCTGTTATTTTTTCGTAAATTATAGTTTGTGTTGTACTTCCTGTTAAATTCATTTTTATTATACTATCATTAATAACACTGTAAAAAGCATTAACTTTAAAATCGCTTTCAGGTATTGAAATAATAGATTCAAATGTTTTTTTATTTGTTTTTGTAATGTTTTGTATTAATTTATCATTTTTTAGAAAACTAAATGTGTATATGTTTAAACTGTTTTTTTCGTCATTATGAGTTATTACTGTATTATAACTTGTGTCTCCTGACATCCAAAACCCTTGAAACTTTTTTAACTGCGCATTAACACTTACAGACATAAGTAAAAGCAAAACTATTATTTTATTCTTCATCTAATTCTAATTTTTTTTCATTAGTGTTTACTGATTTTTTTATTTCTTGTACTTTTTCTATTTCTGTTTTAAGATCATCAACAGCTTTTTTATAACCTGGAATTTTTTTTAAAACTTCTAATGTACCTCTAGACAAGTCTTTAGTTTCATTTATATCGTATATTATTTGCTGTACTACTCTAGTTAACGCGTCTACTTTATTACGCATTTCAATTAAACTTGATTCTTTCATATTAATTTGTTTGCCATTGTGTTTTACTTAATATAATTGGGCTAGCATCTTTGTGATGTGTAACCATATAACAGTTATTTTTTTCTGTTATTAACACCGGTTTATCTTTAAACCTTTTTTTGTATGTTTGTCTAACATATTCTTCTATCATCATAATTAATTTGTCATTATATAAAATAAATATCCTATTATTACATTTACATTAACAGCAACTAAATTCCATTGTTTAGCAACCCATACCTGAGGTGTACATAATATACCGCCTATAATATAACTTATTGCACCAATATTGCCATAACTTAAAATATAAGGCCCTATCATTATAAAAGCAGTACCCATATATCCTAAACGTCCCGACAGCCTTTCGTTAACTGTAAGTCTTCTGTCTTTTACTAAATTCTTTAAAAACTTTTTATTCATTACCAAATATCTTCAAAATCTTCTCCTTCACCTGCTTTGGAATAATCAGTCGGACGAACAGCAAAAAAATCAGTATGAGTATGCCCCCCGGTAAGATGATAGAACCAATCAAGGTTTTTCGCTCCGTCTTGGTTAAATGCAAAGTATTGGCCGAGGTCGAAGTAACCAAGTTCTTGTAACTTTTCGTTAAGACGTTTTCTGATAAATTGTTTAAGATCATATGCTTTGAGGTTTTCGATGTCACCGAGCTCGAACATTTTGTCAATATATTTTTCTTCTGCATCTAACATTGCTTTTGCTGCTTCTATTATATCTTCTCTACATACTTCTAACAGCTCGGAATCTTCATCACACATATGTCTAAATAACTGACATCCCATTTTACTATGCAGTGATTCATCCCTTACGGACCATTTCATTTGTTGCCCTATTCCTTTAAGCATATTACGCAGCTGAAAGCTATATAAAACAGCGAAAGCACTATAAAGAGATACACCCTCGGCGAAGGCACTAAATACAGCAAGACTGCGTCCAATATTACGTGTAGACTTATTATCCACTCTAGTAAGGTTTTCAAAACGTTCCATTGTAGCTTCGTCTTGCAAAAATGCATCAAAATTCTCAAGACCCAGTGTTTCATTTAAATAAGAATAAGCAACAGCGTGTATTGTTTCTTGCGAACCAAACATCATAGCCATTTGTTGTATTTCGTGTTTAGGAAACCAACTAACCACGTTTTGTGTCCAGTAATCAGAAACCGCACATTCGGTCTGAGCAAAACCTAGCAGAATGTTTCCCACTAGATTTTTCTCTGATTCTGTTAATTTCTCATTCCAATCTTTAACATCACCTGACATAGGTATTTCAGTGTGAAGCCAAAAAGCTTGAGCTTGTTTTAGCCAACCTTCGTTGTAATACTCTGGGTATTCAAAAGGTTTGTAGGCTATTCTTTCATCAAATAATCCCATTTATTTTTCAATAGTTAAAGCTATATCTACAAACGGTAAATATAGCACGTGTTCGTTATATTTTTCTTCTGTGTATGTTCTTACACCAAATAATATTCCAGGATAAAACCCTAGTGACAATTCCCAATTTTTATTCATAACAGTATATGTTAAATTCGTTTTGTTTTTCAACTAAGTCTTTATAAAAAATATAACCTTTGTTGTCTAATGACCATTTAATCCATCTATCTACTTGGCGCTGTGCATATTTAGATCTTGCTAAGTTTTTTGTTTTTCTAGTATCAATCTTATCGTTGCGTCGCATTCGTTTTGATTTTGTGGTTTATATAATGTATAGCTAGGAAATTGATTAGTAACTAATTGCTTAAATAGTTTCCAGCGCATAGGAAATGATTCATTAGCTCTACCTTTGGTTTCTATTATAAAATCTTCACCAATAAAATCAGGCGTATACTTTATAGGTAATATTCTTTTAGCACCCCTATTAGTATAATCACCTTTACCATTGGCTTGTCTTTCATAAGCTTCGTTTTCAAAATGAAAACCATTTAATAAAACAAATGTTTCTCCTTCATATTTAGCTTTTACTTTTGCTTTTTTTAAAGCCATATACATATAACGTTCAAGACCAGATGCAAAATTAATACCATCATATGATATTTTTTTAGATTGCACTGGCCCTCTTTTCTTGCTTTTTCTACGTATCATTGCTTTGTTGCTTTGCTTCTTCTTCTTTATAATCTTGATATATTTTATCTTGTAACGCTTCAGTCATAGACATCTTAAGCTTTTCAAGATAGTTAACAGCATCCATAAGTTCTTCTTGTAAATGATTAATCCACTTATGCATATTAGGTTCGTCATCGTGTAAAGTTACTCCGTACTTTTTATAACCTACGTCAGATCGTTGTTGAAATTTATCAACTACTTGTTGAATGATTTTATCTCTCATAGTACTTCTTTTACAAATGTTCCATTAATCATTTTACCTTTTCTATCTTTAATATCGTTCCAAGCAAGCTCTTCACATATTTCAATAGAAGTTCCTTGAAGATAAGCTAGGTTAACTAATACAACAACAATATCTCCTATTGAGTCTTTAATTAAAGCATCATTATCATCTACAACACCTTTAGCTAATTCACCAACCTCTTCAACTAATTTTGCAAATTGAGTCTTTACATCACCTTCTTTGTATAAGTTTCGAAGTGTAGCCCAATCACGAACGCGGCTATAAAAATCATTACTCTGTTCAACAAAAACTTCCGTGTTATTTAAGTCGTAATTTTTGAAAGCTTTGTTATATATGTAGCAGGTGTCTTTATTAAATTGTGAATTTTTTAAATTAGCAATTATCCATGTTGCATGGTCTTCGTTTAATGTTATACCCATAATCTCTAAGCCAATTAAATTTGCTGCTTCTAAGCTCTGTGGGTCTTTATAGAACGTTGTAGTTGCATCTGAACTAGTTGTCTTTATCTTACGCATACTTTTATTAATTACTTCGTTATATGGCTTCCTATCGACTTTATAGCCTAAAGCTTCTTGCAATTGCTTTTCAACTTTAGAAGCTTCTTTAATATCATCGGTTTGAAATAGCACATCATACTCTCCATCTGTGTAGCCTTGCTCGCCTAATCTTTTAGATGTATTTTTTGTGCAACCTATTTTTTTGCCTTTGATATGGTAGATTTTGTATTTTCCCATTCTGTTTTTTTATTTATTTTATCAATAATTTTTAATGATTTATCATTTAAAAAATTTCCCATAAAGTTATTTTTTTGAAACCAATACTTATACTCCGACATTAAGCTCTGCTTTAATTGGTTGGTGAGGTTCATATCCAGATATATTTATCATTTTATGTGTTGGTATTCTTAAAAATTCTCCGGCTCCCTCCATAACATTAAGTCCCCAATCGACGCTAACATTAGGAAGTTTCCTAAAATCACGGGATAATTGCTCTTTAGCTTGATTGATATGATTGTTGTAAAGATGACAATCGCCAAGTGAAACAATAAGCTGCCCCGGCGTATAACCTGTTCCTTTAGCAAGCATAAGCAATAGTAAGCCATACATAGCAAAATCATAAGGAAGACCAAGAAAGACATCGGCACTTCGTTGATTCCACATAAGATCCATTTTTCCATCATTTATATATATTTGAAAACCGTAGTGGCATGGAGGTAAAGCCATATTGTCAAGATCAGCTGCATTCCAAGCATTAACAACTAAACGGCGACTAGTAGGATTAATTTTAATTTCTTTAATAAGTTTTTTAATTTGATCCACTCCGTTAAAATTTCTCCATTGAACGCCATAAACAGGGCCAAGTGTACCATCTGTTCTACCAGAACGCTCGTAATCTGCATTCCAGTAAGTAAGACCATTGTCATTAAGATATTTAATATCTGATCTTCCTTCAAGTATCCATAAAAGTTCTGTAACTGCGTGATTAAAGTATATTTTTTTAGTTGTTAGTAAAGGAAATCCTGCTGACATATCATGGCGGAGTATTCGTCCAAACACAGATCGCGTCCCAACGCCTGTTCTGTCATTCTTTTGTTTGCCTCCGTGGACAAGTGATGATAATAATCCTCTATATTGTTCTTGTACATTATTCATTTTTTATATTTATCATAATAATATTTACACATTTCGTAATAGCTAATCCATATCGTATCTTCGTCGTATACATGAGGTGCAAAATTAAGGTTTTTATGTGTACCTTTCATAGCTATTGCTATTCTCCATTTGCTTTTTTCATATTGTACTCCATAAGGCGATATTATAACACCATTGTCTATACAAGCTTTATGCCATTTAGATTCTTCTTTTGAAGGTATATAACCAGGCATAGGTGTTGGCTTTTTCCATTTAGCCATTATTCCCAGGGCATTGCTTCGTTAGACATATCTACTGGTTGATGCGGTATAAAACAACCTGATCTTGGTTCCCATTTAAAATGAGCTTCAGCTCCGTTTTCACCTAGGTTTTGGAATTTGACTTTAAGCACTTTTGCCTTAACTGTCCGATCTTCATAATTCCGATGTACAAGTATACCGTGATAACTAGCATCATACCACTCACCGCCTCCTTTAATGTTATACATAGTTGGTTCTTCGATTTTGCCATTTGCGTCTTTATACATTTTAGTTGGATGTGCGACTATAAATACAAGCACGTCATACTTTTTAGCAAATATTTCTATTTTGCTTAAATACTCCATAGTGTATCTATTTACATCTTCTGTTTTAGAATTAACATCACGTACTTTATTAAAAGGATCTATAACTAAACATTTAATACCTTTACGCTTTACAAGCTCTGCACCTTTACGTAGTACAGATTCTAAGGTATATCGTTCCATATCTATATGAAAAAAGTTTTCATTAACGTGATCCGCTACTTGATTCCATTTATCTCCATATATATCACTAGCTTTAGGCATGTCTTGCCAAACCTTACGCATTATTTTATGTGCATGGAGATATGTTGGTGCATTTTCTGGCGAAGCAAATGCTGTTTTCCAACCGTAATTCTGATTATATCCAACAACCATTTGGTCGACAAAATCGGACTTGCCGCTAGACGGTATACCAGTGACTGTAATAAATTGACCAGTATAAGTTGAAAATATATCATCAAAATTTTGAAGGCCAACTTGAAATCCCGGCTTAAAACCATTTTTAACAAAATCGGTAATTTCCCCTTCAATGTCTTTAAAGGTCGTGACGTTCTCAAGCGGAACCGGTCTCGCTCCGGTAATACACTCTGCCAGTTTTTCTTTTCCATGCTTTAATAAATATTCATTAGCGTCTTTACAATCTTCAAATGAAACTAAAAAACAAACTTCAGCGCCTAGTCTTCTTACTAATTCTTGTTGAAGCGCTTGACCAGCATCATCTGAGTCTACTGCTAAAATTATTTTTTCTTTGTCTTCAAAATAATCTATACAGTTATCTAAATAATCTAAATTATTAGAATTTAAAGTAGCTCCGTTTGGAACCGATATAGCGTTTGGTATGCCTGCTTCATGTAAAGCTAACACATCCATCTCGCCTTCGGTTATAATACAATTATCATAACCTATAATACTGTTTATATTGTAGAATACTTTTTCAGCCCCTTTATATAACTTAAAGTTTTTTCTACCATCTCTATATTTTACATTGATTAATTCATCACCTATAATATAGTTAAACTGTATTGTGTTCTCAGGCTTACCTGTTTGAGGCATCCACTCCTCGCCTTCTGTTATACGTAAATCACGTAAGGTTTGTGCGGATATACCTCTTGTTTTAAACCACTCTTCTATTTTAGTACCAACCGATTCTTCTTTTATAGGATTAGGTTTTATATAAACCTTTTCTGTTTCTCCTTTGCGTTGGTAAGTATGTAGTTGAAATGATGTATTACAATTATGGCAAGTACCAAGACCACGTTCCCAATCATAAGAAGCACACTTAGTCTTCTGATTTTTAGGTTGTCTACTAGACGAACACAGGGGACAAATCCCCTGCGTTTTTCCTTCTGGTAAACTATGTTGATTGAATTTATCAATCAAAAATCCATTGATCTCAATGTTTTCTACCTGCATTTAATCTTCTATTAAAGTTACATTTTCGTCATCTGTTATCCAATCATCATAGTCTTGACTGCCTAGCATATTAAAATGGTAAATCATCTGCTACTTTTTGAGTTGGTCCTGCAGCTTGAAAACCGCTATTGCCTTGAGCATCATCTCGAGGTGGAACAGCAACATTATCCCCGTTAGTCCAAACAACTTTAACATTACCTAAATAAACTTTAGGTGCTTTTGCTTCTCGTTCTTCTTTGGTCTGTTCAATAATGATAGGTCCATTGTTTCCAAAATTATCTAACTCATCATTTAAAGTAATTGTAACAGGTAAATACTTACCTTTCTTACCTACATAAATCTTACTTTTATCTATAAGATCTAGATTAATACTTGTTTTAATAATACTTGCCATTGTTAGTAAGTGTTTAATTGGTTAAACATTCTTGTTAATTGCTCTTTTGAAGCGCCTGTATTTCTTCGTAGGTTATCTACTGCTTTAACATGTGTTTGGTTTGCATAGAAATTACTTTCGTTTGTTTTCATTCCTGTTACTGTACATAATCTTTTTCTTGTTCTTGCCATAATTAAAGGGTTTCGGTTTTAAAATATTGGTTTGGGTCAAAATCTTTACTGTTGAAGAATAACTCATATTGAGCTACTGCTTCTTGCACTTTACGCTGACCTTTTTCGTAAAATGAACTTGAACATTCGCATACTTTTATTTGATGGGTGTTTTTGTCTATGACTATAAATAACATTTCATATCCAAATAACTGATTGTAGATAAAAGCTTGGCTGTCATAATTGTACTTAGTTGCAGAATATCTAAATTTTTCTACATCATTAGTAGTTTTTAAATCAATAATTAATCTTTCACTATGATTAACTATATCAGCTTTACCCTTCCACATTTTACCCTCAATCTCTGTTATGCCTGGTACTTCATATTTAACATCGCCGCTAGTAATAAGATCTTTGCATACGGTGTTTGACATCATCTTGTCAACCATTAACTCAATTTGATCTACTTCTTGCTGCAGTAAACATAATTCTCCACCAGAGATCTCTTTATACGCTTTGGTGTTTCTCGTACTCGACTCTACTATTTTAAAGTTTTTTAACTTATTAGGTTCTAATATAGCGGTATGAAAATAACCGCCAATCAAAAACGCTGGAATAGTTTTTTGAGGAGTATGAAGCGCTAAAGGATTTTTTAATAAAGTAGAAATATCTGAATTACTTAAGTATTGTTTTCCAAACTTACCATAATAATTTTCATCTGTTTCTAACTTTTTTAAAATTTCTTTTTTGTTCATTTACAGGGTTGTTAATTCTTGTTCTACCTCCTTGGTTAGAACATACTTAGCTTTAATAGCATCTAGTTTACCACCTGATTTAATGAAGTCTTTTGCTTTAGCTATTTGCGTAGCGTTCATTGGTGTTTTACTGTGGTCATTACTAGCGTCACTATCTTGCGTGTCATCAATTAGAAACAAATTGCCTAAAGAGTATTTTTTACCGTAGCTGCTTGCTGAGCCAAACTGCTGTGGTGTTTGCATACCTTTTTGTAACAAGTCAACACCTACTAAAGCTGTTGCAGATATACTGTGTTTACCATCTGATACAGTTGCTTTGCTTTCAATTATAGGCATTGGCGCGCTATTAATTAATGTTTCGTTAATTGTTACGGATACTCCTAATTCTAATAAATAGGGTTTAGTTGCTTCGAGAATGTCTTCGGCTGATCTGAAGTTGTATTTGCCGAAGGAGTTAAATCTACTTTTTTTCGATTTAAACTTTGTCTGAATAGTTGATAACTTTTCGTTTATTGTCATAGGTGTTTTGGTGTTTGGTCTTATATATATAATTACATATATAAAACATTGTTTACATTTATATTAATATTTAACTTACAGATAATCAAGCACTTGAGCTGGATCTACATTTTTAATTAAAGTTTGTACTGCTTGCTTTTTAAGTTCTGAAACTCTAACATAATCGCTTGCCCCTATTATGTTTAATTTAGAAGCAATTTCTTTTGCTGAATGCTTATCACAATCTAAACCATAAGATAATCTAAGTACTTCATATTCATTTTTATTTAAATGCTTTTGCATTAAACCTTTTAAATAAGAATTCATTAAAGCTATATTATATGGTTCTGATTTATCAGGTACTTGATACATCATATCTTCATCATCATAAGGGCTGTCATCAATACTTAAAAACACACTATTGAAAAACATGCTAACCATCTTTTCATCTTTAGGGTTTTTACGTATCTCGTTCATCTTATGCTCTGGTATACGTATATCACCTCTATTAATATCTATAGCACGACGTATCGCACCTTTTATTCTTTTAGAGAAGAATGACTTAAGTGTTTTTTCTTTGTCTTCAGAGTCTTCTAATATTGATTTATCAAGACGATCAACAGCTTTAGTTAAACCAAAAGAACCTTCTTGTATTAAATCATTTATAGTCATAACTCCGGATGCCTGCTGAGTTGTTGAAAACTTTCTTGATATATTTTCAACTAATGGTAAAAACTTTATTATAAGCTCGTTTCTATCATAACCAGTTAATTCTTTAAAGTTAGGTTGAGATGCTTTAACGTCTTCTTTATATCTTATATAATTAGGTATATTATATTTTTTCATTTAAAATCTTTTTTTCTTGTTTAAGTTGGTCGTTCATTTTTCTGTTAATTGTTCTGGTTGAACAGTTTAAAATATCAGCTAATAACTTTATAGTTATTTTTTTACCTTCATGGTTTATAAGTAGCATACTTTCATAAATCTTTGTGCTATCTATATCACTTTGCTTTCCTATTAGTTGGCCAACTATAGTTAGCTTTCCATGTAGAGTTAAGCCGGTAAAATCTTTAAATATTATTTTTCTTTGTTTGTTATTAGGTGGTCGTTCTAAATCTGTTTTGTCTATGTCTCGTATTATATTTTTGAGTTTGTCTGGTTGCATTGTAAATGTAGTAAACCCATTACGTTTGTCAGCTATAAATGTAGAGAGCCTACTAAACTCTTCTAGATTAAGCTGTGGGTTTAAGTACCAGATAACTCTAAGATGCCATCTAAGAGACTTATACGTATTAATTAATGCCTTACTTCTAAATAAATCATAAAACTCATACGTACCATCCTCGTAGAAATAGCCCCAATCAAACGAATGACTAGGTTTATCAGAGACCGGAAGTCTTCTATATATAATACGGTTATCGTTTAAATGTTCTATTTTTCTGTGTGACATTAGCCTGTTACTATTTAATAATTAATAGCCTATTGTCGCATTTCAAAATGAAATGATTTTTAGTCTTCGACTATATTTTTTAATCAATAAAGCTTTTCTTTTTAACTCTGGTTCATCAATTGGTTTATCGTTTCGTGCGGCTATCATCACGTCATCAATTATTTCTTCTCTTAAATCATATATATTTCTCCATAAGTAAGCTTTATGATCTCTTTTTCTTGTGCACATTATTTTGTGACCTGCTATGTTTATTGTCATCTTTTCTTTTTCGTTTTTGATTTAAATTAAATAAATTAGTTTGAATTAAATGTTTATATAGTTTTATCATTGGTCTTTTATTTTGTTACATCTACCACATTTTGTTAAATATCCTGCATTTAAAGCGCCGCAACTACAGTTCCAAGCGCTATCTACTAGTGACTTATTCATAGTTACGAACAGCTTTGAATAGCGGGTGACGATAAGAACCTGCTGGAGTTTTTTGGAAGTACGTAAATGTAGCTATCTTGCCAATATATGAGTCGGCATTTCGAAGCATGGTTCGCATAGTATCATAGCTTGCCATAACAGGCATACCGAAAGTAATACCGTTAGAATCCACAGCAAGAAACTTCCCAATCGTACCGCTACGTTTACCTTTTCCTTCAACAAAGCCAGTGATTGTCGCTTCTGTGTCTTGGAATGCTTTGAACTTGAGTAAGTTGTTTGATCGTTTGTGTTCATAAGGTAGGTTGGTACGTAGTATAGAACCTTCGTAGCCGGCTTTTAGGTTTTGGTTATTGAATATAGTAGCTAAGCCTTTGTTAGGTGTTAGCGTAGTTGGTACAGAATACACGTGAGATAAGCCTTTAGACATAGTACGTATGCATCTGTTACGGTAGTCGTATGAGTGGTTGTTAGTTGTTTGAATATAATCGTAGCAATGAAACTGAATAAGAGTTTGATCTTTAGTAGCATGCTGAGTACGCACAAGAGATATAATCTTATTGAAGTTATCTTTGAAGTCATGATTGTATAGCTCGCCGTCAAGTACAACGGTTGGGTTAGCAACGAAGAAAGGTTTTAGCTGACGACGTAAGTGTTGTACGTTTTTAAACTTTTTACCGGTACGACTGTAAGCACCTTGCTTGGTGAATAAACAACGTACACCGTCAAGCTTAGGTTGTAAGAACATTTTTTGATTCCAGTTGATTTCTTTTTTTTGTTGTGCGAACGCAAGCATTGCGAATTTACCGTCTTTAATTGTTTTTATCATATTTATTTTTTAGGATTTGTATTTTTCTTTTTAGTATGTGTGCTTTTTCGTATTTTTCTTCTTGCAAGTATCTGTCTAGCAAGCTTTGTAATCGTATTAATTCAAGCTCGATAGCTTGTTTATCTAGATCTTCTACCGTGTTACCAACATAATCAGTGGGTTCAGATTGCTCTTCATTAGCAAACACTAAGTGTACTTCGGAAGATACATTGAATATAGCTTTAATTACTTTAGTAGCTACACGGGTTGCAAGATCATTCATTTCTTTATCTGTCATATATATATATTATCTGATCGCTTTCGTATTTAGTTTGCGTTAATTAATTCTTGAACAGTTTTTGCAGGAGAAATAGAGGGGTTGTCATTCCAATCAATTTCAGCGTCTTTAGGATAGTCTCTTAGTATAAGCTGCACGCAATCATCTATTATATGATCTTCAACATCTGTGTTAATTAAATAACATATCCATTTTCCTTTATATAATACTTTTAGTTCACCCATTATGTTTGTTGATTTAATATAAATTTCATTATTTGTATAGCTGTACCTTGAACAGTGCTTTGTTGACCCGTGTTGGGGTTTATAAAAGATAGAGTGTAATTGGTTATCTTTATAGGTTTGAACTCTGTATTGTGCTTATTTCCCGCCATATGTCTCGTTTAAGTAGTTTATATAGTTCCATAATTCTAACTCACGCTCTTTAAAGCTTATAAGGCCATCAATCATTTCTTGAGTGTATGCAAAGTGAGGTGTTGTTGTATCTAAACTTTTAATTTCTAACTTTAAAAACTCAGCTTTAGCATAACACTTACTTGCTATTTTATCTTTTATTTCTTGTTTGTTCATATTTTTCTAATAATTTTGTTGCTGCTTCAAATGATATTTCTTTTGATTCGTACATTTCAAATATAAATCTATACATAGGTTAATCCTTTATAATTAAACCAAGACTTAATTCCTGGCACGTCTTGCTCATTACCAAACTCATCAATCTCTTCACGGGATATATAGGCAAAGGTTGGAGGTAGATCGCCTAACATATAACCTTTATATGATTTACCGTTAAGTTTAATTCTAGTTTTGTTTACTTTTTTAATTGTATTCATTTTAATCCGTATTGTGTTTTTAATTTATTTTTACTTACATTAAGTAGTTTACTTATTTCTGTCAAGCTTTTGTTATCGAGCAGATATAATCGCCAAGCTCTATGCATCTTCATTTCGATTAACTCCTCTGTCTTCTGTAAACTGTTCGAACTCTTCTTCGTCCATATTGTCTGCAATAAAGTCTAACATATAGTACTCGTCAAAGTAATCTTCAATGTCGTAGCATTCAACACTTACTATTTCGTTAGAAGGTTTAAAGCAACGCAAGTCGTCAATCGCACTCATAATTGTGTCAAAGTCTGGCTGGTAGTAGTATACTTCATTTTCCCAGTTTAAGCTGTTTAGATCAGCAGAAACATAATACACGTCATAGCCATCAGCTGTTTGCAATGTGCCTATCTCGATGTCGCCGTTGTGTTCTACAAGGTTAATTTTTGCTAGTTCTTGAAATTTTTGTAATGTTGTCATATTGTTTTTGTTTATTTTATTATATTATCCTATTGTATTCGTATTTAGTTTGTATTAGGCATAAGGCTGGGATTCGAACCCAAAACTTTAATCTTTCACCTCTCGCATTCTCAAGGCCTATTGAATGATCGTGCTCAAACAAGATTAATATTTTACCAGTTAAACTACCTTGTGCTGAAGTTAAAAGCTATCTTGTCTGCCCCATTTACCTTTGTTGCTAGACAGATATGCTCCTCTTAATTCGTCTATGGCAACTATCTTATCATAGTTTTCACAATGGTTGTTGATAGTATCCCAAGCTTCGTTTATGTCTTTAAGATGAACGTAAGAGCTTTGATGCGGACTTTTTAGCACTACAGTGTAACCAATAAATTCGCCTCTTTCAGTTTCGCTATATAATCCTTTTCTACCGTTATAGAATTCAAATCTTTTGTCTGTGATGTCTCCGTGTTCATTTCTTTGCATATTATTATTGTTTATTATATTATCCGTTGCTGTTCGTATTTACTTTGTAAAAAGTTCTCTGTCTTTAGTGTAATGGTAATTCCACAAGTTTCCTTTTGAATGGGTTCTACGTGTTCTAGATTTAATTCTATCAACTTCCATAGATTGTTCAAACTCTTTTTGCGTAAAGCCTTGACAGTGATCGCCTTCGCGTTCTTTATTCCATTGAGCTACTTTAATTCGCTTTTGATTTGCCATGTACTCTTTTAATTCAGTCATTGTCATATAGTAATTGTGTTATGTATTCGTAATATTTTTGTTCGTAGTATTCTTGATATTCTCTATCTATATTTTCCTCCATTTATATTGATTTTAAAATAGTTACGCACTTCTGCCATTTTAGATAAGCCAAAGTCATATGCATTATATACATAATTTACTTTGTCGTCAATGTTTTTAATTGCTTTTATATTATTTACTCTGTCTAAAATTTCTATTTGTTCTTGTGTCATATTATTTTATTCTTGGTCTGTTAAAAATTGTACTAAAGTTTCTTATATATTTTCTATCTATCATTATTTGTTTAAGAATTTTATATCGTTTTTTATATCTACTAGAAATTCCCAGTGTTTTCCAAGATATAATCTATGTAATAGTAATTTTATTACTGCTTGCTTTTGTTCGTGGTTGCATGTGTCGTAACCAAACTCACCAAAGTAAGTTTTAGCAAGATAATCCATTTCGTTTATAAATTGTATAGCATTCATATTATTTAGTATTTAATTCATTTAAAGTTGTTTCCATTTCGTCCCAGCTTGGTGTGTCAGAGTGATCCATTATGTAATCATACAAGCAAGCGAAAGCAGCTTGAGATACATTTTCAGGACGACCATACACGTCGTGCTCTTCATAGCTATATTCACTATTGCCTTTTAGTATTTCCTCGCAATCGCTCGTGTATATAACCGCGTTGTCAATCCACTGATGAAAGTGATCGTAAAAATCATCTTGAGAGTTTATTTCACCATCGTGAAATGCAATCCACATTTCGTCTCTAAAGTTTTCGTGTAAGTTTCTTAAATGTTTGTTTTCTAATGCTAAATGTAATTCCATATTTTATTTGTTTATTATATTATCCA
>WLWF01001015.1_pt1 | contig 25100 bp, 28 predicted proteins | sample 6718331 | NCBI WGS metagenome assembly WLWF01 (sample SAMN12718692, study PRJNA515312) | sponge metagenome | isolation source: marine sponge | host: Mycale hentscheli | place: New Zealand: South Island, Marlborough, Capsize Point | collected 2003-05-01
TCAGTCTTATAATATCACACAGATCAAACAGATCTAATTCGTTTACCACTAATGACATATGTTCCATCATCTGCTTTGTTAACGGAACTAACTGATACATTCCATCGTTCAGTATTATAAGATCCATGATTAAACTCCTTTATTAGTTTGTACCAAAGATCTTTATACTTAGGATCTTTCGTCTTGTTCCACATATTTGCGGCGTCATCAATCTTTGTCAAAAGTAGTTCGCGTGCCATGTGCTATTATCTTTTTTATACCTGGTGCTTTTATGTTTAACGTTGCATAACTAGCCCAAGCTTTTTTAATCAGATTAAGTTCTAATATAAGATTAGACCATTGTTTCTGACTAATGTCGTTACTTGTTATTGTTAATTGTTTTTCTTTCATGCTGTATATATAGGATATCAGAGGATGTTTGTCAACCCTGGCCTTTGTATCTATTTAAATTTTTTTGACGTTTCTCGTGTTTGTTGAGGTTTTTCTTGTGTTGTCGAGGCCCTCTTTTTTTAGGTTTATCACGGGGTGTAAAGAATTTAAAACTTTGTCTAGCCATCTTGTTTCCTAAAAACTATCTCGTTAACATACATATAATTACCTTTAGCATATTTACAGTGATAAGGTATCTTTATTTGATATCTATGAGACCGATATTTAAAGTGTTTTGTAAGATAACCATAATATTGTTCAGGACATGCACCATAAAACACAAGTTTGGTATTATATTTTACATGATTTAACAGTACTAATTTAATAAATAATTCATTTCTTTTACCATTTACAGTATTTAATTCATGACTTGGAGAGTCATCAAAAAAAATGCAATCAAATTTTTTATTTAAAAAAGGCAGTTCCCATTGCCACAAACCTTTTACAAGATTCATTTTTTTATTTCTTTGTTTTAATTTCCATTTGTTAAATTTTTTTATAACTTTATTATCTTTTTCAATAACAGTATAAGATCTTAGTGGATATTTGTTTATAGCTGTTGCTGAGTATCCCATACCAAAACCTATTTCTAACACATCACCATGAGGTTTTAATACTTCTATACATTTTTCCATGTAAGGTTTCTCCCATGCCATCATGACTTGAAAGTTACCGTGTACGTCTACATAATTAGGATCAAGAATTCCGTTTTCTTTTATAATCACTCAAGCCACTCTTTAACAAAAGGCACGCCGCCATCTTCACGTGCAGTCATGACAGGTAAATAACTTATCTTACCATTAACATGTTGCTCTAAGTCTGATCCACAAGTCATGCATCTATAGAAAGCTTTATCAAGACCAACTAAAGTTGTGAACTGATCACACGTTGGACATTTACCATTAACTACTTCTGCCTGTATTTTTACCATTATTCTAATATTAAAGCTTTAATATATTTTCTTCCTTGATACAACTCTATTTTTGCTTTACCTTTATAGCATTTGTAGGATACAGATTCACTAAACTGTCTCTCCGCGTGGCGTTTCCCGCGAAGGCAATGTGCCATGTTTTTTTGCACAAGGTGTTCTTTAATTTCTCCGTTTACAAACATCAATAAAGCTACAACTGTTTCAATCATTGTCCGTTACCATTTTTATAATGTTGATCTCTTGATGCATCTTTTAATTTTTCTATGTCTTGTAAAACCTTATCCATTTGTTTTGTTAAAAATTCTATGTTGACTTTGTTTAAAGCCATTGAGTCGATGTGTTTACTTAACTTATCCGTGGTTTTGTACAAATCCTCGATCATCATGTACTGCTCAGAATCCGCGGGCAGTGATCCGAGTTGTCCACGTGGCCATTTAATTCTAAACTCTGTATTCTCTTCTAGGTCCTTCTCCATTATCTGTATACGTGTGTCTGCAACATTAAGACGTTCTATAATTTGAAAATAACCCATCGTGCCGAGTGCTACGATAACGATCAAACTAGCAACCGTCTTCATAGGCATCTGCACTTTTGCCTCTTCTCCGATAGTTAATGGTTTATTGCTCATCTTTTGGTCCTATAAACTTATCACCCATAAGTTTAATGTTAGGATTTTCTTTTTTATAATCATCTTTAATTGAATCCCAATAACTTCCTTCAGGTTTAATAATCTTATCATCGGGAATAACTATACCAGAACATTTAGAAACTAACAATTTGAAGTTAGGATTGTTGCTCAAAGTGGGGTTTTTATTGACTTTTCCACACATTTTCATCAGCTCTAATTGTTGTTTTAACTCCATGTTTTCTTGTTGAACAGCTTTAAATTCATCAGTACATGCTGAACCTAAATAGTGTCTCCAAGTTAAACGTAATGATCTATCATCAGAAGGATTAGTATAATTATTATCGGGGTTAAAATGCCTATGACGGTATTCCGAATCTCTTTGTTCAACTGATAAGCTAAGGTCACCAGTGCTGCAAGTATTAGTACCGTTATTAAGATACTCATTCCTAGGATACGCAGGTTTTATAAAACATAACAACACAAATAAAATAATTAATGCACCTGTAAAATAATAATTCATCCTGGCTATCTCCATAGGTCACCTTAATAATTTATTTCTCTGTTAAGATCTTTAATATCATAACTGTGTTCTCTAACTTGATCAGCTAATTGTCTGTATAAATTTTCTGCCATCTGCCATGTTGCTTCAGCAGAAGATAGTCTTGTATTAATATCTGTAATATTTTTTTCTAATACACCTACATCTCTTTCAAGATTAGTAAGTCTTAATTCGTTTTGATTAATAGTGTCAGTAAGATTTACAATGTAACGAACGCCAGTAAATGTCCCGACTAGCACTGAAGCTACCACAGGTACCATTACTATATTTTTCTTTAGCAAATCTACTAAATTCATTGCGGTCTCGTTTCATACTATATAACTATAGCTATAATTAAAATAACAACAGCAACAGCTATTGCTTTTTTATGTTCTGCCACAAAATGTGGTATATGTTCTTTTAAGTTCATTTTAATTTTCCCCCTTAATGTATATCACCCCAATTTTTACCCTTCTCGTAGTCTACCTTGTTAGGTATCTCCAAGTCAACTGCAGATTCCATTATTTCTACAATCTTTTTAGCATGTTTATCATCTTTAACAGAAATATCAAGTTCGTCATGTATCTGTATATGTGCCACAATGCCTTCTTTATATAACTCTAACATAGATTTTTTTGTCATGTCAGCTGCACTACCTTGTATTAATTTATTTAATGCTTTGTAAGTATAAGCACGCTTGATGCCTGGTCCATGTTCCTGGACAGCTTGATCAAAGGGTAATGCTTTATGCATACCAAAAGTATTAGGTTCCCATAAATGGAAACGACAAAGCCTACCTAGTAAAGTTCTTATCTGTCCACGTTGCTGAGCTCTGTTAGATACAGATCTTGTCAAACTTTTTACAAAGGGTACTCTCTCGTGATAGATAGAAAATAATTCTTCTGCCTTATCTTTTGATACACCAAGTTCTGCTTGTAGTTTAGCTTTACCCATACCATAGAACAATCCTAAGTTAATTGTTTTAGCTTGGTCTCTTGGTATCTCAGCCATTTCTGCAACGATTGTATGAAAGTCTGCATTACCGTCTTCGTAAGCATCCTTAACATTAAATACGCTGGCGTCTTGATCAAGGGATGCATAGTGCACTACGAGTCTCGGTTCTTGCTGACTGTAGTCAAAGCATCCCCACTCGCAACCAGGCTCGGGAATAAAGAGGGATCGGATCAATGGTCCTAAGTCTTTGTTGCGTGCAGGAATTTGTTGTAGGTTAGGATTAGAATAACTAAATCTACCAGTTACTGTCCCACCAGTATCTGATCTAATTTGATTTATATCTGCATGAATCCTACCATTATGTTCATGTTTAATAATTGTATCTATAAATGTTGTGTGTGCCTTGTTTATTTCTCTAGCTTTTGCTATACACTGTACTAAAGGATGACTATGAGAAGAGAGAAAGTTTTTAGTAAATGAAGGCGCTTGGGTCTTTACCGTTCGTTCGTAGTCTAGTTTTAGTTTATCAAAAACTTTGGCAATCGATCGTGCTGCCCATATTTGAGGTTCTATCCCTGTTTCTAATTCTACTTTTTGGAGTAACTTTTCTTCTTCTGATGCTAGCTGTTGCTTCAGTGTATGAGCTTTTTGAACGTCCACTTTCACCCCAAGAAATTTCATGTCAACCAGACAAGGAAACAGATCTGTCTCGAGTTCAAAAATAGATCCTAGGTCCTGGTCCGTTAGTTCTTTTTGCATAACCTTCCATAAATTTAATGTTAGTTCTGCATCACGTTCAGCATAGTTACCTACATACATTGCAGGTAGTTTCCACATATCAGCTTTAGGATCTACTCCCCATTCTTTTGCTGCTTCGTTTAATTCAGATTCATTTTTACCCTGGCCACAGTAATCCCAACCTAAACTATTAAGATCAAATCTAAATCTATTTTCATTTACTAATGATGCTGCAATCATTGTGTCAACAATCTGTCCGTTAATTTTTATTCCCATCGATCTAATCCAACACACATCATACATTGCATTGTGAAATACTTTTATTGCATCTGACTTACAAATATCTGTAAACCATTGAATTACTTTACTTTTTTCTAGGTTACCACCACCTTCGTGATCAAATGGAAAGTATCCTGAGTAGCCATCAGTAGCTACAGCTATGCCTACAACTTTACCACGACCAACAACAGCACCAGATCCCATTGTTTTTAAATTTGGATCACATGTTTCTAAGTCAATTGCAATTACATCTGCTTGTCTAAGATCTGGAAATTCTTCTGGCTTAGACCATTCTGTTTGTGCTTTAAATACCAATGGTTTCATTACTTGTCCTCCTTTAGATTTTTAAGTTTGTAATCATAACTACCTTTTTCATGTTCATCGGTAATCCATTTAGCAGAATTTTCTACAGAATATACTTTGCTACTTACTAATCTATTAATTAAATTTTTAGATGGATCCACACCCATAGATGCATCAAACATTTTAAGTCTATTGTTAGGCTGTATAGCAAAATTACCGTCTTCTAATTCAAGAACATGACCACATTTATGTTGGTCTGGTTTTTCTGCATAGCCAAAATTTAATTCATTAAAGTCTCCTGCACACCAATCAATTGTAAATAAATATTTACCTTTTCTTTTTACTCTTCTCCTTGATGTATATTGCATTGTAGCTCCAGCTAATTCATAAAAAGTTGTAACACTTACATTGTAACTAAAACTGTCCCACATAACTAATTCATCAAGGGGTAGTTCTTTTACTCCAGGTTTTGTACAGAAAGCTGATATAGGTGCTCGCCACCATAGTCCACCATCTTCCATTAAGAAATGAAACATAGGCACTCTGTTTGGTATAGAACTAAAACCAAATACTCCTACTTCAAAATATTTATCGTGTGAATCTTTTTGATCTCTTAAGTAATTCCCTCTTACGCAGCATTCTATTACTGGTATGTTTGCATTTAAGTACGCCATTATATTTTAAACTCCTTTGATTTATTGTTTGCTTTTATTAAATATAAATTTTTTGCAGATCTAGTTACACCCACATACCAAACTCTGTATTCTTCATCTTGTTTTTCTAAAGATTTTTTAGCACCTGCCATAGTGTTTGTTGTTTGATTTAAAAATAAAACAACATTAGTTGCTTCTCCTCCTTTAGCTCCGTGTATTGTAGACACTCTGATTCTAGGTTCTTGAGATAAATCTTCACCATTATTAATCATAGCCTCCATATAATCTATTTGAGTTGGAGACACTTTAGTAAAAGCTTTTTGCCACGGTAAAGTAATATCTACTTCTGACATTCTTTCTTCTACTCTTTGTCTTTGTATGTCTGGAATTTCTTTTTCTTCTCTCATTTGATTCCAATATCCTATGTCTTCATACAAAGATTTACCAATACTATTTCCCTGTGCTGTTTGAAAAAACAAACCGTGTCTTTTAAGTATAGGTAATATTGGTTTTAATAATGAATTAGTTCTAGTTAATATTAACCAGTCACTTTTTTCCATATCTGTAATAAGATCTGTAAGTTTAAATCTTTCAACTATTTCTCCTCGTTCTTCTTTAGGTAAATAATCTTTTTGTATTCTGTTTATTCCAACCCTAGATATAACATCTAAAGCTTTAGTTTGAATATCAATTGGGACTCTTCTTGATTTAGTTAAAGGTATTTCTTGACCAGGCCATGCAATAAAAGAATTTACATCTGCACCAGCCCATCCAAAGATCGCTTGGTCATCATCTCCTGCAATCCATACATCTGGATTGTCATTGTCTTTAATTAATTTTTTTAACATAGCCCATTGAATTAAAGATAAGTCTTGCGCTTCGTCTACAAAAATAACTTTTAGTTCTGGACAAGTTCCTTTTATTAAAAAACTTTCTACCATGTCGTTAAAGTCTATAAGACCATAAGTTTTTTTATAGTTAGTTATTTCTTTTGATATTGCATTTAATTTATACCCATCAATTCTAGTTAGGTGTTCATTAAGATTAAACTGTTCTTCTGGTGTAATTTGTTTTACCTTAGCTAAATTAATTAAACCTAAGTATTCACTGTCAGAAGAAAATATTCCATTCCATTGATTGGTTTCATGTTTTGCATATGTAATTTGAATACCACAAGTCTCACCTATTTTTTTATAGTGTTCTTCTTGCATTACATTTTCTTCTTTTAAACCTAATTGTTTAAATGCACACGAGTGAAGCGTTTGAAAATATGGTAAGTCTTTTTTGCTTAGTCCAACATTGTCTGCTAAGAATCTATCTCTAGCTTCATTAGCTGCTTTTCTAGTAAAAGCAAAGTAACCTATATTTTTTAAAGACATACCTTGGTCTATATATTTTTGTACTGTACTTAATAGTTTTCTAGTTTTCCCAGTGCCTGGAGGACCAATAACTTTATACTGTGCCATTAATAATTACTCTCTTTTCTCTCCACTGGTTGATATTCTATCTGATCCATGTGAAGTTGTGGAAGTCGACAGACTTTTATTGTTTTACCATCTACATTTAATGAATGATTAAATTCTACCTTACAATCTTTTTCTAGTTGTCTTGCAATTCTTTCTTCTGGAATTTTCCAACCACTACCTAGATGCTGGATGAAAGATGTAAATTTAAAGTAATGATTTCCGTCATTAGTATAACACGCACCATTTTTTATCTGTCCCCTTTGTTTAGCTTGTGGACCATTAATACAATACTGATAGAGCTCATCGTGTAATCTGTCTGCAATCTGTGTACCTTTTGGTGGGTAAATAGTTTCACAACCATTTCTCCATTCGTTTAATTTTGCTCTATAGTCTTTTGGTTTTAATGGTTCAAAGTAAACTCCTGTCTGTTCCCAGATTAAATTTAAAACTTCTTTCTGTGTTGTCATTAATTTTGTATTAGCTACAATAACTTCTACCTTGTCATCACTAGGCATAACTACCTGGAATCTATATTCTGGTTCTACATATTTTATTATTTGAAAATCTGTTATGTCTGGAAAGACTGAGATACCATCTGATGAAACACCAAATGGTCTAGAGTAACATACACCACGCATACATTTATCTTTAATAGGTTCTTCATAACAAGTATGTCCCGCTGTATCTTTTCTCCATGCAGCTATCTTAGAATCTAATTTTGTTTTGTCCCAAGGATCTTCTAAATAATTATAGTTTGCTTTAGATACTTGATCTGGCCATTTGTCTTTGTATTTCTTTTTAGCAAAGACCATGTAGTTATACATAAATCTGTCTCTACCATCATCTAGTTTTGTTTTAGAACACAAAGCTAAACAAGGTGGACCATCATCAAATTCTGGATCAGCACCTTTTAAAATATTTGCATGTGTTTCTTCTACTAATTTTTCTAAATCTTGTTTACTAATTCTAGATGCCTCTGCTACTTTTATAAAAGAAGCTAGGTCTAGTTTAGAATTGTTTTTATCTAATGCGTATCTAACTGATTGACCATTGTTGTAGTAAGGTAAGTTAATAAAGTTTCCTGGTTTTGTGTCTCCTTTTTCGTCTTCCTTTAATTCTTTCTGTTTAGGAAAAATTTCTGTGGTAGGTTTCAAACCTAGTGGTAGCAGAAACGCTTTTAATCCATCTATTAAATCAATAGCTTTGATAGGTTCTTTTAAAAAAATATAACAATGTAATCCTCCACTCTTAGATAGTATTGGAATAAGTGGTAATTTGTATTGTTGAAATAGTGATAAGTATTTTTCAATTTTAAACTGACCATAATCTGGCGGGTCAATATCTATACAACCAAACTGTGCAGTTTTATTTAGTGTACAGGGTTGTACACCTATAGATATTTTTCCTTGTAAATGATCTTTGTAATCGTTGATAGATAAGGGTCTACCAGCCCATTCATAATTCGGTTTTATTTTGTTTTTATCTGCATCAACAGAAGTCCTAGACATATCAGCAATGCCAAAGTCTCCTCTATAACCAGTAAACAGCTTTATAAATTCGTCAACCATAATGATCCCGGGCGGGGCAGATCCACTCTCGCTTTTCTGCCCCTATCCTCGTTAGAGGAATCTAGTAATTAGATTCTTCTTTGTTAGTTTCAACAGAAGTTGCAGCTACATTACTTTTATGTAAAGCAGTATTGAATTCTTTAGCCATGCTATAGATTTCTGCATTGTCGACTGGTTTAACTAAAGAGACCGTCATTCCGTGCCAAGTAAAATTACCTTGGTTCTCGACAGATCTAATCTGATAAACTCTAGAAAACGCTGGAGCTGGTATAGACTTACCTGTTGTTTTAGATACAATTGCTTCATTATCCATTAATGAATTCCAACCTCTACTAGTTTTTAACTGAGTAGTTTTCAAAGGCATCAATGCCTTCTCTGGTTTGTCTCCAAGAATAATAACAAAATGATTTGCAGTTTTGATAATTTCATTACCATTTGCTAGCACATCTTTTGTACCTTGTTTAGTTGTCTGAGCCATAACCTCAGGACCTCTATCAGGATGTATTGGTCTACCTTCGCTCTTATCAAAGGGTGCCCATTCTGGATATGTCATCTTGTAGAAACAAGGTATTACATGAATACCTTTCTCTCCACTATACAGTTTCTTAGTAACTGTATTATAAAACATCCCAGCTTCTGCACCTTCAACATATTTTGCATGTTTCTTTTTAGTTTCATAAGAACCACTTTGCAGCAGTTTTAGAAACGGTAAAGCTAAGTCGTCTTTCTCTATATTTTCTAGACCCCTTCCAGAGTCTGCTTCAAAATCTAGAGTCGCTATTGCACCTTCTTTTTTGACTGTTAAGTCGCTTGTTTCTTGTGTCATGTTATTTGTTCCTTGTTATTTTTGTTTTGTTTCCCTTAAACAGGTTAAAATGTTCAGAAGGCAAGTCTTGATTGCTCTCCACTCGCTCTCTGTACAGTGCTTTGAGAGTCATAGGTTCAACTTTCATTTTTTGTGAAGGTTGATAACCATTCTTCTCAGCAAGGCTAGCATAATCGTTAGCCTTGTTATCTTCGCCACGACCAAAGGAAACAGTGATCTCATTTTTAATAAGATCACCCAGGTCATTATCTCGAAGCCATTTGTAGGCGCCTTCTCTGTTTGCTACAGGTATACTTGCGCCATAAATCTCTTTTACTTCTATGGCTGAACCATCTTGAAGTTTAAGAGTTTTTAATTTCATCTGTTCCATTATCTCTGGAATTACTTCCTCAGATATTTTATCAGCTGCTTCTTTTTTTCTCTTTAGATTCTCTTCCATAATTTTTACTTCGTCTTCTAAAGATTGCAACTGGATAACATAAGTAGATAAACTATTTACATTATCTATTTCGTTTACTTGTTGAGGGGAATCTGCCTCAAACTGTTGTGTTAGGTCTTCATTACTCATCTATTTCTCCTTTCTCGTAGAGATTAAAATCAAGAGGATAATACATTTGTTCTTGTCTATCCCATTTTAAACTTTTAGCTTTTCCATTATTTACTTTTGCAATAATAGCTCCAACCATAAAAATTATTTGTGGATCTCCTGACAATAATAAATAATCATTATCATTAAAATCTTTTAATAATCTTTCAAGTTTAAATTTAATAGGACCAGGACTCATAACAACCTGACTATCTTCTCTTAATAGAACTTTTAATTTACCATATTTCTGAGCACCAATTATGTTAAATTTAGGACGCCCTGCTCGGGTTCCTGGTACTTCTTGTAATACATAAACTATAGGTTCTTGGTTATTTTCTTTCATGCTTGACTTTCTAGTTTATTTTTAATATGTTGTCAACCAGAAAGAAGAATTAATTATGGACTATAAATTTAAAACAAAACCCTATGCACACCAATTAACTGCATTGGAAAAATCGTGGAATAAAAAAGTATTTGCATACTTTATGGAAATGGGAACGGGTAAAACAAAAGTTGCAATAGATAATATTGCTATGCTTTATGACAAAGGTAAAATTAATGGAGCTCTTATTATTGCTCCTAAAGGTGTATACAAAAACTGGTACTCACAAGAAATTCCTACACACTTACCAGATCACATAGATCACAAATCAGTTTTATGGCAGGCAACTATTAATCAAAAACAACAAAAATTATTAGATACTTTGTTTGAACCTGGTGAAGACCTACATATATTATGTATGAATGTAGAAGCATTCTCTACTAAAAAAGGTATGGACTTTGCTGCTAAGTTTTTAAACTGCCACAATACTTATATGGCTATTGATGAGTCTACAACTATCAAAAATCCTAGTGCTAAACGTACAAAAAATATAGTAGGTATTGGTAAATACGCTAAGTACAGACGTATCTTAACTGGTTCTCCAGTTACTAAATCACCATTAGATTTATATAAACAATGTGAATTTTTAGATGAATTTTTATTAGATCACTCTTCTTATTATACCTTCAGGACCAGGTATGCTATAATGCGTAAAGCACATTTTAACGGAAGATCTGTAGAAATAGTAGTAGGTTACAAAAACCTTGGTGAGCTGTCCGAAAAATTAAAAAACTTTTCATATCGTGTATTAAAAGATGATTGTTTAGATCTACCTAAAAAAACATTTATGAAACGTATTATTACACTGACTCCAGAACAAGATAAAGTCTATCAACAAATGAAGAAAATGGCATTAGCTTTAATGAATGGTAAGATGATCACAACTGCCAGTGCCTTGACTCAGTTAATGAGACTACATCAAATAACTTGTGGCCACTTTAAAGCTGACGATGGCTCGGTCCAGGAAATAAAAAATAATAGACTGTCAGAACTTTTAGAAGTGTTACAAGAAGTGCACGGTAAAGTTGTAATATGGGCACATTATCAGTACGACATAGAAACAATAGTAAAACATATTAAAAAACAATATGGGGATAACTCTGTTGTAACTTACTATGGTAAGACTCCTAACGAAGAAAGACAGGATAACATTGCTAAATTTCAAGACAATGAAAGTGACGTTAGATTCTTAGTTGGTACACCACAAACAGGAGGTTATGGTATTACTTTAACTGCAGCTAGTACTATGGTTTATTATTCTAATGGTTATGATCTTGAGAAAAGAACACAATCAGAAGCTAGAATAGATCGTATTGGCCAGACTAAACCTATGACATATATTGATTTGATTGCTGAAGATACTGTTGATGAAAGAATTGTTAAAGCTTTAGTTAAGAAAATAAATATAGCGTCTGAAGTAATGGGTGAAGAACTTAAAGATTGGTTATAAGAATTTATAGGATATACATTTGGAGGCGCTGTAATTTTTATTCTACGACTTTGCCACCTGACCATTTCATATCTGGTAATCCTTCAGAATATTTCTTCCCATCAAAAGTCAAAATCTGTTTTCTGTTTGACCCTTGCTCATCATAACTTACGTGTATCCATCCGGCTGCTCCATCATCGGGCTTGTAGTACTCGAGAATGCATTGATCAAAGTCAACGTTGTTAACCAGCCAGTAAGCTACCTTAATATTAGGCACATTATTTATTTCGAAGTCTGCGGCACAGCCCAGCGCATGTTGCGAGGTTTTTTTGGACCCTATAGCCTCACACAGCGCTTCTGAGCGGTATCCCGAGGTAATTGTTATAGGTTTGTCGAAGTGAGCTCTAATAGGCTCTAAGACCTCATAACAGAGGTTTCCTAGATTTTTGATCTCTCCAGACCCTGGAGTATTGTCAATTCCTCTACGAGCAGCCACCATGCTGCGTGTCATCTCTTCAAGAGTAAAATGTTTCGATAATTGCATGATTTTTTATTTTGTGATTAGTTGAAATATAACATAGATCAAACCGCTGATCAATGCACCAGAAGTAATTAGTAATATACTTTCTATTCTTTGTATTTGTGCTTCAATAGAATGTATTTTATCGTGTGTTTGTTTTTGCATAATACGACATAACTTTTCATGAGATTCTATTCTCTGCAATGCGTCATCTTTTTTTGCCATTATACCGTCCTACTCCTTTGTCCTACCTTAATAGCTTTTTCAGTGTCAGATAATAATGCATCCTCTATTCGTGTCAAGTTAGTTTGTGGGTTAACATTATTGTTAACGGACGCTGTTTTAATTGTTTCCGCAGACACTGGAGCCGTGTCGCTTGGTACGTTAGGCTTGACTATTGAGGATAGATCTATGCCTTCTAAAATTTTAGGTGTTTCTATTTTAACTGGTTCTTCTATAACTTCTTCAGTTTTATCTTCTATAATTTCTACTTCATTTATTCTAGGATCTTTACCTGTTCTAAACCATACTTCTAATTCTGGATCACTCATTCCTAAAGGAACTCCATCCCATTTCTTATAAATCCTAACTAAAGACTCTGGTTGGTATATATCATTAAACTCTAAATTAGGATTTGATTTTTTTAATTTTTCAAGAGCTGCAGGAAAAAGAGAAGAGTCTTGTTTATAATCTGGTAAATTTGCAGGAGAAAATAAATTTTCAAATAAATAACCTAAAGTTTTTCTACTATACACAGATTTATTAGCGTTAAATAATTTTTTTACTTGATCACTATCTTCAAATTTTAAACCTTCTTTATTAAATTTTATAAAATCAGCTATCTTTGACATTTCCATATATCTATTTTTTTGTAATTCGTCAAAAGCAGCTATTAAGTTATTAGGATTTAATAAAATTTCATTTGGGTCTCCAACTTGTGAATAAAAATTACTTCTAGCATCAGTTACTTTTCTAGCTAAATCTTTAGCAACTAATGGAAATTTCATTTCTGGGTTTTCTTTTGTAGGACCTATACCTAAAAGTAATTTCATTGTTTCAAATTTAGTATCTACCTTAGAATAAGCTCTATCTAATTTACCATCTAATCCAGACATAATTTTTCCAACATTATTAAATGTAGCAGGGGTAACGGCATCTATTATATGAGCAAAACTTTTAGCTAAAACCATGCCCATATTGTCATAACGAGCATTGTATATTTTTTTACCTGATTGAGTAACGCCTCCTCTTGCTCCTGGAACTCCCCATTCTTTTGGCCAGATGTCTAATAATTTTTCAAAAAATATAGGTTCTGGTAAAAAAGATCCAAGTAAAATTTCAAGACCACCTTTTTTGTTTTCTTGAAAATCATGGAAGAAAGCTTTAAAAAATCTTTTACCATATTCTTCATCAGAATTTAATGGACTAAACAATCCATCATACATAGTTTCAACTGCTCCAGTGACTGCTTCATAAGGTTGTTCTACAGTCCAGTCCCCCATTGTAAAAGTTTTGTCTTCATTTAATTTACTCAAAGGGTAAAGCGTATGGTCTTTTTGAAACCACGGTGCATAGAATCTTTGATAAGAAGTTATAAAAGAATTATCTAAGTCAGTTAATTGTGAAGTTACTGTATCTAAAATTTTATTAGAACCATATAATACACCACTCATTCCAACCAATCTTCTTGCTCCCATCTGTCTAATGTATGGATTCATAGAAGCTAGTTCTCTAGTTGTATACATTGTAGTATTAAATATATTTCTAATAACTTCTGAGTTAAAAGCAACAAAGTTTCCAGCAGGTAATCTTCTCCAGTTTCTTACAATAGCAGGAACCATTCCATAGTTAGGATACACATTCCTAATATATGCTCCAGCAATTTCTTTTAAAGATTCACTGTAGGTTTTTAAAGAACCATCAAAATTTTTAGGATCCCATTTAGTTTTAAACACTTCATCAAATTGTTTTGCTACTAACTCTTGCCAAGTAAAAGGTGTTGTTCTACCTGGTTCTACTCTAAACCCTTGTTTAACAGCGTCTTTGACACTAATACCATATTTAGGTAAGTCTACTATTTGACCTTTTATTGTGCCAAAATTACCACCTCTAACTGTGTTTAAAAGATTTCTAGGAATAGCCGCTAACAATTGTGATTTTGTAAACTCATAACCATACGCTTTCCATACGTTATCCGATCCTTGATAAAATTCTGTGGCTTTTCTAAATATCGGGTTTCTCATTAAATATTCAAACAACTGATCTGTGCTTTGAAATCTTTTTCCTGGAGCTGAAGCTAAATCTTTCATAACCATTTCTAATTCCCCGGCTACTGCTGAACTATCAGTTACTCCGTATTTTAAATATTCTGATAATTTTTTCTTCATTACTTCTTGATTAACTCTTCCACTAGTTCCTAGTATTTCTCCAAATGTTAATTTCATTGCGTCTAAAACACTTGCTTGTCTACCAATGTGTCCTTGCAATAGTGCAAAGAAAGAAGCAGTTTCAAAGTTACGAGCTTGTGTCATCATTGATAAAACTGTTTTACTTAATTGAGATGTAATTTTAGCCGCTAAGAATGCTTTGTAGATAGGACTTTTTAAAAGACCATCTGTAATTAAAGCATCTGAGGTAATTCCTTCAGCAATTTCTGGCAATGTGTAATACGATTTTTTATCTGTAGTAGTTACTTTTTTGCCTGCTTTATTTGTTTTAATTGTTTTTGTAGTGTAAGTGTAAATGTCATCCATATTAAGATAGGAAGCACTTTGTTTTGGTTGTATTTTTACTAATTGAGCACCTGTCATTCTTGCAATTTCTTTTAAGGTTCTGTCCGCAGGATCTTTAAAAATGTAACCATACTTTAATCCTTGTTCTACTATTTTTTTATTTGATTGAATGTGTCCTAATAAAGTTGCTTGATTAGTGACTGTGTTTAAAATTATAGATCGTGGGTCTTCCACCTTACCCAATAGTTTTTGAATAACTTCTGGAATTTTTTGTTTAGATTTTAATATCCCTGTGGGTGCAATAACATCTTTAACAATAGCACTAATTCTTTCTTGTGCTGTAGTTCCTTCAAAATTTTGTCCTCCTCTAGTAACGATGTCTTCTACTCTTCTAATAGCTTCTTTTGTTAAAGTTGTACTAGTCATTTTAGCATTTTTAAATCTTTCATCTGTTCTTTTAATTTCTTTTTTAAACCATTCTACAGCTTGTTTTTTAACTGCCTTGTCTGGAGTAAAACTTCCTTGAAAAATTTTATAAGAAGTATTTAAATATTTTTCTAATCCTTTAATTAATTGATCAGCAACTCTTTGATCTTCTATGTAAGGATGAAGTTTCATAGATAGTTGATCTATTTGTTTTCTAATATTTTTAGCATAAGTTCTTAAAGAAGAATCTACTGCATCAATACTTCCACCTTTCATAAAATTAATAACTTGTTGCCAGTACTGTTGTGCACCAACGGTTCCTGTTCGACCAATAATTCTACTACCCATTCCTATTTCAGCTAATCGATATATGTTTTTCTCTAACATTCTCATATCTAAATCAACTTTCTTTTGTTCAGATCTAACTAAGTCTTCTGCTTGTTTTTTAATTCTAGCCAATTCTTTTGGTAAATATCTTCGAGCTCTCATAGGAGCTAAAAATTTTTTATCGATAGCTCTTAAGGCATTGTTTCTAAATCCTTTTAGACCTGTAAAACCTTTTTCCAACATTTGCCATTGTTCCATTGGTGGTATACCTGATTTACTTCTCACAGCATTCCATCCATACTTAATACCTCTTGGTATCATTGGAAGTCCAATTCCCCGTTTAGTTTCGTATGCTACTAAAGGTGCTACAACTTTTTGAATAACATCACCTATAGGATTTAAAATAATTTTAGAACTTTGAAGTATTTTTTTACCTACCGGTAAAACAAGTTTTCTTCCTGCTACAGTTAATCCACCAATTAATGCCGTACCTTCTGCACCAAATCTTAATTTATTTCTAAGAGTAGCAGCTGCTTTTGCAGAACCCGTTAGTTCTTTTGTTTCTTCCATAGCTGTATTTAAAAGTTTTGAGTTAGTAATTGTAGTATTTCTATTAGGATCTCTTGTTACAAATTCACCAACACCATATCCAACTGCACCTGCAACTCCCCAGTAACCTAGTTTTTGTGCAATAGAAGAATACTGTTTAAGTCCATCAACTATGACAGGGTTTCCTTTTTTAATAACAGGTTTTTTCTTTTTAACTTTAGCTAATATTTTTTTAGTAGTACCTGGAGCTACTTTACCAAAAATTTTTCCACCTAGTTTTAATAAAGTTTTTCCACTTGCTAATGATATACCAAATTGAGTTAGGTCTTCAGCTAGTCTTTCAATACCATCTCGAGATGCTTGTGCTTCTGGCCATCGTTCTTCTATAAAAGACAACATGTTAGTATCAAAACCAGGAACCATGTCTACAATACTTGCTAAAGTTAATGCCGTACCTCTTGCACTACTTTCCATAGCAAGTGCTGTTCCTTGCATTATTTTAGTACTCGTCTTACTTAAATATTCTTTTTTAGCAAGTTCACCATATTTATCTGATCTAATAGTTACATCATATGAATCACCGCCTTGCATATAATATGTAAGAAATCTTGCACCATCATTTTTTAATTTTTCATTAGTTTTATATTCTGCAAGAACTTTGTTGGGGTATAAAAGTAATGCTGTATTACCAGCGTCTCTAGCTGCTTCTTCGCTACCGTGTTCTTTTATAGCTTCATTGTAAGCTGTAACTAATTGTGGGTTTTCTTTAAATATATCTAAATATCTTAATGCCTTACTGTATTGCTCATCATCATTAATAGTAGATATATATTTTTTTTCTTCATTAGTAAGAACTTGTCTATCTTCTTCTAATTCTTTTTTAGCATCTTTTGCGTTCTCTAAAACTGATGTTTCTTCTTTGTCTTTTTTTTCAAGATTTTTATTAGCTTCAACAATATCAAAATCTAAAGTTTTTAAAATATTGTCGACAGCCTCACCTTCATTAAGAGCATTATTATCTTCTAATACAGAAAGATCTATACCTTTTAAAATATCTGCCATGCATACTACACCATCTCTGTGTTCATTGGTAACACAAGATTAACCTGGTACTTATTATTAAATTCATAAACTTGACTTTGATCATTTATTTCTGAAAAATCATTAAACGCATCTTGATTGTAATAAATTAATTCTGCAATATCATCACTTATTTCTGCAGGTAATTTTTCTCTAAACTCTTCATAAGGCATATTAATTGTAGGAACTTTTTCTACAGTATCTGTCATAGACATATCTTCTGTAATAGTTTCATTAGGTGTAGAAATAGTTTCTGCCATATTCATACTAGCTTGCATAGGTTGTGCACCATCCATACCTGTTCCCATGTTGTAACCTACTCTACCTCCTTTTGCTTTTTTTTCACCAGTGTATATTTCAGTAGCTGTTTTCATTGCGTCATCTAACGTTGAAGTGTTACCTATTTTTTTAGATTCAGCTTCATATATCTTAACAGCTAAATCAACTATTTTTTGTTTTAAAGATTTTTCAGGTTGTTTTCTAGTCGCAATATCTTTTTTCTCTTGTGCTATTTTTCTTTTAACTTGAGTAATAGCGTCTTCTACAATTTTTTTATCAGCTTCAGTTGTTGCTGATTTTTTCCTAGCTTCTAATGCTGCTAAAGTACCTGCATAATAATTATCTACTTGTTTTAATTCTATTTCTATTTCAAATTTTTTAGAGTTTGCTGTTGCATATATCTCTTTCATTTTTTGTATTGCATCCGCTTCTCTGTCCATGTCTTTTCTTATTTGTGCTTCTTCATTTTCAAGAACAGATAGTTCAGCAGCTTTTACTAAATTATAATCTTCATCTCTTTCAGCAGTAATTCTATCGGCTTGTCGTTTACCTATTTGTCCACTTGTTAAAGCATTTCCTTGTGAATCATATGGATCTGCATATTCCCCAAAAGATCTAAATACTTTTGCACCATCGGATACTCTTGGTTCTGTTAATTTAATTTTTTCTGTTTCAATTTCTTCTAAAGTTCTTCCAGCATATCCACCAGGACCATCTACTAATCCTCTTTTAGGTGTATCTAAACCAGACGTGATGCCTGTTCCTTGCGCCGAGTAGCTTCTGCCACCCATCTTGAACATTGGTCTTTTTAAAATTCTATTATACATTTTGGTTTTGTTGGTTATTTTGATTCATCATATTTCCACCTAGTGTCGTATACATATTAGCAAAGCCACCAATACCCGTTAGTATTGGATTTGGTGTAAATTTCTGTGAAGGTGAACCAGGCATTGCACCAGCTACACTACCGTAGATATTTGAAACATCTGTAATTCTATCTAGTGGTAATTGATATGCACTTTGATTAGCTTGAGCAATTGCATTTAGTTTAGATTGTTCTAGTAACTGATCTTGTTGTCCTAGAGCATCAAACGCTGCAATGTTTTGTTGTTGTAGTCCTGGTACTAATCCAGCCATACCTTGTAAGTTTCCAAGTTGTTGCTGTTGTTGTGTTAATGCTTGATTGTATCCTTGACCATATAGTCCAGCAAGTAATGCTGCTCTGTTTCTATCAGAGTTAGATTGATATTCTGCTCTTGCTACACCTTCTCTACCACCACCAAAAGCACCAGCTGTGTAAGCTGCATCGGATACAGTTTGTTGTCCTATTTGTGCTTGTCTGTCAAAGTCAGCTAAAGTTGTATTAATAATTTCTTGTTGGTAAGGTGACATAAACTGTTGGTAACCTTGACCTGGATCTAATAAATTTTGTTGAGAGATGTCATCTAGATAAGGCTGATAACTTGCAACACCTGTACCGCCTGTAAATCCTGTAACCTGGCCACTAGCGTCTCTTTGTACAGTTCCTAGTCCACCAAGATCTGCAATACCTTGTGCGGCTTGTTGTTGAAATGCTGATTGACCTGCAACTTGTGGAGTTAATTTAGAAACATCAATAGGAGTCCCTAGTTGCCCGATACCATATTTAAGAATATTTTGACCGTAAGGTTGTAGTGTTGCGCTTGGTAATAAACCTGCGTCTGAATAAGTTTGAGCCATTATGCTGTCATCCTTTTAGCTGTTGGTTGTGCCTCTAATGTTTTCATAGTATCATACATTTTTTGTGCACCTTTGTTAATACTTCCTCCGCCTGCAGCTCTTACTGCATCGGCTGTAAATACAAATTCGTTTTTAGATAATCTAGCTGGTACATCATCTTTTTTTTCATACTCTCCAAGTGGTACAAACCCACCATTAAATCTATAATCTTTTTCCATACCACCAAGATCCATGACGCCTCCTGCTGCTCTCTTGACTCTGCCACCTTTTTTAAGATTTATTATACCACCTTTAGCAGCTCCTCTTATAATTTTAAACATTTCTGCACTATCTTTATTTCTATCTTCTATATTAGAATTTTTATTTTTACCTATAATTCCATAAAAATCATCGTAGTACTCTTCTGGAGTATCATAACCTAAAGGAATGCCTTCTTCTATAAACTCTATGACAATTTTTTTATTAATACCATTGTACATTGGATCGTTTGGATCATACTTATCACTAGCCATTTGAACAGCATCTTCAATTTTAACAGTGCCATCCATTACAGGACCTTCACCCATCATATAACCAGGTCGACCACCATTTCTTAAATTTGCTATTCCACCTTTAGCTTTGTTAACTATGACTTCCTCTATCATAGCATCATATTCTGTTTTAGATATATCACCGTTTTTATAAACGTAAGGTATTAATGTTTTGTAGTATTGCATTTTTGTTTGTTCATCTACTTTACCATCAACGTCATTAAACAAACCACTTAAGATTGCGTACTCATCTGACTTACCTTCTATTTTTGGAAAAGATAAATCTCCGCCACCATCCATCCCAAACATAACTGTGTCTGGAGAACCTTCTTCAAACCCCATTCTCTTTACAACATCGGGTGCTTTTTTTCTAAGTGCTTCAATACCAGGACCACCACCTTTGTTAAACCCCATTGCTTTTACAACATCGGGTGCTTTTTTTCTAAGAGCTGTAATACCAGCATTAGGATCACCACCATTTTTTAAACCTATGATACCACCTTGTGCTACTTTTTGAAAAGAAGTTACATCTGCTTTAGAGGTAGGTCTTCCGGTAACGGTCATAGGAGTTAGATTCAAGTCTATAGCAGCTTGCGCCTCTTGACCAGCAGCTTCAGCTGCTTTCATATAATCTGTATAAGCTGATTCTTCTAGTTCATTTCTAGCTTTTTGATTTTTATAATCTAAATATGCTTTTGCTGCAGAACCACCAACGTCTACAATATCCTTATATTTCTTATAATTATCAGGTACATCCTTAATAAAATCGATAATGCTATCGTACCATGCCATAGTTTTAAATTCCTCTGAAAGTATTATATATTAAAATAGCAGGGATTTCACCTGAAAGTACTGTTTTACAAAGTTTTTTGTCCATAGTCAATCTTTGATGTTAAAGTCAGCGCCAATGTTTATCTCTTCTACAGTGATATTTACATCTCTTTTTACATGCTCTGCTTTAGTATCTGTACCTGGGTTTTGTACATCTGCTAATGCTTCTGCGTCTGACATATACTCTTGACCTGTTTCTGTATTAGTTAATGTTACTTCACATTTAGGTGTAATTACTGGTACTCTTTGACCATTAATTATTTCATACCTAACAGAAGCTTCTGTTTCTATAAATGACATTATCTATCCTCTCTGTTTATTTCTAGTATTGATGCTGTTGCAAACAATCTATTTGCATCTGCTGCGGTTACTTGTAATACTTCATTTTCTAACATAATTAAAGGCTCTGTTAATAGTTGTGTGCTAGCATTACCTGCTATTGATGTAACATTAAATAAAGTAAACTTGTCAGCTGACGCTGGATCTCCATCAAATAAATCTACAGTAATAGTTGTATCACTAGCATTATCGCTACTAACTAATAATGATTTTACAATAGCCCTAGTATTAGAAGGCACCGTGTATAAAGTAGTAGCTGTAGCAGCTGTTAAATCTTTTTTTGCGCTTAAATATATATTTGCCATATTATCCTAGTCCAAACCAAGTGTATCTTTCAGAGTCTTCTTTTAACTGAGTTAAAAAAGTAGAGTTTAATTGTTCTACTACAGTTGATAATGCTCTGTTAATTTGTCTTTGATTATCTTCTGTATATTCTTTTTTAGGCTCTGGTAATCTAACTACAATCTTTGTCATTATCTTCTTCCATCTGCTTGAACATCTGCTCTAAAAGTACCAAATCTCCAAGACTCACCTGAACTTGTATTTTCTATCTTAATACTAGCATATCTCCCTCTGGACCTGGTGTCTACCTTTGTTGTAGATGAGGTAATAGTAAAAGGACTCAAAGTTGTTCCTGCAGCTAGTGTTTGTGGGTAGTCAGTTACTAATACTGTCACACTAATAGAACCTGCTACTGTTTTAAAATCTGGTAAAAATCTTCTCATAGCCAACATAAATTCTCCACTGCCTTCTTGCGTGTTAAGTGCAAAATCATATGATTGTATAAATGATGTAAGAGCTGTAATAGTTCCATCAGGATTAACTTGATCTGTCCCTGTTTCATGTTCAAAATAAACTGTTTGGCCTAGTCCTGTACTCCCTTGAATAACAGGAAAACTACCTGTGTCACTACTGTTAAAAGCAGTTGCATAAGGTCTTGGGTAAATTAAAGAATCTAACCATGTTGTTCTAATAGAGTTAGTGTTAGTTCCTGTATACCAGTTACCCATAGGTATGTCTTTTCCTTCACCATAATTATGAACTACATACTTGTCATTAAAAGTAGATCCTTGGGTTGGATAATACCAAACAACTTCTGTGTATAAATTATTGATACCTGCATAAACTTGTTGTCCTTTTGTTGTATCAAAATTGTCATAAACAAAATCTTCTACTGAACAAGATAAAGTATTTACTGTTCCATCAAATGCAAAGAAACCATTACTACCCATCCAATAGGCAACACCATCAATTTCAATAGCTGCATTCTTACCAATCAATCCACAGTTAGTTCCAACTTGTTCAAATCCAAAAGTAAAAGGAGCTCCAACAAACTTCATTGTATATAATGCGTTATCAGTCCACACTAGGATATTTTCTTTTGCAACAATAGAACCTACAATTTTAGTCCCATCTTGTAATCTTTGAGATCCTGCTGTATTAGTTGCTTCAATAGTATATTTGTTTAAAGCTTCTTGATCCGAGAATCTTATAAAAAGATTATCTTGTGTAGTTGGATCACCTATAGTTGTCTCTGTTCCAAAATGAATTAAGTGTCTAGTTGTTGGAGATATCAAAGCAAGTCTAGATGCTGTTGGATTACCTACAGCTGCTCCATCACTATTAGTTCCAATCAAAGTAGCAAAAGGAGAGTTAGCTCCTGTTAAACTTCCATCGGTACTTGGTGTTGAAGTAGATGCGTGAGTCGTTAATCTAGCTGCAATTCCAGAGTTCCAAGTAAATGTTTTACCGTTAGCAATAGTTGCAACTAACACTTCTCCAAAATTACTTAATGACCATAGACCTGGTTCTAGGGTAACCGTTGATGCTTCTACTGCTTCTCCCCATCCTGTAAAATCGGTTGCATTTGTAACTGTTGCACCATTACTGTGAGCTTGACCATTTGATGTACCGGTTGTAGCGGTTCCGTTTGCACCTCTAGTAATACCTCTTAATTCATTTCCAACAATAGAGGCATAAGTTATTAATTCATTAGCTATAGCAACAGTTCCTGAAGATGGAAATCCAGTTGTAGATGTTAAAACTATTGCTGTACCAGATCCACCTGTACCAGCGGTATCTGCAAGCAAAGCTCCGTTTAAAGTATTTTGCAAAGCACCTGTAACAATTCCACCATAATTTCCAACACCATAACCATATCCATATGTCTGTGCTGCAGGACCAACTATTTCATAAGGGTTAACAGTTCCAGAAGCACTTCCAGGAACAGTAGCTCCTGCATTTGTTTCTTGTTGAGTTAAGGTTAAAATAAATGTTGTCGGTGTAGGTACACTTTGTACTTGATATAAAAAATCATCATAACCTGCAGCTGTTGTAGTAGAGTTAGTAGCAGGAGTTACACTTGTTAAAGTTAACATATCTCCTACAGCTAGTCCGTGATTAGCAGTAGTTGTAAAAGTTGCGTTTTTATTACTGTCGTTAGTTACAATAGAATTAATAGTAAATGTAGTTAGAGTTCCAGCGTTGTTACTTTTAAAAGGAGTAATATCATGAAGTTGTCCTTCAAAATATAAAAGTAAAAATTTATCAGTGCCTATGGCAACATATCTATTACCATCTAAATCTACAAAAGCGTGTTGTTGTCTAGCTACACCACAAATAGTTTCAGTCAATAAGGATTGCCAACCCCCTACTTTTTCAGGAAGTCCATATCTAAATCTAGTATTGTCAGAATCAATCCATCTATTAACTGCACCAACTGGAGTTGTCTGCTTGTCTACTCCTGGACTAAATTGTAATTCAAAAAGAGCCATAAGTTAGCTCCTATTGATTGGTTGATTTATATAGCCAGCCTTTTGTGGCATTAGCATATATTAATGTTACAGATTGATTATTAGTTGCAAGAGTATCGTTAACAGCTGAACCTTCTATTGGTTGACTATTTCTATCTATAATACAATTGTTTGTTGCAAAACCATTTGATGCTGAACCATCCATAATTGTTACTTCATCACCTACTGCAGGTGATGCAGGTAGTGTAATTGTTACTGGGTTAGCAACTGTATCTACTACAATTTGATCACCAGCTACTGCTGTGTATGTAGTTTTACTTGCTGCAGTTACAGAAGTTATTCCTTTTTGTAACATACCTAATGTTGTTGCTGGTACACTGCCTCTAGAATAAACTAAAGCTGTTGCACCTTCTGGAAGAGGAACTTGAGTTCCTGCGCTTTGACCAGTTGTAAGTAAAGTTACTGTAAAACTTTGAGTTGCATTTCCTCTAACAGTTGCATCTTCTACAAAAAATACTCTGTTTGCGTTTCCACCTGTTGTAGATGCAGGCATCGCTAAACTTGCATTACCAGATAAAGTTCCTATAACTTTTATATAAAGGTTTTTACCATTTGCTGTTGCATCTCCATCAGCTAAACTTAATGTAGTTGTACCAGTGCTTAAAGTTACTTCTACATAACCTGAAACTGCTTGTTGTAATAATTGTAAATTAGTATTTGTAATTGATCCCCATAGACCAGCTTTTTCTCCTGTTGCTACGAGTTCTAATGATAAATCTGTTGAATAAGTTGATGCCATATTAGTACGGTTTTATTGGTGTCCAAACCATGTTTGCTCCTGGTATTATATCGTTCCACGTTATAACTCCTGGTTCTACTGTATCTAATGATAAAGCATTACCTGTAGGACTTATATTTGCTGCTCCTGTTACTGTAACATTTCCTGTGGCTAAGGTCAATGCGTTTCCTGTAGGTGAAACATTAGCATCTGCAGTAATTACAATAGTTCCTAAACCTAGTGCTACTTGTGATCCTGTAACACTAACATTAGCTTTACCACTAATAGTTAAAGTTCCTAAACCAAGGGTAACTTGATTTGGATCTACTGCTTCTACAATAGAATCTGCAATAATTCCTACACTACCGATAGTGATAGTAAGTGCATTTCCTGTTACAGCTACATTTACTGCACCAATATTTGTTGATGTAGCAAATGGTAATGCTGATATTGCGTCAAATCCTAAACTCATAAATAATCCTTAAAAGGAGACAGGGGGTATGTGGTGGTGCCCTGCCTCCATCTAA